>ENA-UAOK01000191-UAOK01000191.1-human-gut-metagenome-genome-assembly--contig:-NODE-191-length-36974-cov-6.837970_pt1 | contig 36974 bp, 20 predicted proteins | sample MGYA00243467_ERZ654553 | MGnify/ENA primary metagenome ERZ654553 (study PRJEB26926, sample SAMN06164886) | human gut metagenome | biome: ENVO:00009003; feature: ENVO:2100002; material: ENVO:00002003...
CTTCGCGTGTGGCCGGGAGGTGCCGGATGACCGGCGGCGTTGAAGCCGTGCGGGAGCGAATTATCCGTAAAAAAATGAAGGAATGAAAAAATATCTGTTGATCGCAGCGTTGCTGTTGCTGAGCCTCCCCCTGGCAGCCGCTGTGCAGAAAGTGTCGCTGAACAGCGACGGCCGGATTGCCGCATGGCAGCTCCGGGCACAGGACGAGGTGCCCGATGCGAAGGCCATGCTCGGAGCCGGTTACGATGCGTCCGGCTGGGTCGCCGCGGTCGTCCCGGGGGCGGCCTTCACGTCGTTCGTCGAGGCGGGGATCGAACCCGATCCCAACTTCGGCGACAATGCCTACAAGGTGGACAGGAGCAAGTACGACCGCAATTTCTGGTACAGAGCCGAGTTCGCGACCAAAGACCTGCCCGCCGGTGCGCGCCGCTGGATCTGCTTCGAGGGCGTGAACCGCGGGGCCGAAGTCTATCTCAACGGCGCGCGGCTGGGGTCGCTCGACGGGTTTATGGATCGCGGCATGTTCGAGGTCACGCACCTGCTGCGGCAGGGTGCTGCGCCCAACGTGCTGGCCGTACTGGTGCGCGTGCCGACGAACCCGATCGCCAACCATGCCAGCCCGACCTATATTTCCAGTGCGGGCTGGGACTGGATGCCCTACGTCCCCGGGCTGCTGGGCGGCATCACCGACGACGTGTATTTCACCACGTCGGGCGACGTGTCGCTCGTCGACCCGTGGGTGCGTACCAGGGTGCCTTCGCGCGAGCAGGGCGTCATTTCGCTGACCACCGAACTGAAGAACCACTCGCAGCAGGAGAAAACCGGGGTCGTGAGGGGCGTCATCCGCCCGGGCGACATTACCTTCGAGAAGCGATTTAAAATAGGGGCGGGCCAGCAGCGCACCGTGGGCGTCGACCCCCGCGAGTTCCCGCAGCTGACCGTCGACGACCCGGCCCTGTGGTGGCCCAACGGGTATGGCGACCAAAACCTCTATACGTGCGAGCTGACGTGCGAGGTCGACGGCGAGGTTTCCGACCGGCGCACGGTGACGTTCGGCATCCGGGAGTACTCCTACGATTTCGTGAAGGGCGTGTTCCAGCTCTCGGTCAACGGCGAGTGCATTTACTGCAAGGGCGGTAACTGGGGCATGAGCGAGTATATGCTCCGCTGCCGGGGCGCCGAGTACGACCTCAAAATCCGCCTGCACCGCGAGATGAACTACAACATGATCCGCAACTGGATCGGTTCGACGACCGACGACGAGTTCTACGAGGCGTGCGACCGCTACGGCATCATGGTCTTCGACGATTTCTGGCTCAATTCGCATCCCAACCTGCCGGACGACGTGTTCGCCTTCAACCGCAATGCCGTGGAGAAAATCAAGCGGCTGCGCAACCATCCTTCGATCGCCGTCTGGTGCGGCGACAACGAGGGCGTGCCCCTGGCGCCGCTCAACGAGTGGCTGCGCGAGGATGTCAAGGCCTTCGACGGCGGCGACCGCTGGTACCAGCCCATTTCGCGCGAGTACGGATTCTCGGGCAGCGGCCCCTGGGTGAATGCCCATCCGATCTGGTACTTCACGGCCCACCCGCTGGGCTACGGAGACCACAAGCTCGACGGCTGGGGCTTCCGCACGGAGATCGGTTCGGCCGTGTTCACCAACTACGAGAGCTATAAGAAGTTCATGCCCGAACCCGAGCGGTGGCCGGCTTCGCCCGGGATGCTGGACAAGCATTTCTTCGGCAACTCGGCGGGCAATGCGCGTCCGACCCGTTATTTCGCGGCCGTGGAGTACAATTACGGCAAGGCCGCGGGCGCGGAGGATTTCTGCCGCAAGGCGCAGCTGCTCAACATCGAGGTCAACAAGGCGATGTACGAGGGGTGGCAGCACCACCTGTGGAACGACGCTTCGGGCATCCTGACCTGGATGAGCCAGTCGGCCTACCCGTCGTTCGTATGGCAGACCTACGATTACTATTACGACCTGAACGGCGCCTACTGGGGCGTGCGCAAGGCCTGCGAGCCGCTGCATATCCAGTGGAGTTACGCCGACAACACGGTCAAGGTGGTCAACGCCAGCGGCGAGGCCTACAACGGCCTGCGTGCCACGGCGGCGGTCTACAATATGGACGGCAGCGAGGTGAAGCGCTACGCGCAGCGGGCCGCCCTGTCGTCGCTGCCCAATACGGCTGTCAAGGTGATGACGCTGCCGTTCCCCGAAGACCGCAACCTCGCACGGGGTAAGAAAACCGTCGCCTCGTCGTCGGAGAATGACGATTCGCATGCCGCCAAGTCCGTCACCGACGGCAATACGGGCTCCTCGTGGCGCTCGGGCGGCCCGGGCGAGCAGTGGGTCATGGTAGACCTGGGTGCGCCCACCGAGTTTTCGGACATCGTCCTGACGTGGGAGAGCGAAGCGGCCAAAGCATACGAGATACTCGCGTCGGACGACGCCGAAGAGTGGCGGACGGTCTACACCAGCGGCAAGCCCAGCACGCCCATCGACCAGATCCGGATCGACCCCGTGACGGCGCGCTATGTCAAGTTGCAGGGCACGGCGCCCCACGACGACTGGCAGCTGGTGCTCTTCGAAATGGAGCTTTACGGCCCGGAAACCCCGGCCGAAGAACTTTCGCCCGTGCATTTCATCCGCCTGCGGCTGACCGACGATGCTGGGAACCTGCTCTCGGAGAATTTCTACTGGTGTTCGAACCGCCTGGGCGACTACCGTGCGCTGAACGACCTCGAACCCGCGAAACTGGATGTACGCACGAAAGCCGAAACGGTGGACGGCAAGCGCATCATCCGCGCGACCGTCACGAACCGGGGCCGCAGCGTGGCGTTCGCCGTGCGCCTCATGCCGGTCTACGCCTCGACCGGGGAGCAGATACTGCCGGTCATCATGGACGACAACTACTTCACACTGCTGCGGGGCGAGACCCGGAAGGTCGACATCGAGATCGACGAGTCGCTGCTCGGGGAGGATACCTATAAACTGGTCGCAAGGCCCTATAACGATTGATTGCGGGTATGAAAAGGTTTTGTGCGCTGGTGCTCCTGCTGTGCGCGGCATGGGCGCCGTCCGAAGCGAAAATCAAGCTGCCCGCCATCGTGGGCGACAACATGGTGCTGCAACAGTCCTGCGAAGTGAAGCTCTGGGGCTGGGCAGCGCCCGAGGCCGAAGTCAGCGTCGCCCCCTCGTGGTGCGGCGCCGTACGGACGCAGGCCGACAAGAAGGGACGCTGGTGCGTGACGGTCGCAACCCCGGCCGCCTCGTTCGAGCCGCGCAGCATTGCCCTGGGCGACGGCGACGGCGAACCCGTCGTGCTGAAGAATATCCTCATCGGCGAGGTGTGGCTCTGCTCGGGGCAGTCCAACATGGAGATCCCCGTGCAGGGAGGCCGCGACTGCCCGATCGAACATGCGCAGGAGATCATCGCCGAAAGTGCGCAGTATCCCGACGTGCGGCTCTTCTCGGTGAAAATCGACGGCGGGCTCCGTCCCCGGGAGGATGTGACGGGTGCCTGGTGCGAAGCCTCGCCCGGGAGCGTCAAGACCTTCAGCGCCATCGGCTACCTGTTCGGCCGCAACCTCCGCCGGGCGCTGAACGTCCCCGTGGGGATCATCAACAGCAGCTGCGGCGGCACGTGGATCGAAGCGTGGTTCCCGGCGTCGTTGCAACGGCGCTTCGCCGATTTCGATCCGGCGTCGGTGGCCACGCGCGAGGGGCAGAGCGGCATGAATACGGTCGAAATCCTCTACAACGGGATGATTTACCCGCTGCATAACTTCGCGGTCAAGGGGTTCTGTTGGTACCAGGGCTGCTCGAATGTCGGGCGCAGCACCTGTTACGCCGACAAGATGGTGGCGATGATCGACCACTGGCGGGAGTTGTGGGGCGGCGAACGCAAGCCGTTCTACTACGTCGAGATCGCACCCCACGAGGACGGCGAAGAGAACGTGAACGAGGCGCTGGTGCGCGAGCAGCAGGCCAAAGTCATGGACATGGCCGACAACGTGGGCATGGTTTGTACCAACGACCTGGTTTATGACTACGAAATGTGGAACGTCCATCCCAGCCAGAAGGAACCCATCGCGCAGCGCCTGGCCTATTGGGCGCTGAGCCGGGACTACGGTTACGGCGATGCGGTCAAGACCATCGGGCCGCGGTTCAGGTCGATGGAGGTGCTCGAAGGCGGTGTCGTGAGGGTGCATTTCGACGGCAGCGACTGCGGGTTCCTCATCAAGGGCGAGATCGTGGGCTTCGAGCTGGCCGGCAGCGACGGGGTGTTCCGTCCCGCCAAGGCCGTGCGCCGGCGCCCCGACCCCACGGTGCTCTACGTCTCGAACTACGACGTGGGAAACCCTGTATACCTGCGCTACAACTTCAAGAATTGCAGCGTCGGCCGCCTGTGGGATGCTTTCGGGCAGCCCGTAGTGCCGTTCCGGACGGATAATTTTTAACTTTGTGGAACCGATCTAATATTTTGCGGAAATGAAAAAACTGATCTTGTTATGTGCGCTTTGCCTGTTTGGGGCGGGCGTTGTTTTCGGCCAGGCCTATTCCGACCTCCTCTACCGGGACTGGGCGGGGCTCAGGGCCTATGCCCAGGTGAACAAAACGCTGGGCGACGTGCGCCCCGACGTGGTTTTCATGGGCAACTCCATCACCGAGGGGTGGTTCAACCAGCACCCGGAGTTCTTCCAGAAAAACAACTTCCTGGGCCGCGGCATCGGCGGGCAGACCTCGTCGGAAATGCTGGTGCGCTTCCGCCAGGACGTGATCGAACTGCACCCGCAGTGCGTGGCGATCATGGCCGGGACGAACGACATTGCGATGAACAACGGGTACATCGCCCTGGAAAATACCTACCAGAACATCGTTTCGATGTGCGAGCTGGCGCGCTTCAACGGGATAAAGGTGCTGCTGTGCTCCGTCACGCCGTGCGTGCGCTACAACTGGCGGCCGCAGGTGGAGCCCGGGAAGATCATCCCTAAGCTCAACGCAATGCTCAGGAAGTATGCGGACTCGGCCGAGGGCGTGGAGTATGTCGACTATTTCTCGGCGATGGCCGACAAGGACAATGCCATGCTCCCGGAATATTCGCCCGAGGGATGCCATCCCAACGGCGAGGGCTATAAGGTCATGGAGAAGATCATCGTGCCGGCCATCAACAAGGTGAACGGTACCAACAAAAAATATTTCGTCTACTAATCCGAAGCTGTCATGAATCTCAAACGAACCCTTTTCCTGCTGGCGGCCGTGCTGCCCCTGCAGCTCTCCGCCAAGGTCACGCTCCCGGCGATCTTCACCGACAACATGGTGTTGCAGCAACAGAGCGATGTGAAAATCTGGGGCAGGGCCAAACCCGGCAAGGCCGTGAAAGTCACCACCTCGTGGGACGGCAAGACCTACGCGGCGACGGCCTCCGCATCGGGCGGCTGGGAGGTGCGCGTGTCGACCCCCGTGGCCGGCGGCCCCTATACCGTCACGGTTTCGGACGGCAAACCCGTCGAACTGAAAAACGTATTGATCGGCGAGGTCTGGCTCTGTTCGGGGCAGTCCAACATGGAGATGCGCGTTGCCGACCGGGTGCTGAACTACGAACAGGAGATGAAGGAGGCCGATGCCTACGGGAATATCCGCCTGCTGCATATCGACAACACCACCAGCCCGGTGCCGCTCGACGAGGCTTCGGTTCGCCACGGCGGCTGGCAGGTGTGCTCGGGCGAGAATATCGCCGATTTCTCGGCGACGGGCTATTTCTTCGGCAAGGAACTCTATAAAAACCTGGGCATACCCATCGGATTGATCGAGTCGTGCTGGGGCGGGACGTACGCCGAGTCGTGGACGAGCACCGAAGCGCTGTCCGAGATGCCCTATTTCCGTCCCCGCGTCGAGAAGGTGAAGCAGATCCCCGAATCTCGGGAGGCGCGTAACAGGATGTTCCACGGCGACATGGACGAGTGGCGCCTCCGGATGATGCAGGTCGACAAGGCGTTCGAGGACGGCCGCGCGGTGTGGGCCGAGAGTTCGTTCGACGATTCGTCGTGGGGCGAGATCGCGGTTCCGGGGTTCGTGCAGGATCAGGGCCTCGACGGGTTCAGCGGCTTTATGTGGGTGCGCAGGGACGTCGAGATCCCGGCCGGCTGGGCCGGTAAGGAGCTGACGCTCACGCTTGCGGCCATAGACGACAACGATTTCACCTATTTCAACGGCGTCGAAGTGGGGCATACCGAGGGCTGCATGGCTTTCCGGAGCTATAAGATTCCCGCGTCGCTGGTCAAGGCCGGCAAGGCGACCGTTGCCGTGCGTGTGATGGATACGGGCGGCAAGGGCGGCATCTTCGGCGATGCGAACAGCATCGCCCTCGCCAAATCGGACTCGGAGAAACTCCCGCTGGCCGGGCAATGGAAATATAAGGTCTCGATGGGCCTGGGCGACGCCCCCGACATGCCGGTCAACACCGCCACCGAACCCAACTACCCGACGTTCCTCTTCAATGCGATGATCCACCCGCTCGTGGACTATGCCATCCGCGGCGCCATCTGGTACCAGGGCGAGGCCAACGTGGCGCGCGCGGCGCAGTACCGCGACCTGCTGCCGCTGATGATCCATGACTGGCGGCAGCACTGGGGGTATGCCTTCCCCTTCTATATCGTGCAGCTTCCCAACTACATGAAGGCACAGGAAGGCCCCGAGGAGTCGGAGTGGGCCGAATTGCGCGAGGCGCAGAAACATGCGCTCCGCCTCGAGAACACGGGGCTGGCCGTGTGCATCGACGTCGGTGACGGCGACGACCTTCATCCGAAAAACAAACCGGCGGTCGGCCGGCGCCTCTCGCTCGTGGCGCGGGCATTGACCTATGGTGAGCAGATTCCCTATTCGGGGCCCGTATACGAGGGTTACCGCATCGAGGGGAACACGATCCGCATCGACTTTTCGCACACGGACAAGGGGCTCAAGACCTCCGACGGCGGCCCCGTCAGGGGGTTCTATATCGCCGGCCCCGACCATAAGTTCCATGCCGCCAAGGCCGTCATCGAAGGCAATACGGTCGTCGTCTCTTCGGACGGGGTGCGTTTCCCCGTCGGGGTGCGCTATGCCTGGGCCAACAACCCGGTCTGCAACCTCAATAACGGCGCCGGGCTTCCGGCCGGGCCGTTCCGCACCGACGACTGGACGGACGGCGCGAAACGCTATTAAGGAAACCGTCCGCCCCGCTCCGGGCCGGATTCGGCCTGCAGGGAGGCGGACTGCGCGGACGGAACATCCGCAGGGTCATGGCAGGGCGCGCCCTGCCATGGCTTTCCCGTTCTGTGGCGGGGCGGATGATCCGCCCCGACTTCCCGCTTTTTTCGGGAAACGGCCTGCCGCGTGATTTTGCGGTTCCGGATAAAAACATATCTTTGTAACAACATGCGAAGCGTTATGTCGAAAAAGTTGATTTTCCTGTTGCTGGCGGCGGTTTGGGTTGCCGTGCCTTCCGCCGTGGCCTCACTCAAGTACGATACGCTGACCAGCGCGGACGGGTTGTCGAACAGTTCGGTCAACTGCATCTATCAGGATTCGACCCTGATGATGTGGTTCGGGACATGGGACGGCCTGAATGCCTACAACGGTTACGGCTTCAGGACTTACAAGTTCGCGCCGGACAATGCGAATACGATTTCGAACAACGTCATCCGCAACATCGTCGAGGAGGCGAAGGGCATCCTCTGGGTCGCCACCGACTACGGGATCAACCGCATCGACGTGGAAAACGACCGCATCGAACGCTTCTACCCCGGCTACGAGGACAACGGCCCCACGGCCGAGCAGGTATTCTCGGTCGCGGCCGCGGCCGACGGCACAATTTTCTGCGCCGCCACGGGGTGGGGCATCGCCTGCTACGACAAGGCGCTGGGCCGGCTTTCGGCACTCAATGTCCCGCAGTTCAACTCTTCGGAGATACGTGCCGTTTACTACGGCGGACAGAATACCCTGTTGCTGCATACCGTGCAGGAGGAGCTGGTTCGGATTCGTTACGGGCTGTCCGCGACGGGGAGCATGGAGGTGCGGGAAAAGGTCGGGCTCTTCCCCGAAGGCGGGGTCAAGTCGGTGTTCGACAGCCGGACGGCGCTCTACCTGGTTACGGCCGATGCGGAAATTTACCGCTACGAACGCCGTGACGGGGAGCTGGCGGCGGTGGGCAAATTCCCCCCCCCCGGCCCGTGAGATACGCGCTGTCGCCCAATACGGCGACGATTACCTGCTGATAGCGACCGGGGCGCCGGACATGTATGTCTGCGACATGCCCGGACGGACGTTCCACCGGATGTCGCAAATGCCCGACATCAACATCCTTTCGCTCTGCTACGGCAGCCAAGACATCCTGTGGGTCGGCAGCGACGGGCAGGGCGTCTTCCAGGTATACAACGACGGCATCCAGTTCGACAAGATTCCCAACAGCCGGATTTTCGGCGACAGGAACTGCCCCGTGCGCGCCTTCTGCGAGGACAGCCGCGGGAACGTCTATGTCGCCACGAAAGGCAACGGCATCGGCATGTTGCGTCCCGACGGGAGCCGGGGCGCGGTCTACGACGTATCCGGGGGACTGGGTAATAATTCCGTCTACGCCCTCGCCGGGGGATTCGGCGACGACCTGTTCATCGGGCACGACGGCGCCGGGCTCGATGTGCTTTCGTGTGCCACGGGGCGCATCGAGCCCATCAAACCCGTCCCGGGCACCTATTTCGGTTCGGTGTATGCGATTTACCGCGATCCGTCGGACGGCTGCGTGTGGCTCGGGACGAACGGCTACGGGCTGATCGGGCTGCAGCTGGCCGAGTCGGGCGGGCGTTACGAAATCAGGCGGCAGCGGGTCTATGTCAACGACAAGAAGGACGCCACCTCGCTGAGCAACAATACGGTGTTCGCGATCGTCCCGGCCGGCGGCGGAAAGCTGTGGGTCGGAACGCGCGGCGGCGGGTTGAACCTCTTCGACACCCGCAGCGGCAAGTTTACCCATTACACGACCTCCTCGGGCGATTATCCGATCAGCAGCAACGACATCCTGTCGCTCTACGCCGGGCGCGACTCGACGCTCTGGATCGGGACGAGCTACGGTCTGAACCGGCTCAGCCCCACCGCAGGGGGACGGGGCGGTTTCCGCTGGTATATCGAAAAGGACGGGCTGCCGAACAACACCATCCACGGTATCCTGGAGGACGACTCGGGCAACCTTTGGCTCAGCACCAACAAGGGGCTGGCGCAGCTGAACCCCGGCGACAACCGGATAATCAGCTATTACAACAACGAGGAGTTGCAGAGCAACGAATTTTCCGACGGTGCCTATTACCGTTCGCGCGACGGCAGGATGTACTTCGGCGGCGTGGCCGGGTTCAACCGGTTCGATCCCCGCGACATCCGCGTGCGGACGTACGCCCCGGCCGTGCAGCTCAACAATTTCCTGATCAAGCAGACGCCCGTGTCCGGATTCCGTGCCGACCGCGAGATCGTCCTGTCGCACAGCGAAAACTTTTTCAGCATCCAGTTCTCCGCGCTGGAATACATCCGCAACGGCAACTGCGAATACGCCTACATCCTCAAGGGGTTCAACGACGACTGGGTGGATATCGGCACCGACAACACGGCGGTCTTCACCAACGTGCCGCCCGGAGCCTATGAATTCTGCGTGCGCTGTACCAACGGCGACAAAATCTGGAGCGGCAATACCGCTTCGCTGCATATCCGGGTGCGTCCGCCGTGGTGGAACACGGTGTGGGCCTATATGGTCTACCTGCTGCTCTCGTTCGTGGTGCTGTACGTCGTCTGGTTCGTGGTCAACGACCGGATCGAGCAGCGGCGCAGGCTGCTGATGGAGTCGATGAGCCGGCAGCAGCAGAGCGACAACTACGAGGCCAAACTCCGCTTTTTCACCAGCATCGCCCACGAGTTCTGCACCCCTTTGACGCTGATCTACGGTTCGGGCGAGCAGCTGCTCAACAGTTACAGCCTCGCGCCCGACGTCGCCAAGCATGTCCGCATCGTGAAGAACAATGCGGCGCGTATGCAGCGCCTGATCGGCGAGTTGATGGAGTTCCGGCGGGTCGAGACCGGGCATTACACGCCCCGGTACGTGCTGGTCAACGTCACGGAGCTGATTTCGACCATCACCGACAATTTCAACGAGGTCAACGAGCAGCGGCGCATCGACCTGCGTATCGACTTCCCGGCGCAGGAGGTCATCCTCGTGAGCGACCAGGGGGCACTGGAGAAAATCCTCTACAACCTGGTTTCCAATGCCTATAAATATACGCCCGCAGGCGGATACATCAGCATCGCGCTGCGTGCGGAGGCCGGCCGTACGACCGTGAGGGTCAGGAACTCGGGCAAGGGTATCAAGCCCGAGGACATCGGCAATGTCTTCAACCGCTTCGAGATACTCGACAATTTCGAACGGCAGGCCAACGAGGGCAAGGTCATGCGCAACGGCATCGGGCTGGCGCTCGCCAAGAGCCTGGCCGACATGCTGTCGGGAAATATTACGGTGAGCAGCAACCCCGGCGAATATACCACCTTCACCCTGTCGCTGCCCGAGGTGAGCCGCGACCTGGTGACTGAACCGGGGCAGACGGGCGTGCCCGATTATCCGCTGCCCGACGTCGAGGACATGCGGACGGGGCAGGCCCGAGAGTCGCGTGCCGCGGGGGCCTCGATCCTGGTGGTGGACGACGAAAAGCAGATTCGCGACCTGATCGCCGAGATACTCTCCGACGAATATTCCGTCATCCAGGCCGCCGACGGGACGGAGGCCATCGAGATCCTCAAACACAAGCGCCCCGACCTGATTATCAGCGATGTCAGCATGCCGAACGTGGACGGGCTCGAATTGCTCAAATACCTCAAGGGCAACGAGATCACCAAATATATTCCGTTCGTGTTCCTCTCCTTCAAGAGCGACGTCGAACAGGAAATCCGCGGCTACGAACTGGGCGGCGACGCCTATATCTCCAAGCCGTTCCATCCCAAGCACCTGCTGGCCGTCGTACACCAGATACTCAACAACCGCCTCTCGCTGAGGGATTACTACAATTCCGTGATCTCCTCGTCGGACGTCTACGAGGGGAATACGATCGACGCCGACGACAAGAAGTTCATCGTACAGCTTGCCGGGATCATCGAGGAGAACATGACCGACGAGAACCTGTCGCTGAATTTCCTGTGCGACAAGATGTGCGTGAGCCGCATGAGCCTCTACCGCAAGATCCGCGAGATCACGCAGATGACGCCGAGCGAATATATCCGCTCGGTGAAGATCAGCCATGCAACGCACCTGCTCCGGACGACCAATATGACCATCCAGGAAATCATGTTCTGCTCGGGTTTCAACAACAAGTCCTACTTCTACCGCGAGTTCGCCAAAATATACCACATGTCGCCCAAGGAGATGCGCGAAAAAGAGCGCTGAGCGGGCAAAAGCGCCGTTTTCCCGCGTGAAGATACGTTTCGGTTACAATAGTATACCTTACAACGCCCCCGGGGGCTTATTTTTGTAGGGCAATACTAAACTACTGACATGAAAGAAACAACCGTCTCGACCTCGGGCAACGGCATTTTCAGCAAGGCTTTCTCGGAAATCCGGCATTTCGGAACCTATCCGTTCAACATGCGGATACTCCTGCTGACGAACATGCTGTATGCGTTCGTCCTCCCCGTCGTGGAACTTTTCGTCGGCACCTACATCATGCGCAACAGCTCGGAGCTGGCGTATGTGGTGGGCTACCAGCTGGCCGTCTACACGGGCATCCCGCTCACCTTCCTGGTGAACGGTTTTCTCATGCGCCGCATCCGGATTTCGCACCTCTATTCGTTCGGGATGCTGCTGAGCGGCGTTTCGATGGCCGTGATGATGTCGCTCGAAACGCTCGACCTGGCCGGGATCGTCGTGGCGGGGCTTATCATGGGGCTTTCGTACGGTTTTTTCTGGGCCAACCGCGATTTCCTCGCCCTGAATTCCACCGACGACGGCAACCGCAACTATTACTACGGTCTGGAAAGTTTCTTCAACACCGTCGCCGGGGTCGTCGTACCCGGTATGATCGGGGCGTTCCTGGGCGCCACGGCCGACCACAACTGGCTCGGGGGAAATATCAACCTGGCCTATAAACTGGTGACCCTTTTCGTTTTCGTGCTTACAATCATCGCTTCGGCCGTCGTATTCCGCGGTAGGTTCTCCAATCCCCCGAAGGAGCGGTTCATCTATCTGCGCTTCGATGTGCTGTGGAACAGGATGATGCGCCTTGCCGTCCTGAAGGGGATCGCCCAGGGATACATCGTCACGGCGCCGTCGATGCTGGTCATGACGCTCGTCGGGAACGAATCCACGCTCGGGACGCTGCAATCGGTCAGCGCCATCGTTTCGGCCGTGCTGCTCTACCTGCTGGGGCGCTTCGCTTCGGCCAGGCACCGGGTGCTGATCTTCTCCTCGGGCCTGCTGCTCTTCGCACTGGGCGGGGCGTTCAACGCCGTGCTCTATTCGGCGACGGGCGCGATCGTATTCATGCTGTGCCTGGTGATGGGGCGCCCGCTGATGGATCTGGGCTATTTCCCGATCCAGCTGCGGGTCATCGACTACGTGAGCCGGAAGGAGAACCGCAACTCCTACGCCTATATTTTCGTCCACGAATTCGCTCTCTACCTCGGCCGTTTCTTCGGATGCGGGCTGTTCATCGTCCTGACGATCTGCCTGTCGGATACCTTTGCGATCCGCTATGCGCTGCTCATCATCGGAATCATCCAGCTCGTCTCGATCGGGATCTCCCGGAACATCATCCGGGCGCTCGACAGGGCCGAGGCGGAATAGGATACCCGGCACGGGGGCAAGAGGGACAGCCCCGGGCCGGGACGATGCGGAGGGGCTCCGTCGCTGCCGGAGGGTACAGGCCCGGCCTGTGCCCCGGGTATGGCGGCCCCGCCCGTATCGGGAATGCTGCCGCCGCGGAGCGGCTCCGGTTTGCCTTACTTTAAAAATTGACCGATATGGATAGGAGACAACTCATGCTGGGTGCCGGCGGCCTGCTGCTGGTCGGCGCGGCTTCGGCGCAGACAGCGGCGCCCAACGTCATCGTCATCTACACCGACGACCACGGTACGCTGGACGTGAATTGCTTCGGGGCGCCCGACCTTTGTACGCCCAACATGGATGCGCTGGCCGCGAGCGGCGTGCGCTTCACGCAGTTCTACGCTGCGCCCGTGAGCTCCGCCTCGCGCGCCTGCCTGATGACCGGGCAGTTCGCCGCGCGCGCCGGCCTGACGGGCAATGCGGGCCTGACAGGATTTCCGCCCGAAAAGGAGACCGTCGCCCAGCGCATGAAGGCCAACGGCTACCGGACGGCCTGCATCGGCAAGTGGCACCTGGGCTCCCGTCCCGAATATGCCCCCAACAGCCGGGGCTTCGACTATTTCTGGGGATTCCTGGGCGGGTGCATCGACAGCTACTCGCATTTCTATTACTGGGGCGGCCCCAATGTCCACGACCTCTGGCGCAACGGAGAGGAGATCCACTACGAGGGGCGGTTCTTCACCGAGGAGACCCTGCGCGAAGCCAAGGAGTTCATCCGGGCGGGGGATCGCAGGCAGCCCTTCTTCCTCTACTGGGCGGTCAACATCCCGCACTACCCGCTGCAACCCAAGGAGAAGTGGTTGGATTACTACGCCGGACTGCCCGATCCGCGGCGCATGTACGCCGCGTTCGTCTCCACGTTCGACGACTACCTGGGCGAATTGCGCACGTTCCTCGATGCGCAGGGACTGACCGACGATACGATCATCGTCTTCCAGTCCGACAACGGGCACAGCACCGAGGTGCGGACTTTCGGCGGGGGCGGTTACTGCGGCGACTACCGGGGCGGCAAGTTTTCGCTTTTCGAGGGCGGAATCCGCGTGCCGGCCGTCATCAGCTGGCCGGGGCACCTTCCGGCAGGGGAAGTCCGGGATCAGGTGGCGATGAATATCGACTGGTTCCCGACGCTGCTCGACCTGTGCGGGCTGGATGCCTCGGGGATCGACGTGGACGGGGCGAGCATCGTGCCGCTGATCCGCGACGGTGCCGCAGCTTCGCCGCACGACGTGCTGCACTTCGATTTCGAGAAGCAGTGGGCCGTGCGCCGGGGCGGCTGGAAGTTGATCTGCAATGCGATCGACGTGTTGCCCAACGACAGGAACAAGACGCTCGAAGGGCTGTACCTGACCAACCTGAAGATCGACCCTACCGAGTCGGAGAACCTGATCGACAGGTATCCCGAAAAGGCGCAGGAGCTGCTTGCGCTGCGCAAGGCCTACGAGGCTTCGCTGGCGAAAGGGAAAAAGTAAATTCCGGCCTTCCCGGGGGCGGCCGATGTCCGGCCGGAATCATGGCCGGGGAGTTGCGGATAAAACGATAGGGGAGGTAAAACAACAGGGGGAGGCTTTTCGGCCTCCCCCTGTTGTTTTTATATTACGCGTCGGATCAGTTCCTGCGCAGGAGTACCTTGCGGGCCTGCGGTTTGTTGATCTCGTAGATGGTCTCCACGAGTTGCTCCATCTGCTGCGTGCGGGCTTCGCGGACGTGCGGGAGCATGAGTTTGGCGTAATTCTCGCGGTGTATCTGGAGCCAGATATTCTTCCCCTTTTCCGCGTCGAGCACCTCGACGGCATGCGCATCGTTGGCGTCGAGCAGCCCCTTGTCCTGGAAGAAATCGTACTGCACCCAGGCATAGTCGCGGAAGTTACGTTCGATCTCCCAACGGTATTCGTTCAGGTACATCACCTCCATCGCCTGGCGGTACTGCGGCGTGTTCTGCACGGCGAGGTTGATGCCTTCCGAGAGCTGCTTGCCGTTCCAGGTGCCGATCTTCTCACCGTCGATGTAGAGCGTGTAGTCGCCTTTCAGTCCCCTGACGGTCAGCATTTCGCGGTTCATCTCCTCGACGAAGGGTACCAGCTTCGTGACCTCGGCCTGGCTGCGCTTGGCGCCCATGCCGTGTGCAACGGTGTCCAGCGGGTAGGGCAGGGCTTCGGCCAGGTAGTCGAACGAAATCTCGCGGCCGTTCTTGCGGAGGTTCGTGATCTCGCAGTTACCTGCCTTCAGAACCTTTGCGCTGGCGGCGTCGATCTGCACGTCGGCGACCTCCCTGCCGGCAAAGCCCTGTGCCTTGAGGTAGAGGTAGGCCATTACCATGTGCCCGTCGTTATCGGGGTGGATGCGGTCGCCCATCGACAGCGAGAACGAAGGTTGTCCGGCCTGCACGCGCCGGCCGATTTCGACCATCGGGGCGCTGAAATCCACGAATTCCCAGCCGTTGGCTGCGGCCGACTCCTTCTGGAACCCGACGACGCGATCCATCACGGCGTTCTTGCCCTGCAGCGGGGCGTTGTTCTCGATTTGGGCCGTTTCGTCGTAGGGCGAACCCCCGAGCATCACGACCCGCACGCCGTCGAGGGTTTGCAGGCGCTTCTCCATCTTCTTGAAGTTGTCGTAGCACTCCCGGTATTTCTTTTCGCCGAATGCCCCGGCATCGTCGCCGTTGTATTCCATGTAGCCCGTGTCGTTCATGCCGAAGGTCACGGTCAGCACCGTGGGGCGTTTGCTGAGAACGTCGCCGTCCAGGCGCTTGTACATGTCGCCTGCGGTCTCGCCGCCGATGCCGGCGTTCATCACCCGCAAATCCATGTACGGGAAGCGGGTCATGTAATAGAGCCAGATGTAGGAGTGGTAGTGGCCGCCGTCGGTGATGCTGTTGCCGAGGAATACGGCGCGGTCGCCGTCCTTGAACGGCGCTACGGTCTGCGCCGCGGCGGAAGCGCACATGCAGAGCGCCGCCGCAAGGGATAGAAGGATTCTTTTCATGGTTATGCGGTTTGTTGTGTTTTGGTGAGCGGATTTATTCGTACGAGGGCGGCAGTTGTGTCCGGCCCCAGTTCCCGGACGGTCTGGCCGAGGTCGTATATTCCAGCGTCGCGCCGTTGCGGAGCGCATCCCAGCCGATCCATGTGCTGCCGTAGGGTTTCCCGTCGAGTTTGAGCGCCGTGGTGTAGATTCGTTTCTCCGAGCCCCCGGTGATGGTGATGTCGCCGTGCTTGAGGTGGATGACCACCTTGTCGAAGACCGGGGTGCTGAGCGTGAAGCCGCCTACGCCGGGGATCATGGGGTAGAGCCCCGTGCATGCGAAGACGTACCAGGCTCCCATCGTGCCCAGGTCGTCGTTGCCCGGCAGCCCGTCGGGAGCGCTCGTGTACTGCTCGTTGAGGATGCGGTTGATGACCTTCGAGGTCTTGTCCGGCCGTCCGAGCCAGTTGTAGACCCACGGGATATGGAAGCTCGGCTCGTTGCCCGAGGCGAACCACGGGTCGTTGTACCCCGCGTCGAGGCGCACGAAGAATTCGTCGAGCCGCTTTTCGGCCGCGGCCTTGCCGCCCATCGTTTCGATCAGCCCCGCCAGGTCGTAGGGCACCATCCAGAAATAGTTTTTATAGGTCGATTCGCGCCAGTCTTCGCCGAGCGGTTTCCACGACCCGTCGGCATTGCGCGACTGAAGCCAGCCGGTCTGGGGGTTGTAGAGGTTTTTCCACGAGCGGGCGTAGTGGAAATAGCGCCAGCTGGCGAATTCGTCGCCGCAGGCGTGCAGCGCGAACTGCCCGATGGCGAAGTCCGACGAGGTGTATTCGAGCTGCTCCGAAGCGTTGTAGTACCCCTTTTCGAGGTATTGCTTCAAGCCCGGGCGCTCCTCCACGTCCTGCGATTTGGCACCCGGCACCTCGGCGTTCCTGCGCATGATCTGGAACAGCGGGAAGGGGTCGTAGTCCTGTGCGCCAAACGCCCAGGCGTTTGCGATCAGGATCGGCGTGGGGTCGCCCTGCATGATGCCGGTCTCGATGTTGGCCATCACCCAGCGGGGAAAGGCGCCGCCCGACTGCTCGGCGAAATGCTGGTGCGAGAGTACCACGTCGGACGCCACGTCGGGCGCCAGCATCGAGAGCAGCTGGATCTGCGTGCGGTAGGTATCCCAGTTGCTGAACGAGGTGTACTGCTTCGAGCGGCTTCGGTGCACCCGGAAATCGGCGCCCATGTACTCGCCGTTCACGTCGCTGCATACGTTGGGGTGGATCAATACGCGGTAGAGGTGCGTGTAGAACTGGGTCGTGCGGTCGGGGTCGGTGCCTTCGGCCTCGATCAGCCCCAGGTAGTCGTTCCACCTCCGTTCGGCGGCGTGCTGCACGGCCGCGAAATCCCACCCGGCGTTTTCGGCCGCGAGGTTTGCGCGGGCGTTCTCCACCGAGACGTACGAAACGCCGATCTTGTACTGTACGTTGCGGTTCTCGGTGAGGTCGAACGTGAAGTAGACGCCCGATTCGCTCCCCTCGGCGAAACGTCCGCCGGGGATGAGCCGATCCTCTTTCCAGATGCCCGTCGTGACGGCCCGCGCGTCGAACTCGGCGACGAAGTAGACCTTGTACGGGGTGCGTACGCCGCAGAAGCTGCCGCCTTCGGCGTAGCCCTCGCAGCTGTTGGGGCCGGTGATGACGACGGCGGCCTGTTCGATCGGCGTGGCGGCGATGCCCGCGCCGATGATCACGGTGCCGAACGCCTCCTCCGCGGGGTATTCATAGCGGGCCATGCCCGTGCGCTCGGTGACGGTGAGCCGCGCCTTGACCGCCTCCTGCACGGTGGCTTCGTAGTAGCCGGCATGGCCCTGTTCGCCGCAGATGCCGACCCGGTAGTCGAGGATGTTTTCGGGCGAAGAGTCGAGTTTCCCCGTTACGGGGAAGGTCGGGAAATTACCCATGTGGCTGCACCCGCCGCCGCTCAACTGGTTGATGACGAACCCGCCCCGCTTGGCGAAATAGGTCGGCGTGAACTGTACCATGCCGAACGGGTAAGTCGCCCCGGGATAGAGGTAACCCGAGGTCAGCCCCACGCCCCGGGTGCCGATCAGCGTGTTGACCTTGTGCGCGTAGCTGTCGCTTTGCTGCCCGCAGGCGCTGCCGGCCCCGAGTAAGAGGGCCGCCAGCGACAGGGATATTGTTTTCAGGGATTTGAACATGTCCTTCTGAATTTCGGTTGTCGATCGGTTCATTCGGGTCTGGAAAGCGAGAAGGGAGCCGCATCCTTGCCCGTGCCGCGCTCCTTGTTGGGCTCGGGGCCCATTACCAGGCGCATGACGCCGCCGTCGGCGATGTCCTTGTAGGTGATGTAATTCTTGTCGAGCGGCTTGCCGTTGAGCGTCGCGGACTGGATATAGACGTTCTGCTGCGAGTTGCCGTCGGCCTCGATGACGAACTTCCGGCCGTCCTCCATCGTGATGGTCGCCTTGCGGAACACGGGGCTGCCCAATACGTACTGGTCGGTGCCGGGGCAGACGCTGTAAATGCCCAGCGAGCTCAAAATATACCACGAGGACATGCCGCCCTGGTCTTCGTCGCCCGGATAGCCGCGCTCCGAGGAGTTGTAGAGCCGCCCGGTGATCTGCCGCGACCAGTATTGGGTCTTCCACGGCTGGCCGGCGTAGCTGTACAGGTAGATCATATGCTGGATGGGCTGGTTGCCGTGGGCGTACTGCCCCATGCCGGCCAGTTCCATCTCCTTCATCTCGTGGATCATGCCGCCGTAGGTGCCCGGACGGATGACGTTCGGCACGGTGAATACCGAGTCGATCTTGGCGGTGAACACCTCGTCGCTGCCGTAGAGGTTGATGAGCCCCTGCACGTCGTGGAATACCGACCAGTTGTAGTGCCAGGCGTTGCCTTCGCAGTAGGGGCCGCCCCACTCGTAGGGGTCGAAGGGTGTGAGCCAGCTGCCGTCCTTGAGGCGGCCGCGCATGAAGCCCGACTCCTTGTCGAAGACGTTGCGGTAGTTATACATCACGCGTGAGAAGATCTCCTCGTAGAACTTGTTGCCGGTCATGCGCGCCAGTTGGTAGCCGCAGAAATCGTCGTAGGCGTATTCGAGCGTCTGTGCCGTCGAGCCCATCGACTCGGGGTAGGAGACGTATCCCAGCTGCCAGTACTCCTTCCATCCCGCGCGGCCGTTGGCACCGCCCCACGGGCCTTTGTTCATCGCCTCCTTGGCGTAGGCTTCCAGCGCCTTCTGGGGGTCGAACGTGCGGATGCCTTTGGCCCATGCGTCGGCGAGCAGCGAAATGGCGTGGTTGCCGATCATGCCGCCCGTCTCGCCGGGCGCCGACCACGATGGCAGCCAGCCGCACTGCTCCTGTGCCGCCAGCAGGGCGTTCATGTAGCGTCCCTGCATCGTCGGGTGCAGGATGTTGGTCAGCGGGAACTGCGAACGGAACGTATCCCAGAAACCGTTGTCGGTATACATGTAGCCGGCGTGTACCTTGCCGTCGTAGGGGCTGTAATAGTAGGGGTTGCCCTCGGCGTCGCGTTCGTAGAACTTGCGCGAGAAGAGGTTGGCGCGGAACAGGCACGAATAGAAGGTGCGGATCTCCTCGTCGGTGCCGCCTTCGACTGCGATGCGGCCCAGCAGGGCGTTCCACGTCTCGGCGCCGCGTTTTTTGGTCGCTTCGAGGTTCTTGTTGGCGCCCAGTTCGCGGTCGAGCGTGAGCAGCGCCTGCTCGGGGCTGATGTAGGACGAGGCGGCCTTGGCCTGCACTTTGGTGCCGGCCTTGAAGCGCACGTAGGCCCCGTAGCCCTTGCCTTCGCCCTCGGTCATGCCCGGGAAGCGTTCGTCATGCTCGTTCTCCCAGAGCCCGTACTCCTCGAACGGCCGGTCGAACTGGATGACGAAATAGTTGCGGAAGGTTTCGGGGTGGTTGACGAAACGCTGGTTGTTCACCCACCCCGAGATCTGCCGTTTGGCGGGGTCGATCTTCATTCCGCTCATGGCGAAATAGCCGTCCAGCACCAGGTAGGCGTCGCCTTTCCGGGGGTAGGTGAAGCGCAGGTGCACGCCGCGCGTGGTGGGTGCCATTTCGGTGGTGATGCCGTTGTCGAGCGTCACCCGGTAATAGTGCGGTTTGGCGATCTCGTTGGCGTGGCTGAATTTCGACGCACGCGCGTCCTCGTTTACGACCAGCTCCCCGACCTCGGGCATGAGCGAATAGACCGCATAGTCGCTCATCCACGGGCTGCACTGGTGCGCCTGTTGGAATCCGCGGATCTTGTCGACCGAGTACTGGTATTTCCAGCCTTCGCCGTTGGGGCCGGTCTGTGCGCCCCAGGTGTGCATCCCGTAGGGCATACCGGTCGTGGCGTAAGTGTTGCCGTAGCTCAGTTCGAATTTCGAGTCGGTGCCCTGCAGCGTGTTCACGTATTGCACGTAGTCCTGTTTCTGTGCGAAGGCGGCCGACAGTGAGCAGAGGCCGAAGAGGCCTGCCGCGGCGATCCGCCTGAGCGATGACCGCAGCCGGCTGCGGTCTTTGTTGACGGTGTTTTCCATAGGTTTGTCGTCTGTTATTAAGGATATGATTAGGTTCGTTCTGTTGTTGCCTATATGCCCCACCGGGTGTTGGGGGTGTCGCTCATGTAGAGTTCGAGCGTCCCTCCGGCCGCAATGTCGGCGAAGTCGATGTGGGATGCCGTGTGCTCCCTGCCGTTGAGCACCGCCCGCTGTATGTAGACGTTCGAGGGGCTGTTCCCGTGCGCCACGACGGTGAATGTCCCGCCCGGTGCGTAGGCCGGGTCGAGGCGCAGTTCGATGCGGTCGAAGACGGGGCTGGTGATCTCCACCCGCGTGTCGCCCGGGCAGGCGGGATGCAGGCCCGCGGCCGCGAGCACGTACCAGGCCGACATCTGTCCGGCGTCCTCGTTGCCCACGATCCCCTCGACCTTGTCGGCGTAGGCCTTTTCGCAGATATGGCGCGTCCATTTCTGGGTCTGCCACGGCTGCCCGAGCCGGTTGAAGAGGAACGGCACGAGGTGGACGGGTTCGTTGGCGTGGTTGTAGTAGTCGTTCCAGAGCATGTCCGACGGGGTTTTGTCGAAGAACTCCATGAGGTCGCGCAGGACGGCTTCGCGCCCGCCCATGAGCGATACCATGCCCTCGACGTCGTGCGGCACGAACCATCCCTGCTGATAGGGGTTCGACTCGATGCAGCCGTACCACTCGGTGGTGCGGGCGTTCTCGGGCCACGGCTCCCACCCTCCGTCGGCGCGGCGCGGGCGGAACCACCCCTTCTCCCGGTCGAAGATATTGCGGTAGGCCTGCCCTTTGGCGGCGTAGAGGGCGGCGTCTTCCCGCTTGCCCAGCTGCGTGGCCAGGCGCGAGATGCACCAGTCGGTATAGGCGTATTCGAGCGTGTGCGAAATGCACAGTTCCGAGGGGGTGTAGCCCAGCGGGTCGTTGCCGAAACGCTTCGAGGAGTTCACGGCATAGCGGTAGGCCTTCTCGACGTCGTAGCTGCGGATGCCCTTGGCATAGGCGTCGGCCAGTACCGACAGCGCCGGGTTGCCCAGCATGCAGCCCGAGTAGGCGTTGACGATCTCCCAGCGTTCGAAATAGCCGCGCCCGCTCTCATCGGCCATCGTGACGAGCGAATTCACGAGGTCGCTGACCAGTTGCGGGTTGATGATGGTCTGCAACGGCATCTGGCTGCGGAACACGTCCCAGCCGCTGAAGATCGTGCGTTTGGTGAACCTGCCTCCCGTGGTATGGATTCTGCCGTCCGCTCCCGGGTAGCGCCCGTCGGCGTCGGTGTAGATGCGGGGGTCGATCATCGTGTGGTAGAGCGCCGTGTAGAAGATCGTCTTTTGCCGGTCGCTGCCCCCGTCGATGCGGATGCGCGCCAGCTCCCGGTTCCACAGCTCGCGCGCCTCGCGGGCAACCCGGTCGAACGCCTTGCCGGCGATCTCCGCCTCGAAATTCTTCCGGGCGCCCTCCATGTCGACGAACGAGATGCCCGCACGAAGGACGACCTGCTCGTCCTGCCGCGTCCCGAATTCGGTGTAGAAGCCGATGTGCCTGCCTTCGATGCGGTCGATGCCCGTGACGACGGGCGCCGCGGCTACGCGCTGCAGGTAGGGGACGCTGACCACCTCGTCGCGCTTGCGTACCCAGTCGTCGGGGATGTCGGCGCTCCAGAACCCGTAGTTTTCCATCGGCTTGTCCACCTGCGCGTAGAAATAGACCGTATAGTCGGCCTGTCCCTCGCCGTTGCCCCAGCCGCCCGTGGCGGGGGTGCATTTCATCCACCCGGCGATGGTGTGCTTGTCCACCACCTCGATGTATTGCCGCTCGGCCGTACCGCCGACGCGGCGCGCCAGGTCGATTTGGATGCGCGACTGTTCGCCCTCGGGAAAGGTGAAGCGCAGGATGCCGCAGTGCGGGGTGGCCGAACTTTCGGCACGGATGCCGTAGTCGGTCAGCAGGGCGCTGTAATACCCTGCGCGCGCGGTTTCCGTGGCCTTGTCGTAACGGGAACGGTAACCCCCGATCGAGCCGTCCTCCCTGCCCGCGATCTTTTGCAGCGGGCCGGTCGTCGGCATGACCAGCAGGTTGCCCAGGTCGCCGAACCAGCCCACGCCGCTCATCTGCGTGAAGGCGAACCCTTCGATGGTCGTGTGCTCGTAGCTGTACCCGGGGCTGTTGTCCCCGCCCGTGATGGTGTTGGGGCTGACCTGCACCATGCCGTAGGGAGTCGTCGCCCCGGGGAAGGTCTTGCCCAGCCCGTGGTAGACGCCCGCGGCGCTCGTGCTGGTGCTCGCCCCGATGAAGGGGTTCACGTAGTCGGCCGGCGAGAAGCTGCCCGTGTCGCCCTGCGCGGCCGCGGAGCAGCCGGTGAGCCCCATGGACGGGCAGCATAATAAGAGGAAGAGTAAGGTCTTGGGAATGTCGTGGTAGTGCATGGCTTGGTCTTATTTTGTCAGTCGAAGGGTTTTCAGTCCGAAGCGGGGCATCGCCACCTCGATTTCCGATACGCCGCCCCGCTTGCGGATGGCGCAGGCGGCCGTCGCGTTCCCGTTCAGGTCGGTCTGCTCGACCTTCGAAAGCGGGAAGGCGAACCTGATTTTCTGCGGGGTGCCGTCGCCGTCGGCGTTGAACAGGCGCACGACGATCTGCTCCCCGTCGAGGTAGGCGGCCGAAATCTCATAGCCCGTGCCCGCCGCGTCGATCAGCGAGGCTTCGTCCGCGGCGGCCTGCGCCGCAAACGTGCAGAGCAGCGGTTCGTTCCAGCGCCGGTTCTCCTCCTGGATGCCTGCGGCGTCCCATGCCCTGCGGTGGGGTACGACGGCGAACCGGATGTGCGTCGGGCCGTCGATGGGGTAGTCGCGCCCCCAGAGCCCGTTGCCGGAGTATTGCACCGTAAGTCCCAGCGGGGCGTCTGCGCCGTAGGAATAGGAGGTCGTGTGGTCGGAGAGGAGCGCCAAGCCGTGGCCGCCGTCCCGCTCCGCGAGGTCTACCCAGTGCAGGATGACGTTGTGCTTGATGTTGTCCCAGGTGGTGAAGTGGGTGTTTTCCAGCGTGCTTTTGCAGACGTCGAAAGGTGCGTCCTTATACAGCGCGGGGGCGTCGAGGGCGACCGGAAAGAGGATGTTGAGGTTGAAACGGTCGTCGTAGAATGCCCTGTGGTTGTTGTTGAAGCCGTCCTTCTGGCGGAATGCCCCGATGCCGACGTTGTGCTGCCAGTCGATCTTCAGGTCGAAACCGATCTTCCGTTCGCCCTTGCGGAGCGTGATCGTCTGCGTGAAGGGGTGCGTGTCGATCCGGCCGCTGATGCGGACGCTTTTTTCCAGCTCGTTGTCGCAGAGTACGGTCACGGTGGCCGGGGACTGCGCCGAGGAGTGGAACTGCCCCTGGTCGTAGAAGAATCCCCGCAACTCGCCGAAGGCGAATTCGTGCTGCGGGTCGGCGAATTCCTTCCCGCCCTCCTTTTTTGCGACGAGGCTCGTGATGGTGCCTCCCCGTGCGGGGTCGATCACGATCCGGTACATGTCGTTCTCGAGGATGTGCCGGCCCGTCTGTGCCTGTGCCTGGCGGGGTGCGGCCGCGGCCGCGTTGCCGGATGTCTTTTTTACAGTGTAGGTCGTGTAACCGAATGCCGGGACGGAGGCTTCGAACAGGAGCCGCCGCCCGCCCTGCGCCGGGACGATGGCGTGCGGAACCCGTTTGCCTTTGGCGTTTGTCACGGCCAGCTCCCCGTCGCCGAGGCCTTCGGGCAGCGTCGCCGACACCGTTTCGCGGCGGGGGCTGCCGAGCGTGTTGCAGACGCGCAGGCGGATCTCCACGCCGCCGTCGCCCGGTGCCGCGAAGCTTTGCAGCGCATCGGCGATCACCCCGTCGCACAGCGAGTCGGTGGCGGCCGTCCAGCGGCGGATGTGCTGCGCCCATGTCCCCTGCCTGTTGAGCCCGTTGTAAGGTACGATCCACGAGTCGTGGTGCTGGGCGAGCATCAGCGTCCGCCAGCCCTCGTCGAGCGTTGCCTGCCCGTAGCGGTAGCCGTTCGCCAGGTTGGCGATGACCCCCGCCTTTTCGGCCGTGACGAGTTTGTTTTCCGATTCGCGCACCTGCTGCGCGATGCGCTGCAATACCTGGCTGCCCCACATAAGGCTTACGCGGACGTCTTCCTGCGGCATGCGGTAGTCGTCGGAGCTCCTGCCGTCGGTCACCCGTTCGAAATACTCCCGCCATGTGACGTAGACCGAGTTGTTGCGGATGCTGTCGCCCGACCCGATCCAGGGGCCGTATTTCCATCCCGCATCCTGGTAGCACATCCCCACGGGGTGGGCGATGCCGTATGCGATGCAGGCGTCGAGGTACTCCTTCTCATTGCCCCATGCCGTAGTCTGCCACACCGAGTTTTTCTGGAGCTCTTCGCAGGCATGGCGTGGCGAAGTGAGGATCGAACTGCCGTCGGGGCCGATCCAGTTGACCAGTTCGCCGCCGTAGGGCGCCGTGTACCCGCCCCAGCAGGTATTCGGACACTTCAGGGATGCGTATTTGAACCCGTAGAGTTTCAGTATCTGCGGCAGGCAGCTGGTGAAGCACGGCTCCTCGACGGAGTAGGTGACGAACTCCACGTCGGGGAAATGGCTGCGGATCTTCCGCATGCCGTATCCGAACTGCCGGATGATGCTTTCGCCCGAGATGTTGTAGCAGTAGGGCTGGGCATAGGACGGGTTGGTGAATTCGACGCGCCTGTCGGCGGCGATCGCCTTGAACCGGGCGTAGTCGGCCGGCGTACGCACCTCGACGGTGTCCCATGTCTCGGGTTCGATCTCCAGCCCGATCCTCCATTCGGGATGCGCGGCCAGCTGGTCGGTGATAAAGCGGGTTTTCCAGGCGACCGGGTAGTGGCCGTAGATGCCCCCGTGGTATCCGTCGACGAAATAAACCCGTTGCTGCGAGCGGACGGGGGTGCCCGATGCGAGCAGAAGCAGGGCCAGGCACAGCGCCGTTATGGATTTCTGCTTCCGGTGCGATGTGCCGCGCCGCATATCCCCTGTCCTTCCGAAGATCGTCCGGGCTGCCTTGCAGACGGATGCAAACCCGTTGTAAAATGAGTCCATGGTCGTATTTAAGTTTGGTTTGTAGGTTTCGGAACATTGCGTAATTCCACTTTTACAAAGTAAATTAATAAATATGTAACCCGGGATTATATCCCGGGTATGTTAGAGGCAAAGTAAATATACTTTTTTGGGAAGATGTTTGTAAACAGCAATTTATGCGTTTGGATCCCGGCCGTTTTGGTAAACCGGATTGAAACCCGCCGGCCGGCCTTCCGCCGTGGTTTTTGTCCGGTTTTGTGCCCGGGATGCTGCTCCGGCCTGTTTTATGTCCGTTTCGGTCGTGTTCGTGGAGCGCGAAACCCGGTTGTCCGGCGGTGCGGCAAATCCGCTTTGCGGGTTGAAAGTCCGTGTGAAGCGATTATTTTCCGGGGGATATTGATAGACTGCGTGTTGTGGGGTTACTGCGAGGCGGTAACCAAAAAAGACAACTGATTGATCATCAATTGTTTTTTTTTGTGCCCCTGGCGCATCCATTCTCGAACACTTTCTTGTAGGATTTGGATGCGATTTGGGGTATGGTGCAGTTTTTTCTACGACCATAATGGAAAATTATTTTTTTGCGATTTACTATGGAATAGGTAATTTTTTTCTTGTCATGTAATGTTCGCATCAATGATTAACTTATGTTTTATATAATAATATTTTTCCCAGTATGAGTGAGTATATAGCGGAGAATATCAAGTTCAAAAATTATAAACGAGGACTTGGAATATTTTTTATACAGACGATTATTTAAGAAAGATTTTTACGTTGATAAAAATTATACTTCCGACAATGAGTGTCCGAATTCAATTTTTCTCGTATCTTTGAAATAATATATATCTGGAATGATTTTGTATTGCAATTTTCATATTAGATAGTTTAGGAGTGTAGTTTTGAGAGAGTCTGTTTTTCTCTTTTGTGCAAGACAACAAACAAAAAAAGACAACTGATTGATCATCAATTGTCTTTTTCTTTTGGTAGTGCCCAGGACAAGACTCGAACTTGCACGAACGTAATTGTTCACTACCCCCTCAAAGTAGCGTGTCTACCAATTTCACCACCTGGGCATTGCACGTATCCTTTCGGATTTCGGGTGTGCAAATATAGGGCATAAATTTTAATCCGCCAAATTTTTTCTCCATGTAATATGGATTATTCTTCCGGCAGTGGCGTCGTGGCGACGCAAACCGCCGTGCTCTACCTGCCGCGGGGGCGGTGTCGATGTCTGCGCAGGTGCCTGTGCTTGGTGGTAAAAGCGGCGGAAGCGGTTGGGGCGGAGACCTTAGCGGGTTCATTTGCCAGGCCGATACGGCGGCGGAACTGTGGCCAAGGTCGTGGCGGAACCGGAGGCAGGGCCATTTACAGACAGAGACGGCCGCAGGGCAGTTGCGACGACAGTGGAGGCCGGGTCATTCGCCCGGCAGAGACGGTGGCAGAGCTGCGGCAGGACTGTGGCGGCTGGCAGAGACGGTGGCGGGGAAGTGGTAGGGCATTGGCGGCGGGGTAGTGTCCTGAGCTGGGGCGGCATCGATGACAGAGGCGGAGCCGCCGGGCATGTGGTACGTGCGCCGGTGCCAGGTTAAGAAAAGAGGGGCTGTCTAACAAGTCCCGAAAATCGAAAATCACCCCTGTCAGAATAAACTCCGGCAGGGGTGAAATCGTTAAAATTGGACTTGTCAGACAGCCCCCTCGATTTAGGACGGTCTCCCGTTACTCCTCCGCAGCCGGCAGGAATACGATCATGCCGCTCGGGCGGTTCGATAAGTCGGGCAATGCGATGTCCGTTGCCGGACGTACACCCGGCGCGGTGCTGCGCGTGCCCGATACGCTTGCCGATCTCTGCCCGGTGATCTGGCTCAGGGCCGCTGCCAGCATCGGCTCGCTCCGGTCGCCGTAATCCTTCAGTTCCCCGTTCCATTCCTCACACGCGGTGTCGACCGCCAGTCCGTCCTTGTTGACGGTCACCTGCTTGGCGTTGTAGCCCTGGAACGATATCGGGGCCAGTTCGTAGCTGTAATTGCCTACGGTGAATTTGCTGACCTCCATGCCGACGTTCTTGCCGTTGGTCTTTTCGCCGATGAGCTTCACCGTGAAGCCGTCCAACCCGCGCAGCGTATTGATGACGGCTTCGCTCGACGAGGCCGTGTTGCCCGTGACGAGCACGTACAGCCGGGTCATGTTCAGCGCGTAGTTCCGCAGGTCGACGCCGTAATAGTCGCCGTAATAGAATTCGTCGAAGAATTTTTTTGCCGCCGTGTCATACTCCTTGCCGGTCTCCCTCTCCGTCTTTTCGACCGTGGCCATGCGGCTGTCGTTGTAACGGTAATATTCGTAGACCTTGCCCTGGCAGGCCGCGCCGGCGATGCAGGTGGAAAGCATGTTCGACGAGATGACGTGCCCGCCGCCGTTGTTGCGCAGGTCGAGCACCATGTCGGTGATGTTCCCGTCTTTGAGTTTCTTGACGGCAGCGAGCAGTTCGTCGTCGTAGGCCGCGTCGAAGCTGTCGTAGACCAGATAGCCGATCTTATGCGCTCCGGAGGTGATCACTTCGCTGTGGATTACCGGGTTGGGGTACATTTCGCGTGCCGTGACCGATACGGGCTGCGCGCCTTGCCTGTTCTCGGTGAGTTTTACCGTGCGGCTTCCTCCCGGAGCTATTAACGTACTGTAAACCGAATTCAGGTTCGCGGCCGTGATGGCTGCGTCGTTGTACTGGGCGAAGAACGTGCCCCGCCGGAACCCTGCTTCCGATGCCGGGGAGTCCGGGTAGACCGACGTGATGACCAGCCCGTATTCTCCCGTAGGTTGGTTGTTGCCGTCCACAAACCTCACGCCCATCAGGCCCGCGATGCCGAAGCCGTACTCCTTCTCCTTTACGACCCCGTGGCTTACGCCGCGCGTCGTCCCGGCGACGGCCTTCGTGAGGGGCGTCCGCAGCAGGTAGGAGTAAACCGAGTAGCTGCCGTTGCTCTGCCGTTTTTTGTCGAGGTCGTTGGTCGTCATCTCCAGCAGCGTGCGTTTCAGGAAATTGTCGCTGGAACTGATGTAATCCAGCGAGAGGTCGCGCGACATCTGCTGGTATTCGCCGTTCCACAGGTAGTAATACTCCAGGATCTTGTCTACCTGTTTGTTGAGCTCGGTGTCTGCGCCCGTGCCGCCGCTGCTGCTCCCGAGCTGGGTGATGGCGAACTGCGCCGCCCTCGCGTAGCCGCTCACCTGTACGGTGATGTTCGCGCTGCGCGTGCTGCCGGTCTCGTTGGCTTCGACCGAGATGTTGAGCTGCCGGTCGCTGCCCTTGTCGCCCGACGAGGTGAGTATCTTGCACCATTCCGGTTTGTCGCTCTGCGCCACCCAGTTGGCGGAGGCCTTGAACGTGTATTTCTTGGTCGTGCGGTCGGCGCCCACCGTTTCCGATGCTTTCCACGACGAGCCGGTTATGCCCGTCGTGTCGTTGTTTTTCGTGTCGTCATCGCCGCAGGATACTGCTGCCATGCCGAACAGGAGGACGGCGAACCATGTGTAGAGGATTGTTTTCATAGAGGCTGATTTTGTTATGCGGGCTAAATATAGTGTTTTTTTCGTGAATTACTCCTATTTGCGGCGGCTGAAATCCATTTCGCCGAACAGGTATCCCGCCCCGCCGATGCGGTCGATGACGAACAGCACGTATCGGACGTCGACGGCGATGTTGCGGCAGATCGTTTCGTCGAACGCCACGTCGCTCATCGTCGAGCGCCATGTGCGGTCGAAATTCAGCCCCACCAGTTCGCCCCTGCCGTTGATGATCGGCGAACCGGAGTTGCCGCCCGTCGTGTGGTTGGTGGCCAGGAAGCAGACGGGTACCGTCCTGCGGCCGTCGATGGTCGTCGCCCAGCGTCCGTAGTCCTTCGTGGCGTAGAGCTCGCGCAGCGCCTGCGGGATGTCGTAGTCGTAAATCTCGGGGTTGTCCTTGGCGATGATGCCGTCGAGGGTGGTCTGCGGCTTGTGGTATTCGCCATCGGCATATTCGTAGCCCCCGACATGGCCGTAGGCCACGCGCAGCGTGAGGTTGGCATCGGGGTAGAAGGCCCGCAGGGTGTCCCACTCGCGCAGCCCCTTGATGTAGGTCGTGTAGAGTTCGTTGAGGCGTCTGCTGTTGAGGTTGCGCAGCGACTTGGTGCCCAGCATCCAGTCGATGTGGCCGAGTATGCGTTCGGTGTCCTTGTGCAGGGCGTGCACCGCCGTGGTGTCGGCGCCCTCCCGCCACAGCGTGTCGAATACCTCGCCGGCGTAGGCTTCGGGCGATCCGCTGGCGGCGACGCCGTCCAGGAATGACGGAACCTGGTACTGCACGGGGCAGCGGCGGGCGTACTCGCCGAAAAGCCATTCGAAGAGCGCCCGTTCAGTCTTCCCGCGCCGTGCGAAGACGGCCTCGGCACGCTCTTCGGCGGTGTAGCGCTTGGGCAGTGCGCCGAGCGTTTCGCGCGTGATCTCGCGGGCGAAATAGGCGTCCGTAATGCGGGCGTATTCGGCTTTGAGGTCGCCGACGACGCTGCGGTATTCGGGTTTGTCCTGCGCCCAGGCGGCGAATTCCTGTTCATAGGCACGTTTCGAAGCCACGGTACCCAAGCGGTCGATGCCCAGTGCTTCGCCCTGCCATTTCTTCCAGGCATTGGCGATCGACGCGTGCTTGGCGGCGTAGTGGATGCGCAGTGCCGGGTCGCTCTCCTGCGCTGCCGAGATGATGTCGAGGCGCCCCGTGCGGATGGCGATCTTGGTCGGGTCGGAACGCTCGGCGATGTAGGCCACGGCGTCCGAGAGGATGTACTCCTGCGTATTGCCGGGGAAGCCGTAGATCATCGTGAAATCCCCCTCTTCGACCCCGGCGGTCGAGATGGTGAAATGCCGTTTGGGACGGTAGGGAACATTGTCGGGCGAGTAGGCGGCGGGTTTGTTGTCCTTGCCCGCATAGATGCGGAAGAGCGAGAAGTCGCCCGTGTGGCGCGGCCATATCCAGTTGTCGGTATCGCCGCCGAACTTGCCGATCGACGAGGGCGGCGCGCCGACCAGGCGTACGTCGTCGAACTGCTCGTAGATGAACAGGAACTGCTGGTTGCCGTAGTACATCTGTTCGACCGAGGCTTTGTAGCCCTTGCCTTCGGCTTCGGCCCGGCGGATGATTTCGGCCTTCGTTTCGCCCGCCGCCATGCGGTCGGTCACCTCCTCCATGCGGACGAGGAAACGGACGTCGAGTTCCTTGTTGGGCAGTTCCTCTTGGCGCGACATGGCCCAGAACCCGTTGGTCAGGTAGTCGTGCTCGACGCTCGAATGTGCCTGTATGGCGTCGTAGCCGCAGTGGTGGTTGGTGAGCAGCAGCCCTTCGGCCGAGATCAGCTCGCCCGTGCAGCCGCCGTTGAACAGTACCACGGCATCCTTCATCGAGGCTTTGTTGATCGAATAGATATCTTCGGCCGTGAGGCGGAATCCTTTGGCGCGCATGTCGTCGATGCGCTGCGAGATGAGGCCCGGGAGCCACATGCCCTCGTCGGCGGAGGCCGCCAGCGCGAGGAGCGTACAGAGCAGGGTGAGTAGTGTACGTTTCATTTATTTGAGGAATTTGTCGAGTTCGGTGTATACTTTCTGGATCGGGAGCCCCATGACGTTGTAGAACGAGCCGTTGATTTTTTCGATGGCGGCATAGCCGATCCACTCCTGAATGCCGTACGAGCCGGCCTTGTCATAGGGACGGCAGGCGTCGAGGTAATAGGCGATCTCCTCGTCCGCGAGCGGACGGAACCATACGCTGCTCTTGGCGGCGAAGGTGTGCGTCCGCCCGGGGGTGCGCAGCGTGACGCCCGAGACCACCGTGTGCCGGCGTCCCGAGAGGCGGCGGAGCATCTGCGCGGCCTCTTCGCGCCCGAGGGGCTTGCCCAGCACCTCGCCGTCGGAGACCACCACCGTGTCGGCCGTCAGCAGGATATCATTCGGGGCCAGCGCCGCCGGGTAGGCTTCGCTCTTGAGCCGCGAGAGGTAGAGCGGCACCTCTTCGCCGGGCATGCCGGCGGGGTAGACCTCCTCGCATTCGTATTTGGGGGCGAGTTCGTACGGGAGCCCGCAGCCCGTCATCAGTTCCCGTCGGCGCGGCGACTGCGATGCCAGCAGCAGGTGGTAAGGCTTGAGTTTGTCTTTGAGCAACATGGTTATAGCGTGTTTTTAGTTTTCATGTGTCTTCGTTCCCGTTCCGCCCCGGGTCAGCGGATGTCGAAGTTGAGCAGTTCGCGGCCTTCGAGCACGGCGCGCAGGTTGTCGCCCGGGCGTACGGGCCCCACGCCGGCCGGCGTGCCCGTGTAGAGCAGGTCGCCCATGCGCAGCGTCATGTACTGCGATACCGAGGCGATGATCCGGTCGACAGAGAAGAGCATCTCGGACGTGTCGCCTGTCTGGCGTGTCTGCCCGTTCACCTCCAGCGTGAAATGCAGAGACTGCACGTCGCCGCCCAGCTCCTGCAAAGGTACGAATTCCGGCGAAATCGCCGCCGAGCGATCGAAAGCCTTGCAGCGCTCCCACGGCAGCCCCTCGGCGATGGCCTGCCGTTGCAGGTCGCGCGCCGTAAAGTCGATGCCCAGCCCCACCTGGTCGTAATAGCGGTGCGCGAAACGTTCGGCGATGCCCTTGCCTACGCGGTTGATGCGTACGACCAGCTCGCATTCGTAGTGTACCTCCTGCGAGAAGGCGGGGATGTAGAACGGGTCGTTGTTGCGCAGCAGCGCCGTGTCGGGCTTGAGGAACCAGGCAGGCTCCGGCGGGCACGGCGTGCCGCCGCCGACCTGGCGGTCGAGCTCCTCGGCGTGTGCGGCGTAGTTGCGTGCTATGCAGATGATTTTCATGGCGTTGTCTTTCGTTATTTTCAGTTGTGGTCGTACCGTTGTGCCCGAACGAGCATCCAAACGACGTAAGGCAGCAGGTAAATTACGTAAATCACTGCCAGCGTGTCCGTCTGGTCGGTTAGTTCCAGGACGACCGTAAATAGGATCCATAAAGCTCCCATAATCACGAGGTGGCGCCGCATGAACGAAGACAAGCCCCCGATGTCGACGTTTTTCTTCTTTGCGGGCGGCATGGTGTTGTAGCCCGCGATCAGCATCGGGAACCGCTTTACCAGCAGGCCGACGACGATCAGCAGTACGCCGCCGAGCAGGAGTATCGTGAAATCGTCCATAACTTTTGGTTATTTCGTTTCCGGTGCGCGCAATTCCGCGACCATCCGGGCGGCGAAACGGTCGCTGGCGCCCGGGTCCCCGATAACCGTACGTAATTCGGCGAAGTCGGCGAGCATCCGTCCGCGTTTCTCCCCGCCTGCGACGATCGCCCGCAGCTCGCGTTCGGCGCGCGTGGTGTCGAGGTCGGACTGGATGACCTCGGCGACCGCCTCGCGCCCGAGGTTGAGGTTCACGAGCGACACCCAGGGTACTTTCAGTACATAGGGCCGGAGCCTGACCTGGAACCAGAGCGTGCGGTAGACCACCACTTCGGGGATGCCCAGCAACGCCGTTTCGAGCGTTGCCGTCCCGGACGTTACCACGGCGGCTTCGGCCGCGGCGAGCGTCTCGTAGGTCTGGTCGCAGACGTAACGGATGCCGCTGCCGGCCATATACTGTTCGTAGAGCGCGCGGTCGAGCCATGCTACGCCCGCCACGACGAACTGGTGCCCCGGGAATTTGCGCGACAGGTCGGCCATCAGCGGCAGGTTGTCGCGGATCTCGCCCCGGCGGCTGCCGGCCAGAAGGGCGATGATCGGCCTGCGGTCGAGCCCGTGCCGGCGGCGGAACTCGTCGGGCGAGGGGAGCGAGGTGCGCCGGGCCTCGATGGCGTCTACGAGCGGGTTGCCTTCGAAAATCGGTTCGACGCCGTGCCTGGGGAAGTAGCCGCATTCGAAGGGGAAGATGACGAACAGCCTGTCGACCCAGCGGCGGATGGCCTTCACGCGCCACTCGCGCCATGCCCAGACCTTCGGGGCGATGTAATAGAAGGTGCGGATGCCGTGCTCTTTGGCCCAGCGCGCCATCTTCATGTTGAAGCCGGGGTAGTCGACCAGGATCAGCACGTCGGGGGCGAATGCCGCGACGTCGGCCCGGCATTCGCGCATCTGCCGTTTGATCGTCCTCAGGTTTTTCAGCACCTGCACGATGCCGAAGAACGAGGTTTCGCGGTAGTGCTTGGCCAGGTTCGCCTCGCCGCCTGCCGCGGCCATCAGGTCGCCGCCCCAAAAGCGCAGCCGTGCTTCGGGATCGGCTTTGAGGAGTCCTTTTATCAGATTCGAGCCGTGCAGGTCGCCCGAGGGCTCGCCGGCGATGAGGTAGTATTTCATTGCGTTGCGTTTAGCGGTAGGGTTTGTAATTCAGCGGGGGTATCCAGGAATCCGAGCAGGGGGTCGCACTGCGGGATGCCGTAGCCCGTTTCGAGGTCGGGCGCTGCGCTGCGGGTGCCCGAAGCGTGCAGCAGGCGGATCAGCTCGCGGCGTTCCATCGGCCTGTACCCCATGAGGGCGGCGCACAGCCCCGTGACCACGGGCGTCGAGAACGACGTGCCGTTCGGGGAGTCGTACACCACCAGGTCGGGCTTGACGGGGTGCGGGTAGTAGCCGGTGCCGCTCTTGCCCGAACGCCCCGTGCCTTCGGAGTCGGCCGCGCCGACCGTGACGGCCTCGGCGACATCCCCGGGGAACGAGATGTGGCGCCATTTTTTATTTCCTTCGTTGCCAGCGCTCTGTACGACGACCATGCGCGGGTGCGCCCTGAGAAGGCTGTCGAGAAAACGCGAGCAGCGTGCCGTCCTGCCGTCGAGCATCTGCGGTGTATAGCCGTCGAAGTCGTCGAACGACGTATAGCCCAGCGAGATGTTGACCACGTCGACCTGCCGCTGTGCGAGCCAGGCCAGGGCCCGGCACAGGCGGCGTTCGTCCTCGCGCGGCTCGCCGTGCTCGAGGTCGGATTTCACCAGGTAGTAGTCGGCTTTGCAGGCCAGCCCCAGCAGGGTGTCGTTGGAGAAGCCCCCGATGTTCCGTGTGACCCGGGTGCCGTGGTCGCAGTCGTCGCGGAAGAATCCCGTCGTGTCGCCGTCCGTCAGGTCGAGGTAGTCCGCGACCCGGAGACGGCGCGTGAAGCGGTCGTCGCGCAGCCCGCCGAAACCGGCGTCGACCACCCCGATGCGGATGCCCTCGCCCCGGGGTGCGAGCGAATCGAACCGCGGCCCCATCATCTGCCCGATGGCATGCGAATAGGTGTGTGCGTAGCAGGAAGTATAGCTGCGCCTGACCTCCCGTACGATGTCGTAGATGCCGTAGGTGGCGAGCAGCAGGACGGCACCCCAGACGATGAGCGAAGTCTTCCGTTTCATGGCATTCGCTTATTCGCCGAGCAGGTCGGGCCGCAGCTGCCGGGTGCGTTCGAGGGACTGTTCGTCCTGCCACCGGGCGATCTGGGCGAAGTTGCCCGAGAGCAGCACGTCGGGAACCCTCCAGCCGCGGAACTCGGCCGGGCGCGTGTAGACCGGCGGCGCCAGCAGGTTGTCCTGGAACGAGTCGGTGAGCGCCGAGGCTTCGTCGCCGATGGCGCCCGGGATGATGCGCACGACCGAGTCGGCGATGATGCAGGCCGCCAGTTCGCCGCCCGTGAGCACGTAGTCGCCGATCGAGATTTCGCGTGTGACGAGGTGTTCGCGGATGCGGTGGTCGATGCCCTTGTAGTGGCCGCAGAGGATGATGATGTTTTCGAGCGTCGAGAGGCGGTTGGCCTCGTGCTGGTCGTACCGCGCGCCGTCGGGCGAGGTGTAGATGATCTCGTCGTAGTGCCTCTCGGACTGGAGTTTCTCGACCAGCTCGAAAACCGGTTCGCACTTCAGAACCATGCCCGCCTCGCCGCCGAACGGATAGTCGTCGGTGGTCTTGCGGCGGTCGTGGGCGTAGTCGTGGAGGTTGTGGACGACGATCCGGACGAGCCCCTTCTCCTGCGCACGGTGCAGGATCGACTCGTTGAGGGGCGAGGTCAGCAGTTCGGGTACGACGGTGAGGATGTCAATGCGCATGTCTGAATATGATGTCTTTGGTCGTGTCGGGTGCAAGGGGTATTTCGCGGCCCCGGTCGAGGGTGAAGCCTGCGTAGCCGAGCGCCGTGAAGAGCGCGACGATCTGCGGGCGGTTTTCGCCGCCGGTCTCGATCAGCACCGTGGGGCGGAAGCGTTCGAGCAGCGGGCGCAGTTCGTTCATCACCACGACCTCGTACCCCTCGATGTCGCACTTGATGAAATCGAGGCGCCCCAGGCCGGCGAAGAGTTCGCTGCCCCGGCGCATCCGGGCCGGGAACTCCGCGGCGGCGGACGTGCCGCCGTCGTTCACGAAGTTCTGTCCCGTGCCGAAGTAGCCCGTCGCGCGCGCCGAATCGTTGGCCATCGTAACGGCCTTGTCCTCGGTGCCGAGGGCGTAGGGGAGGATCTCCACGTTGGGGCAGCGGCGCAGGTTGCGGCGCAGCACGGAGAGGATCGGCGGCACGGGCTCCACGGCGTAGACCCTGCCCGCGCCGCCCGCCAGGCGGGAGAGCGTGCGGGCGTAGTAGCCGAGGTTGGCGCCGATGTCGATGGCCGTGTCGCCCGCGTGCACGAGCTGCGGCAGGTGGTAGACGTATTCCGTGGCGGGGGCGTAACGCCCGATGCCGAGCCGCTGCCAGAGGAAGAACATGCGGCTCACGGCGCGCAGGTATCCTTCGAGCGGCAGGGTTTTATAGAGGATTTTATGGATCAGTGTCTTCACGTTTCCGGTGGTTTGCGGAGCGGATTTTCCCGGACGGCATCCGCTGCGGTATCGAGGCGGGGCCTCAGTTCTTGTAGTTCACTTCTTGGTTGAGGACCTCGACGACGAAGGGGTTGTAGAGCATTTCGTGGCCGATGGTCGATTCGGGGCCGTGGCCGGGGTAGACGCGGACCTCTTCGCCCAGCGGGATCAGGGAGTCGAGGATCGAGCGCATGATCCACGAATAGTCGCCGCCCGGCAGGTCGGTGCGGCCGATCGACTCGCGGAAGAGCGTGTCGCCCGTGAAGACGGCCTTCGCCTGCGGCGCGTAGAGCGACACATGGCCCGGCGTATGGCCGGGCGTGGGAATGATTTTCAAGGCGGTGTGGCCGAAACGCACCTCGTCGGTCGTATCGAGGTCGAGGTCGATCGAGGGCATGGCGCCGACCTTCACGCCGAAGATCGAACTGCCCGGTGCGGCGTTGTCCAGCAGGAACTTGTCCTTGCCCGAGAGGGCGAAGGGGATGCCGTAGGTATCTTTGAGAAACTGCACGCCCAGCGTATGGTCGAAGTGCCCGTGGGTGTTGACCGCCATGCGGGGGTGCAGCCCGCGCGAGTCGATGAACTCTTTGAGCCGGGCGTTCTCGCGCTCGTCGGAGTTGCCGGCGTCGACGACGATGCACTCGTTCGTGTCGTCCCACACCTGTCTCTTATACACCTCTCCGAGCCCACGAGACAGGCAGA
>ENA-UAOK01000207-UAOK01000207.1-human-gut-metagenome-genome-assembly--contig:-NODE-207-length-35569-cov-9.336571_pt1 | contig 35569 bp, 30 predicted proteins | sample MGYA00243467_ERZ654553 | MGnify/ENA primary metagenome ERZ654553 (study PRJEB26926, sample SAMN06164886) | human gut metagenome | biome: ENVO:00009003; feature: ENVO:2100002; material: ENVO:00002003...
TTTTTGTAGATTTTTTGTGAATTTGATTAAAAAGTCCTTGACAATTTGTCTCTGGCAAAACTGCGAAGTCGATTCTGGTGAGCTGCGGCGCACGGCTGGCTCCCTTCGACATTCAAGAGCTTCTTGACCTGACGGCGTATGACGAACTGGAGCTGGACACGCTCGGCGGCAGGAAAAAGGACGATACGCAGAAAACGGCACTGTTTCTTATCATGTCGGACACGGACGCGACGTTTAATTTCTTAATCTCCATGATCTACAGCCAGCTCTTTAACCTGCTGTGCGAAAAGGCAGACGACGAGTTTGGCGGCAAGCTGCCCGTCCATGTGCGCTGCCTGATCGACGAGTGCGCGAACATCGGACAGATCCCGAACCTTGAAAAGCTGGTCGCAACCATCCGAAGCCGTGAGATTTCCGCTTGCCTTGTCTTGCAGGCACAAAGCCAGCTCAAGGCAATTTACAAGGACAACGCCGATACCATCATCGGCAACATGGATTCGCGGCTGTTCCTCGGCGGTTCGGAGCCGACGACGCTCAAAGAGCTGTCGGCGGCGCTCGGGAAAGAGACAATCGACACGTTCAACACCGGCGAAAGCCGCGGGCGCGAAACGTCGCACTCGCTCAACTACCAAAAGCTCGGCAAGGAGCTTGCCAGCGTGGATGAGCTTGCTGTGCTTGACGGCGGGAAGTGCATTTTGCAGCTTCGCGGCGTGCGCCCGTTCCTGTCTGCAAAATACGACATCACAAAGCACCCGATGTATAAGTTTCTCTCGGATTACGACGAGAAAAACGTATTTGACATCGAAAAGTACCTTTCCACAAAGCTGCATCCCAAGCCCACGGAGGAATATGACCTCTATGAGATAGATGCAGCGGATATGTCCACGACCGGCTGATCTCAGCCGGTTTTTATATAAATCTCGAAGACACCAAAGACACAACGGCCACTTTCAAAAATCAATTTATATTATTTTTGAAAGGAGCGCTGGGGACAAAGCAGAGTGGTCTGCGGAAAACCGCGCTTCGCTCCCGGCAAAATTATTTTATGGATTTTTTCAACAGTGCAGTCGAGGTTCTTCAGACTCTGGTCGTCGCGCTTGGCGGCGGTCTTTGCGTATGGGGCGGCATTAACCTGCTCGAAGGTTACGGCAACGACAACCCCGGCGCGAATGCTCATGGTCAATAAAGAAGCACTACAAAACATCGAATGAAGCCGCCCTGTTATGCCGTAATAAAGCAGCAACCACCTTTCCCGACATTTCATCGGTGGTGGTTGCTGTGTTTCTATGAAATTTCAAATTCTGCAACAGCAAAGCATGTCTGCTCTAACTGAGAGTACTTTTTCACAATTCGATATTTCCCAACGGGCAGTTCTCCATAAATAGCAGTCCAATCTATTTCAGCTTCATACTGGTCACCAGCGCTAACAGTAAACAACTCTCCTGTCCAGTCCACAGCGCCAGCATCAATATCATACCACGAGTTGTCTTTATATAGTTGGATAGAGTACTCTGAGCCAAAATCTATTTCAGAATCACTGTTGTTGCACACCGTTAACTGCGCCCCTGTTGATGTCAGCGAACCGTCAGAAAACCGAATTGAGATGGCATCAGTATCGTTTTTTATGTCCATACTACTTTTTGTGAGACTCCAAGGATAGTATTCGTTGCCGCTATAACCACACCCAGAAAAAGCCAATGCAAGGATGCAAGCAAGCGCAAGAATTGCGATTTTCTTCATCGGTATACCTCCCTCAAAAGTTCTAATACACCGAAATACCAAGCGTGGAGATAATATTTCCAGCTTTCACATAAATGACATAGTCTGTTGTTCCTTGTTTTCCGGTCACTATTCCTGCAACATAGCGGCTCGACGATGTCCCGCTCCCAGCCACAATGCCGCCACTATCACCTGAAGCGCACGGTGCGCTGGTAACGACGCAATTGCTAATCCCATAAGATGTTGTATAGTTTGTATCGATAACTTCGCCAGTCTGACAGCCTGAAGATTTGCCCTTAGAGTACGTTGTGGAGCCAACAGCAAGGGACGTATATGCATTTGACACCAAACTGAAATCCCATCCCGAAACATATCTTGTTGCTGTGAAATATGTGTTTGTTTTTTCAATAAAAACAGCATCGACACTTCCGGAAAAATATGGTGTAGCCGCAACTCCGAAGGTTCTAGTGCCTATGGATATAGTGTCCCCTTCAGAAATTGAAGAATGTGGGGCAGTCACAATACCAAGATTTCCGTCCTCATCTTCTGCCCAAAATCCTACGCTCCTGCTATAAGCACCGTTCTTAATGGTCGTTCCTGACTCAACTACGGCAGTAGGAGTATCTTTTGCTGATGTTGCAATTATCTTTATACTATCGAACGTTGATACTTTCTCTTGAACTTCATTTTTAATAGAGCTTGATTTTGCATCCGAGTCAGAAGTAATAAGATAAAGAGCCACCGCATTATCTTTGTAAGAAATGCCGACACCAGCGATATTTGCGATAATAGGATCGGTTGACGTTGCGTCCATTTTGTTTACAATATCCGCATGAGCTTGCTTTAATTCGGCATAGGAGTATTTTACTTCATCAAAAATAACATTTGTAAGACCGATGATGTTTTCAAAATACTCTATAACGCTTTCGTCAAGAGAAGTCACCTGAATAACCAACTTCTTTTCTGCATTGATGTATGCTCCACCATAAAATGACGGAAAATTTGCATTCGCATCATCAATTAACTCAGGGGCGTATGCCCAAACTTGTAATAGCTTGTTGTACTTTTCGTTCGCTTGGTTTTCTAATGCTTGCAATTCAGCAGGCAAAGCAATGGGGACGGTAGTAATTTTAGAATCATCTTCAGAGGCAACGGCGGTGACGTTGAGAACAAAACAGGTCATTATCAACATTGCTATCGCCAAAAAGACGGATAAAAGCTTTCTCATGAGTTTACTCCTTTCCAACTTTTCTTAAAATGAAACGAAAACAATAGAGCGCACAAGCCGACTAATCACCAGTCCGGCCTATGCACTCGTGTGAATGATTTTGATACGACCTCTCCATAATCGGGAGCCGCACCAATACCACCAACATGCGAAGCCGAACCGGGCATCATTGGGACGATACATGGCGTTACCTCCAATCATAGTTTGTCAGATAGGTATTCTATCCGCATAGTAAGTCTACCATATAATGACCACCATTTTCAATATGGCGGCAGTAATCTGTTTGTTAATTTTCTATGAACGGGCAGCTGTGAGAGTCACTTTGAAAATGGTAAAGGGGAACGGTGCGAATTGCCCTTATGAGAACTCCCTGCTCCTGTCTTTAGACAATATTGGTAGCGGCTACCGATATTGTGCCGCAGAGAAAAATGAGGGCATCGTCTCTTATAGATTCATCACGAAAGATAGCAAAACAGGCTGCACCCGTCAATGGTCGAGATAAACGCTTACGCGCCATTGACAGCCGCAGCTTGTTTCGCTTTTCGGCAGACAAGGAGGGCAAGCACAAGCTGTGCCTGCCCTCCCTGATCTCAGGTTGATTTCTCATAAGTCAAGTATATGTTTTTTTGAGCGGTTTGCATGGCAAGCCGTTTTTTCACGCCCATTTTTTCAAAAAAATTATCCACATTCTTTGGCAAAATGCCTTTCCTGTCGTTGTAGGCAGCAGAGGGAGAAATACGCAGTTTTACGGCAGGAGCAGAGTGTGAACTGTCAGAGCAAGATTCTACCACGGTGCCAAAATCCGCATATCTGCGGTTTTGCCCCTTTGGTAAATCTTGTTGGGGAGTGCCTTCCCCAAACCCTGCTATGCGGCTTGTGCCGCTTGAAAATCCCACCAAAAATACTTAAAAAATCGCCCACAAAACGGCGGTAAGTGAAAGGAGTTGATACCCATAGGAAAGCGATACAATACGCCCCACCGAAGCCATGTAGTCAAGACACGCATGACCGAAGAAGAATATGCCGACTTCACGGAACGGCTAAAGAATTATGACATGAGCCAAGCCGAGTTTATCCGACAAGCCATTACAAGGGCGACCATTCGCCCCATTGTTACCGTTTCCCCGGTCAATGATGAACTGCTGTCCGCTGTTGGAAAGTTGATAGCCGAATACGGAAAAATCGGCGGCAACCTTAATCAGATCGCCCGTGCCCTCAACGAATACGGAACGCCCTACAATACGCTGTCCGTTGAAGTGCGAGCCGCCATTTCCGACCTTGCCGCCTTGAAGTTTGAAGTCTTGCGAAAGGTAGGTGACGCTGTTGGCAACATTCAAGCATATCAGCTCTAAAAATGCGGACTACGGTGCAGCCGAGCAGTATCTAACCTTTGAGCATGACGAGTTTACCATGAAGCCCACCCTTGACGAAGCCGGGCGGCTCATACTCCGGGAGGATTACCGAATAGCCACGCTGAACTGCGGCGAGGAAGATTTTGCCGTTGCCTGTATGCGGGCAAATCTCCGATACGGCAAGAACCAAAAACGGGAAGATGTGAAAAGCCACCACTATATCATTTCCTTTGACCCACGGGACGCAGCGGACAACGGCTTGACCGTAGACCGGGCGCAAGCATTGGGCGAGGAATTTTGTGCCGAGCATTTCCCAGGACACCAAGCCATTGTCTGCACCCACCCGGACGGACACAACCACAGCGGCAATATCCATGTTCATATCGTTATCAATTCTCTGCGTATCGAGGAAGTACCCTTACTGCCCTACATGGACAGACCGGCAGATACCCGTGCCGGGTGCAAGCACCGCTGTACGGACGCTGCTATGGAATACTTCAAAGCCGAGGTCATGGAGATGTGCCACCGGGAAAATCTCTATCAGATTGACCTATTGCATGGCAGCAAAAACCGCATTACCGAGCGTGAGTATTGGGCGCATAAAAAAGGACAAGCCAAACTTGACAAGGAAAATGCCGCCCTTGCAGCCGAGGGGAAGCCTGTAAAGCAGACCAAGTTTGAAACCGACAAGGCGAAGTTGCGGCAGACCATACGGAATGCCATGAGCGAAGCGACCACCTTTGACGAGTTTTCCGCTTTACTTCTGCAACAGGGCGTGACCGTCAAAGAGAGCCGAGGGCGATTGTCCTACCTTACCCCGGACAGAACGAAACCCATTACCGCCCGAAAACTGGGAGATGATTTTGACCGTGCTGCTGTTCTTACTCTTTTGGAGCAGAACGCCCACAGAGCCGCCGAAAAGACCGTACCCATACCCGAATACCATACCGCTGAAACAAACCGCACAGAGCGAGGAAAAACGCAGAAAATCGCCCCGACAGGCAACATTCAGAGAATGGTTGACCGTGCGGCGAAGCGAGCCGAGGGAAAAGGTATCGGCTATGACCGTTGGGCGGCTGTCCACAATCTCAAACAGATGGCGGCTACCGTTGCCGCTATGGAGCAATACGGCTTTACCCCGGATGAACTGGACGCAGCCCTTGTGTCTGCCAATGCGGATTTACACAGCAGCACCGCCAAGCTGAAGCCCATTGAAACGGCTATCCGTGAGAAAAAGGACTTGCAGAAACAGGTGCTTGCCTATGCCAAGACAAGAGATGTGCGTGACGGATTGAAAAAGCAGAAAACCGATAAGGCACGCAAAGCCTACCGGGAAAAGCATGAAAGCGACTTTATCATAGCAGACGCAGCCGTAAGATATTTTCGGCAAAAAGGCATTACCAAGCTGCCCACCTATAAATCGTTGCAGGCTGAAATCGAGCAGCTTACCGCCGAGAAGAACGCCCTTTACAACGAGTACCGGGCAAATAAAGAGCGTGTCCGGGAATTGCAGACCATGAAAAGCAATCTTTCCCAAATGCACCACGGCGAGCCGAGCCGACAGAAAAAGCATGAACAGGAGCGTTAAAAACCGCCCCGAAATGATACCGAAACCAAACAAAAACAGGGATATGCCCTTACCCCTATCCGCAATACTCCCCGACCTCAAAACAGGGCGTACAGGGCAAAAAATCCCCGAAAATGATACCGAGAAGATACAGTTTTCCCGCCCTATCCGTGATACCCACGGAAACGGCAGAAAGGAGCGTACCAATGCCACGCATGAGCAACAAACGGCGGCTTGAATGGAGCTTTTTCCTCAACCACCGAAACCGAATTACCTATAACGACCTTTGCCGGGGCTGCACCCACGATTGCAAGCAGAGTTTCCGAACCGTGATTATCCTCTGCCACCGGTATTACTCCAAGCGTTGGAAACCAAAGGAGGACACCGCCTATGGCAGATAACCGCAAATATTACTACCTCAAACTGAAAGAAAGCTATTTTGATGATGACGCTATCGTGCTGTTGGAGAGTATGCCGGACGGTATTCTCTATTCCAACATTCTCTTGAAACTGTACTTAAAATCGCTGAAAAACGGCGGCAAGTTGCAGCTTGACGAGAATATCCCTTACACAGCACAGATGATCGCCACTCTTACCCGTCAGCAGGTAGGCACGGTGGAACGGGCGTTAGGGATTTTTCAGCAGTTGGGGCTTGTGGAGCAGCTACACGGCGGCTTGCTCTACATGACCGATATTGAACTGATGATAGGGCAATCCTCTACCGAAGCGGAACGAAAACGGGCGGCAAGGCTTGCAAACAAGGCTTTGCCACCACCCCGGACAAACGGCGGACATTTGTCCGACATTCGTCCACCAGAGATAGAGATAAAGAAAGAGATAGATATAGAGATAGAAAAAGAGAGAGAGTTAGAAACGGGACAAGCCCCCGCCCGCAGCTATGGCAGATACAACAATGTTTTTCTTTCCGATACGGAACTGGACGAGCTGAAAGCGGAACTGCCCGACAAATGGGAGTATTATATTGACCGCTTATCTACTCATATAGCGTCCAAAGGAACGAAATACCGCAGTCATGCAGCCACGATATACAAGTGGGCGCAGGAGGACGAAGCCAAGAAACCGCCGAAAAAAGGCATACCCGATTACACCTTTAAGGAGGGCGAGAGTTTATGACTGAACTTTTTACCGATACCGTTTTGAATATGATGACTACTACCGCAGAGCCGGAGGACTACACGGGCGAGGACGGTCTGCTTTACTGCGGCAAGTGCCGCACGGCGAAAGAAGCCTACTTTCCCAAAGAAACCGCCGCATGGTTGGGGCATGACAAGCACCCGACAGAATGTGACTGCCAACGGGAGAAGCGTTTGGAATGTGAATCCGCCGAGGAACGAAGACGACACCTTGACACCGTTATGGAACTGAAACGCCGGGGCTTTACCGACCTCACCATGCAGGAATGGACTTTTGCACATGACAACGGCAAATGCCCGCAGATGAGCAAGGCACATTTATATGTGGAGCATTGGGAGCAGATGAGAGAAAACAACTATGGTCTGCTCTTGTGGGGTAAGGTAGGCACAGGAAAAAGCTATTTTGCCGGGTGCATTGCCAATGCCCTTATGGAACAGGAAATCTCCGTCCGCATGACAAACTTTTCTGCGATACTGAATGATTTAACTGCCAGCTTTGAGGGGCGAAACGAATATATCGAGCGTCTTTGCCGTTTCCCTCTGCTGATACTTGATGATTTTGGTATGGAGCGTGGCACAGAGTACGGTTTGGAACAGGTCTACAATGTAATTGACAGCCGATACCGCAGCCGAAAGCCGCTGATTGTCACCACCAATCTAAGCCTTACGGAACTGCAAAATCCACAGGACACCGCCCACGCCCGTATCTATGACCGAGTGCTTGAAATGTGTCTGCCTATCCTCTTTACAGGCGAGAACTTCCGAAAGGAAACGGCACAAGCCAAGCTCAATGGACTAAAAGAACTGTTGAAGTGAAAGGAGTTGCCTATGACAGAAAACAAACAGAATAACAATGACCGCACCGACCGCCGCCCGGACTGCGTGACGGAGATCCGCATGGGTAACACCGTGCTTGTTGTGTCCGGCTTTTTCAAGAAAGATACCACAGCCACCGCAGCCGACAAGATGATGAAAGTGCTTGAAGCGGAAACCGCAGCTACACACAAGCCAAGTTATACTGCATGACAAGCCTAATTCCAAAAAATCGTCATAATGACGGGCGATAAAGAAGCAAAATTCACATTTACCAGCTATACAGACAGCCGCCCCGTGTGATATAATTTCCTTACGGAATAGCGGGGCTGGCTGTCGGAAATGGAGGAAACCATGATTAGACAGACAACCCAAAACCTCATTACTGCCCTTTATCCGAGATTATCCCATGAAGATGAATTGCAGGGCGAGAGTAATTCCATCTCCAACCAGAAGCGTATTTTGGAAAGCTATGCAAAACAGAACGGCTTTACCAATCTCCAATGGTACACGGACGATGGGTACTCCGGTGCGAACTTCCAAAGACCCGGTTTTCAAGCCATGCTTGCGGATATTGAAGCCGGGAAAGTCGGAACGGTCATTGTCAAGGATATGTCGAGATTAGGGCGAAACTATCTCCAAGTGGGAATGTATACGGACATGATTTTCCCACAAAGGGGCGTTCGCTTTATCGCTATCAACGATGGAGTGGACAGCGCACAGGGCGACAATGATTTTGCCCCTCTGCGTAATATCTTCAACGAATGGATGGTGAGAGATACGAGCAAGAAAATCAAGGCAGTTTTCCGCAGCAAAGGCATGAGTGGCAAGCCTATCACAAGTCAGCCGGTCTATGGCTATCTCAAAGGCGAGGACGGACGCTTTATCGTGGACGAAGAAGCTGCCCCGGTCGTCAAGCAGATTTTCAGCTTGTGCCTTGCCGGGAACGGTCCGACCAAAATCGCCCGTATATTGACCGAGCAGCAAATCCCAACACCGGGTACATTGGAATACCGCAGGACAGGCAGCACACGCCGTTACTACCCCGATTATCCCTACAAGTGGGCGACCAACACGATTGTCCATATCCTTGAACGCAAGGAATATCTGGGGCATACGGTAAACTTCAAGACCGAGAAAGTGTCCTACAAGGTCAAATCAAGCGTGGAAAATCCCGAAGAAAAACAGGTCATTTTCGAGAATACCCATGAGCCAATCATTGACCTTGCCACATGGGAGCGTGTGCAGGAATTACGCAAGCAGCGCAAGCGTCCAAACCGCTATGATGAAGTCGGTCTGTTCTCCGGCTTGCTGTTCTGCGCCGATTGTGGGAGCGTCCTCTATCAGCAGAGATACGAGAACAAAACCCGAAAACAGGATTGCTACATCTGCGGCAACTACAAGAAGCGTACCCACGATTGCACCGCACATTTTATCCGCACCGACCTTTTGACTGCGGGTGTGACCGCCAATCTGCGGAAAGTGACAAGCTATGCAGCCAAGCATGAAAAGCAGTTTATGAAGCTGCTGATCGAGCAGAACGAGGACGGCGGCAAACGCCGCAACGCTGCCAAGCGAAAGGAACTGGACGCAGCCGAAAAGCGGATTGCGGAGCTGTCCGCTATCTTCAAGCGGCTTTATGAGGACAGTGTGACCGGGCGTATTTCTGATGAACGCTTTGCGGAACTTTCCGCAGACTATGAAGCCGAACAGAAACAGGTCAAGAGCCGTGCCGCCGAACTGCAAGCGGAACTGGCAAAGGCACAGGAAGCCACGGTTAATGCGGAAAAGTTTATGAAAGTTGTCCGCAAGTACACCAGCTTTGAGGAATTGACCCATACCCTGCTGCGGGAGTTTATTGAAAAAATCGTTGTCCATGAGTGCAGCTATGACGAGAACGGCACACGCAGACAGGACATTGATATTTATTACAGCTTTGTCGGCAAGGTAGAACTTCCCGACGAATAATGCCCGACCTATCCGACACAGTAGCTAAGTGCCGGATGGGAACGGCAAAAAAATTTTACACTTCTATTGCTTCTTTATCACACACAATCAAAAAGCCAGGGTATGAAACAGCTCATGGCGGGCGGCGGCGTTGCAACGATCGGTCTGATCCTCGTTCCGCTGCTCAAGGGTCTGTTCGGCTGATGCCCGCACGACACCATCACACGCATCCACACACTCCCGCCTCGCGCGGGAGCGTGTGAGAAAGGATTCGTATGGATGTAATCAAAAAAGCAATCGTGGATTGGCTGCGGGAAATTCTGATCGGCGGCATTATCAGCAACCTGTCCGGAATGTTCGACAGCGTAAATGAAAAGGTCGGTGAGGCCATTGTCGAAGTCGGCAAGTCACCGGCCGCATGGAACAGCAGCATTTTTAACATGGTGCAGAATTTATCCGAAACCGTGATGATCCCCATAGCCGGTGTCATTCTGGCGTTTGTGATGACCTTGGAGCTGATTCAGCTCGTCACAGATCGCAATAATCTCCATGACATTGATACATGGATGTTTTTCAAATGGTCGTTCAAGACGGCGGCTGCCGTTCTCATCGTGACGAACACTTGGAACATCGTCATGGGGATTTTTGACGCGGCGCAGAGCGTCGTGAACAGCGCAGGCGGCGTTATCGTTTCCGATGCGTCCATCGACATCAGCAGCGTTGTTACCGATCTGGAAACACGCCTTGCAGAGATGGAGCTTGGACCGCTGTTCGGATTGTGGTTTCAAAGCCTGTTCGTCGGGATTACCATGTGGGCGCTTACCATCTGCATCTTCATCATCGTGTATGGACGCATGATTGAAATTTACCTTGTAACCTCCATCGCGCCCATTCCTATGGCGACCATGATGAACCGCGAATGGGGGCAGACGGGGCAAAATTATCTGCGCGGTCTGCTTGCACTCGGCTTTCAAGCGTTTATGATCCTCGTCTGCGTGGCGATATACGCTGCCCTGATCGGCAATATCGCGGTCAGCGACGACATCAGCTACGCCATCTGGACGTGCATGGGCTATACAGTGCTGCTCTGCTTCACGCTGTTCAAAACCGGTTCGCTCGCAAAGAGCGTGTTCCACGCGCATTGATTGCAGCTGCGTACAGGAGAATACAGCATATTGACACTCGTTCCGGTTTCTCTGGCAGAAGCGAACAGCTTTGTCGCCGCGTGGCATCGTCACCATAAGCCCGTGGTCGGACACAAGTTTTCTATCGGCTGCAAGACAGACGGTCGGTTGGTCGGTGTGGTCATTGTCGGTCGCCCCGTAAGCCGCTATCTGGACGATGGGCAGACACTGGAGGTCAACCGGCTCTGCACGACCGGTGCAAAGAACGCTTGCAGCTTTCTTTATGCTGCTGCCGCACGGGCGGCAAAAGCAATGGGCTATCGAAAAATCATCACCTATACACTGGATACGGAAAGCGGCGTAAGTCTGCGTGCGGTCGGTTGGCGCTGCGCGGGTCAAGCTGGCGGTACGGCATGGACCGGCACCAGAAAGCCTAAAACCGAGCTGTATCCGGCACAGATGAAGATTCGATACGAAAAAATGCTATGACAGGAGAAGCATTATGGCTTACGTTTCCATTCCAAAGGACTTAAATACGGTCAAAACCAAGGTATTATTCAACCTCACGAAAAGACAACTGATCTGCTTCGGCTGCGGCGCTGCCATCGGCGTGCCGCTCTTTTTTCTGACAAAGGCGCATACCGGCGTTAGCACAGCCGCAATCTGCATGATCCTCGTGATGCTGCCGTTCTTCCTGCTCGCCATGTACGAGCGGAACGGACAGCCGTTGGAGAAGATTCTCCGCAACATCATCAGGGTCTGCTTCCTGCGTCCCAAGCAGCGGCCCTATGAAACGAACAATTTCTATGCCGTGCTGGAACGGCAGGACCGGCTGGACAAGGAGGTATATCAGATTGTCAACCACACGAAACCTGACAAGAGCCGAACGCAAAAGGATCGACGCCGCCATCGCAGGCGCGAAGCGGCAGGACCCGAAGCATAGATCCGCGCAGGATTCCATTCCCTTCGAGCGGATGTTCCCGGACGGCATTTGCCGGGTAACAGAAAACTACTACACAAAGACCATTCAGTTTCAAGACATCAACTATCAGCTCTCGCAGAACGAGGACAAAAGCGCCATCTTTGACGGCTGGTGTGATTTCCTCAACTACTTCGACGCATCCATCCACTTTCAGCTGTCGTTTCTCAACATGGCGGCGAACAAGGACACCTACGGCACGCAGATCGCCATTCCGCTGCGTGGCGACGCCGACGATGCCATCCGCGCCGAATACACGCAGATGCTTCGTGACCAGCTGGCAAAGGGCAACAACGGCCTGATTAAAAGCAAGTATATCACTTTCGGCATTGAAGCGGACGGACTGAAAACGGCAAAGCCACGCTTGGAGCGCATTGAAATGGATATTCTCAACAATTTCAAGCGTCTTGGCGTCGCAGCCGAGCCGCTGAACGGCGCTGCCCGGCTTCAGCTGCTGCACGATATGCTCCATATCGACGAGCCTGCGGCTTTCCGCTTTTCGTGGGACTGGCTGGCGTCCTCCGGTCTGTCCGTCAAGGACTTCATCGCGCCCAGCTCCTTTGAATTTGCCAAGGGCAATTCCTTCGGCATCGGGCAGAAGCGCGGCGCGGTTTCGTTCCTGCAAATCCTTGCCCCGGAACTGAACGACCGGATGCTGGCTGAATTTCTGGACATGGAAAGTTCCATCATCGTCACGATGCACGTCCAGCCGGTCGATCAGGTTGCCGCCATCAAGACTATCAAACGCAAGATCACCGATCTCGACCGCATGAAGATTGAGGAGCAGAAAAAGGCCGTCCGCGCAGGCTACGACATGGACATTATCCCGTCCGACCTCGCCACCTATGGCAATGAAGCGAAAAAACTGCTGCAAGAGCTGCAAAGCCGAAATGAGCGTATGTTTTTGCTGACGTTCCTCATTCTGAATGTCGCGGATTCCGTGCCGAAGCTCCGCGTCAATCGCTTGCAGGCGTCCGGTATCGCGCAGAAGTATAACTGCCAGCTGGTGACGCTGGACTTCCGACAGGAAGAAGGCTTGATGAGCAGCTTGCCGCTGGGGCTGAATCAGATCGAGGTACAGCGCGGTCTTACGACATCCTCCGTCGCCGTGTTTGTGCCGTTTACCACACAGGAGCTTTACCAGAACGGCAGCGAAGCGCTCTACTGCGGGCTGAACGCGCTGTCTAACAACCTCATCATGGTGGACCGAAAGTTCCTCAAAAACCCGAACGGCCTGATTCTCGGCACGCCCGGCAGCGGCAAATCTTTTGCCGCCAAGCGTGAGATTGCCAATGTGTATCTCGTCACCAACGACGATATTATCATCTGCGACCCCGAAGCGGAGTACGGTCCGCTGGTCGAGCGGCTGCACGGGCAGGTCATCAAAATCTCGCCCACCAGCCCGCATTACATAAACCCGATGGACTTGAACCTCAATTACTCGGACGATGAAAACCCGCTGAGTTTGAAGTCGGACTTCATCCTGTCGTTGTGCGAGCTGATCGTCGGCGGCAAGGACGGCTTACAGCCGGTCGAGAAAACCATCATTGACCGCTGTGTGCGCATGGTCTACCGGGATTATCTGAATGACCCGAAACCAGAAAATATGCCGGTGCTGGAGGACCTTTATAACGAGCTGCGCCGTCAGGAGGAAAAAGAAGCGCAGTATGTGGCGACGGCGCTAGAAATCTACGTCACCGGCTCTCTGAACGTATTCAACCACCGGACGAACGTAGATATTCAGAACCGCATCGTCTCGTTTGACATTAAAGAGCTTGGCAAGCAGCTCAAGAAGATCGGGATGTTGATCGTCCAAGATCAGGTGTGGAACCGCGTCACCGTCAACCGCGAGGCGCATAAGTCCACGCGGTACTACATTGACGAGTTCCACTTGCTCTTAAAAGAGGAGCAAACGGCAGCGTACAGTGTTGAGATATGGAAGCGTTTTAGAAAGTGGGGCGGCGTTCCGACCGGTGTCACGCAGAACGTCAAAGTGCGCCCAGATAGGGCGCTGTGCAAAGCAGTCTAAGGTACTGCCGCACACGGCAGTGTGCGAAACAATCTGCCTTACCGACTAAGGAGAAATCCTTTACGGGAACAGCGCATGGCAGAAAAAGGAATAGTCACCAAAGGACTCAGGTGCGACTGTTTCCTAATGTTAAGAAGATATGAGGATAAGATTGGGTTTATCGAATGTAAGGTTCCAGTTCCTGTTTTTTGCAGGTGTGGGAAAAGTCCTGAAACCCATGTCATAACGCTGTCACGTCATCTTTCACGGCGGGACAACTGCCAACACGTTATGAAACAGGCGTGAGAACACGTCACAACGAACCGAAAGCATATCCGACAATCTTCACTAACCTATGCACAGTGCTAACTGGGGATTGCCTAAGTCTGGCTCATTTGCCGGATATGGTAACGGAGGCTCCATAGTAGTCCGAGAGGGATAACGACCCTTACATGGCGAAGGGAGCCAGTTAGTAACATCTAAAATGTAAGAATGAAAGGGAGGAGAAACCTCAATGAAACCAACATCTGAAATTTTAGAGCGTATTGAAAAGTGTTCCAGCGAACACAAAGACGGCGTATTCACAAGACTTTACAGATACTTACTTCGTGAAGATATTTACTACGCCGCCTATCAGAAACTTTATGCAAACAAAGGTGCAACAACACAGGGTATCGACAACGATACCGCAGACGGTTTCAGTGACTTCTATGTAAAAGAGTTAATCCAGTCACTAAAGGACGGAACCTACAAAGCCAATCCTGTAAGGCGTGAGTATATTCCAAAGAAAAACGGAAAGCTCCGTCCGCTGGGTATCCCGTCTTTCCGTGACAAGCTCCTGCAAGAAGTTGTCAGAATGATTTTAGAAGCTATCTATGAACCTGTCTTTGACAGCCACTCCCACGGTTTCAGACCGGGTAAAAGCTGTCATACCGCACTCCGTCAGATTTCTTCTGACTTCACAGGCGTGGTCTGGTTTATCGAGGGCGATATACAAGGTTGTTTTGATAACATCAATCACGAAAAATTGATTGAGATTTTGAGCAGGAAAATCAAGGACAGTCGTTTTCTGAACATCATTCGCCAGTTTTTGAAAGCTGGGTATATCGAGAATTGGAAATACAACGCCACTTACAGCGGTTCCCCGCAGGGTGGTATCTGTTCTCCAATACTTGCAAATATCTATCTGAATGAGCTGGACAAGAAGTTTCGGGAAATCGCAGAACGCTTTGATAAGCCGAGGTCTGCATATCAGACACCGGAATATCATGCGGCAAGCAAAGAATTAAAAAGACTGTCTTATTGGATTGACCATACCGCTGATGAAGCGGCAAGACAAGAACTGATTGACCAGCATAGGGCACAGAAGAAAGCTATGAGAAATCTGCCCTGCAAACCTGCCGACAACAAGAAGTTCACTTTTGTCCGTTATGCGGACGATTGGCTGGCAGGTGTGTGCGGCACAAAAGCGGAATGTGAGGACTTGAAAGCCGAAATCGCTGAATTTCTAAGCACAGAGCTGAAATTAACTCTAAGCGAGGAAAAGACGCTGATAACGCACAGCTCCGAAAAAGTCCGTTTCATTGGATATGATATTTGCGTCCGCAGAAATCAGGAAGTCAAAGGTCACAGAATGAAAAACGGAACGTGGAGAAAATCCCGTACCCTGCACATGAAAGTTGCCCTGTCTGTTCCCCATACGGAAAAGATTGAGAAATTCATGTTTGCAAAGAAAGTCATTCGCCAAAAGGAAAACGGGGAGTTTCAGCCGATACACCGAGCCGGACTTCTCAACCTTGCGGATTATGAGATTGTGGAACAGTACAATGCCGAAGCAAGAGGATTATGCAACTATTACAATCTGGCTTGTGATTATCACACGCTGGACTACTTCTGCTATCTTATGGAGTACAGTTGCTTAAAGACGATTGCTAATAAGCACAAAACCAGTATCCGCAAAATCATTCGCCAGTATAAAGACGGGAAAACATGGTCTGTCCCTTATGAAACTAAAGCAGGAACAAAACGTGTTCGCCCTGTTAAAATCGCAGATTGTAAGCGTGACGAAGCGAGTGACATCATTTATCAGAGAAAGAAATTCAGTTGGAAAACCACTATTAGACAACGGCTCAATGCCAGAGTTTGTGAACTATGTGGGTGTAAAGAAGCCGATTTGTATGAGGTTCACGTTATACGGAACTTAAACGAATTGGGTAATTCTGATTGGGAAACCGTGATGAAAAAGAAGCGGCGGAAAACGCTTGTTGTTTGTAGCAAGTGCCATGAAAGAATACACAGACACTAATCAATACGTTAATTACTAATGGGGAGCCGGATACTTCGAGAGGAGTAAGTCCGGTTCCGAGGGAGGGTGTAGGAAACCTACCGCCAACGGCGGCAAGGCGCCTTTACCCTACCCTACGACCTGCTTTCTTCCCGCGAGGTCGAGAACATCTTTGAAAACAGCGACTACATTTATATGCTCAACCAAGCCAGCGGCGACCGGCAGATCCTTGCCAAACAGCTCAATATCTCCCCGCATCAGCTCTCGTATGTCACGCACAGTGGCGAAGGCGAAGGGCTGCTTTTTTATGGCAGTACGATCCTGCCTTTCGTGGACCGTTTCCCGAAGGATACCGAGCTGTACCGCGTTATGACGACCAAGCCTAATGAAAAGATTTGAACGACGGAACGTGAAAGGAGAAGCAACATGAATATTCATATGAAAATTTTTCGCAGTCAGCACTTTGACCCGCTGCGCGTCGTGATGCTGGACGATGAGCCGTGGTACATCGTAACGGACATTTGCCGCACACTCGGCTACGGCAACGCGACCAAGGCTGTCCGTCTGGTACGGCAGGAGGATAAGACCATCATCCATGTCCCGAACCTCTCTGTCGGCAGCAACCCGGCAAACGCCGTCAATTTAAGCGGTCTGGAGACGCTGATCGTGCGTTCCCGCAAACGGGAAGAAGCCGCCGCGTTCAGCCGCTGGCTGGCTGATACGGTCTTTCCCATCGTCTACGAGGATGACCCCAAACCGGAACCGCAGGAGCCGCCAAAGGAGACTGCGGACGACGACCTGTTCCTCGTCCATCGGTCGGACTATCTCCAGCATTTGAAGGAGATGGCACAGCTCTACGCGATGCTGCGGGATGTGAACGCGCTGGTCGCATCGATCCCCGGCAGCGGCATGGTGCCTGTCGTGCGGGCATTTTCTCAGTATTGCAAGGAAACCGGCGATGAGCTTCTGGCAGGGCTGGGGCTTTCGGAAAAAATGACGCAGGCAGAAAACACCGCTGCACTCCATGCGCTGATGGAAAACGAGCTGCTTTCGCTGCGCGACGCTGGTGCGTCCCTCGAATTGGGACAGTCCGCGAAGCTCTTTGCAAATCTTCTGGTGGGAGTTCTGTATGGAAACTGATCGCATCCTCTGCGGCGACGCGCTGGAGATGCTGCGAACCCTTCCGGACAATTCCGTGCATTGCTGCGTCACCTCGCCGCCCTATTACGCCCTCCGCGATTACGGCGTGGATGGACAGATCGGGCGTGAGGACACGCCTGCGCAGTATGTGGCGCGGCTGACGGACGTGTTCTCTGAGGTTCGGCGCGTTCTCAGACCAAGCGGCACGTTATGGCTGAATATCGCAGACACCTACGCTGGAAAAGGAAATCAGGGAGATTCCGTTGACCCCAAATACCCGAACGGCAGGACCGGTCAGACGGTCGCCATCAACCGCAGGGTGGAGGGGTGTAAGGCAAAGGATATGATCGGGATTCCGTGGATGCTGGCATTTGCGCTGCGAGATAGCGGCTGGTATCTGCGTTCAGACATTATCTGGATGAAAGCGAACCCCATGCCCGAAAGCTGCAAAGACCGTCCCAGCCGCTGCTATGAACACGTTTTTCTGCTGACGAAATCGCGCAGTTATTATTATGATGCTGCGGCAATCGCAGAACCGGTGGCAGAATCTACCCCGATGAGGATGCGTCGGAAGTTCGGCAAAAACAAGTATTCTGCGGGTATTCCGGGACAAGCCCATCAGCATTTGAACGACTACCGGCCAAACGGCTACGCAGAAGAAGATATACCACTGCTGCGAAATAAGCGCGACGTATGGCAAATCAATTCTGTTCCGTATAAAGGCGCACACTTTGCTGCCTACCCGCCCAAGCTGGTGGAAACGTGCCTGCTTGCCGGTTGCCCGCAGGACGGTATTGTTCTGGACCCGTTTCTCGGCTCCGGTACGACCGCTGCTGTTGCAAAGCAGATGGGGCGGCATTACATCGGTATTGAGCTGAACCCGGACTACTGCGAGCTTGCCAAGCAGCGGATCGGAGGTGTGACGGAATGAGCGTCTACACCCGGCAGGATCTGAGCGTCATGCAGGCGTGGCCGCTGGAACGCAAAATTCGTGTCACACAGGCGAAGATTCTGGAATGGTATCACCACTACGGCGGCAAGGTCGCCGTTTCTTTTTCGGGCGGCAAGGATTCCACGGTGCTTCTCGACCTGGCGCGGCGAGCGTTCCCGGATATGCCCGCCGTGTTTGTAGATACCGGACTGGAATACCCGGAAATCCGCGAATTTGTAAAGACCGTTCCCAACGTGACGTGGCTGCGGCCGGAAATGCCGTTTTCCAAGGTTCTGACAGCCTATGGATACCCCGTCATCTCGAAAGATGTTGCAAAGCGTATCCGTTACGCGCGGCAAGGCAGTCCGTGGGCGCTGCGGCATCTGAGCGGTCTCAACGCGGACGGGACACCTTCAAAATTCAATGAACGATACATGAAATGGCGCGTCCTGTTGGATGCGCCATTTCTCGTTTCAGACAAGTGCTGCGAGGTGATGAAAGAACGCCCCATCCGCAAATATGCCAGAGCAGGCGGTCTGCACATGATCCTCGGAACAATGGCAAGCGAAAGTATGCGCCGCCAGAGCGCGTATCTCAAAACCGGCTGCAATGCTTACGGCAAGCGTGACCCGACTTCACAGCCGATGTCGTTCTGGACCGAGCAGGACGTTTTGACCTATCTCAAAATGACAGGCATCTCGTATGCGTCTGTCTATGGTGAGATCGTCGAACAGAACGGTAAGCTGACAACGACCGGTGCAAAGCGTACCGGCTGTATGTTCTGTATGTTCGGTGTGCATCTGGAAAAGCAGCCGAACCGGTTTCAGCGCATGGCGCTGACGCACCCGAAGCAATATGAATTTTGTATCCACAAGCTCGGCTGCGGCGCTGTGCTGGATTTTCTCGGCATACCATACTGCCCCGGAGGTGACAGCGCATGAGCAGACGCGCCCCAAGGCTGCAATTTACTGATGAAGAACTCGCCGCCCCGGAAGTTTCCAAGGCAGCGAAAAAAGCGGCAAAACGTATTGAGAAGCTGGAGCAGGCAGAAGCAAAAATCCCAACAAAAAACGGCGCAGAAAAGCCGCGCCCAAAATCCAAGCTGCAACACGCCGTTCGGGATGCCCCCGGCGCGGTTGTCCGTTCGGCGGCGCACCGGGAAATCCGGAAAAGCGAGGATGATAACGTCGGCGTAGAGAGCGCACATAAGCTGGAAGAAGCTGCCGAGCAGACTGTCCGTGTCGCAGAAACCGCACATCGGTCCCATCAGCTCAAGCCGTACCGCAACGCAGACCGTGCCGAATCTCGCGCTGACAGCGCCAACCTCGACGCGCTGCAAAAGCAGGCGCAGCAGCAGAACCCGGAGCTGCAAAGCAATCCGTATTCCCGCTGGCAGCAGAAACGCGCCATCAAAAAGGAGTATGCCGCTGCAAAAGCAGGCGGCGGCACGGTGTCTGCATCCGAAGTTACCGCGAAAGCAGCCAAGCGTGCCGCAGAGGACACGAAAAAAGCGTCGGAGTGGATCGCGGAACACAAGAAGGGCTTTTTGATTGCGCTGGCGATTCTGCTCGTCGCGGTATTTCTTCTGAATATCGCTTCGTCCTGCTCGGTGCTGGTCGAGGGCGGCGTGACGGCGCTCGGCGTTTCGACCTACCCCAGCGAGGACAGCGATATGCTTGCCGCCGAAGCGCAATACTGCGCGATGGAAGCGGAGCTGCAAAGCAAGCTGGACAATTACGAAGCGACGCACGATTACGACGAATATCATTTTGACCTTGACGAGATCGGGCATGACCCGTATGTGCTGGTCTCTGCGCTCACGGCGCTCAAGGGTGGCGCGTGGACGCTCAGCGAGGTACAAGGCGAGCTGCAAATGCTTTTTGACAAGCAGTACATCCTCACGGAAACCGTGGAAACGGAAATTCGCTACCGACCGGAAACAAGGTATGACGAGGACGGTGAACCATACACCGTCCAAGTGCCGTATGAATACACAATTTGCACGGTCACGCTTGAAAATTTTGACCTTTCTCATGTGCCGGTCTATGTGATGAGCGAGGATCAGCTTGCACTCTATGCTTCGTACATGGCGACGCTCGGAAACCGTCCGGACCTGTTCGGTGATTCGGATTATGTAAACAGGTATTACGGAAATGGGAGCGGCGGCAGCTACGATATTCCCCCGGAAGCGCTGGAGGATGAAGCCTTTGCCGCCATCATCAAAGAAGCAGAAAAATACCTCGGTTTTCCGTATGTCTGGGGCGGCAGCTCCCCGGCGACCTCATTTGACTGCTCCGGTTTTGTCAGCTATGTCTACAACAACTGCGGCGTTGGCTGGAGCTTCGGCAGGCTCAGCGCCGAGGGCATCCGACAAATCTGCTCGTATGTATCCCCGGCAGACGCGAAACCCGGCGATCTGATCTTTTTCGAGAAAACGTACAACACCGCCGGCGCGTCGCACATCGGTATTTATGTAGGAAATAATACCATGCTGCACTGCGGCGACCCCATTCAATACACCAGCATTTCGTCCGATTACTGGCAGAGCCACTTCCTGCAATTCGGGCGGCTGGCACCACCATAAGGAGGGACAATTATGAATCCGAAGATCAACAAACTCAAAGCGGAGCGTGCAAAGAACGACAGCAAAATTGCCGATTTGCAGACCCGCAACCGCGAAATTGACGCGGACATTATCAAGCTGGAAAATGAGGACATCGTGGGTCTTGCCCGCGCGACCGGCATGACGATGGAGCAGCTGGCGCAGTACCTCATGCACATCAAAAAGGGCGGTTCGCCCTTTGCCGCGCAGAAAAAGGAGGATGAATCGGATGTACCCGAAGAAGCGTAACCGGCTGCGCGTTCTCGCGCTGCTGCTCAGTCTTGTGCTGGCGCTCTGCGTCCTGACGGGCGCTGCCATTGCAGAAGAACCGTTCCCCGATACCCCAGAGGATCCCACGACAGAAACCGTCGAACAGACGCCTGCGGAGGAAACTCCGGAGACGGAACCCGGCGGCGAAGATGTACCGCCGTCCGAACCGGAGGAACCGGAAGAACCAGAACTGCCCGAAGAACCGCCGATGGAAGGCGCGTATACACTGGACGCCGATGTGCCGGGCGGCTGGCAGAACCGTCCCGCGACGATCTCCGTGCGCGTGGTCGATTTGAACGGCACCGGCTGGGAGAAGGTAGAAGCGTCACTTCCCGGCGTGGGACGCTTTGACGTGACGCAGGAGCTTTTGGAATACGGCTGTGTGGAGCGCACGATGCTGGAAAACGGCACCGTGCTTTTCTTTGTCACGGACAAAACCGGCACGGTGCATGAATTGTCTCTGGACGTGTACTGCATGGACTTCGCCGCGCCGATCCTTCGTGCGGGCATCAACGGAACGTTCCTGCACGTAGAAGCCTATGACGATCTTTCCGGTATCGCAGCGATCTATGTCAACGACGAGCTTTACACCACGCTGGACGACGGCGAGCTGAACGTGCGCATCGACCGCCTGACGGATGACGCTTACCTCTACATTGACGCGCTGGACAACGCTTCAAACTGGACGGATTACGTCGTTCTCTCCAATCCGTTCTACGAAGAAGTCGAACCGGAGCCGACGCCCAGCCCTGACGCGGATACCGGCAAAGACCAGCATGACGAGCATTGCCCCTCCGACTGCGATTGCCGCAAGGAGCAGACAGCGACCGCGCAGCCGTCCAATAATACCAGCAATACTAACAGTAATACCGGCAGCGGCGGCAACACCGGAAACAGCAGCAATACTGCTGCATCTGGCGGCGGCAAAAATACGGCCGCGTCCTCGCAGCCCGCGCAGGCTGCATCGTCTGATGCAGCGCCGGTAACGAAGGAGGACGGCAACGGCTTTACGCAGAACGGCAATTCCGTCACGCGCGATCTGCTTTACGACAAATACAGCAACAAGCAGTTCATCACGATTGAAACGCGCGGCGGCGAGACATTCTATCTGGTTATTGACTACGACAAACCGCTGGACGAGGACGGCGAACAGTATGAGACGTATTTTCTGAATCTGGTTGATGAAGCCGACCTTCTGGCGCTGATCGACGAGGAAGAAACGGCAGAGGAAACGTGCGTCTGCACCGTCCATTGCGAGGTCGGCGCGATCAATACCGCCTGCCCCATCTGCAAGGCAAGCATGGTGGACTGCATGGGAAAAACGCCGGTTACAGAAAAAGAACCGGAACCGGCAGCGCCTGCGGAGCCTGAGCCGGAACCCGAGGTAACACAGGAGGATACGAAGAAAAGCAGCGCCCCGCTGCTTCTTATTCTGCTGGTGCTGCTCGGCGGCGGCTTCGCGCTCTACTGGTTCAAATTCCGCAAGCCCAAGGCAAACACCAAAGGTCCCGTAGATCTCGACGATTATGACTTTGGGGAGGAAAACGAAGATGAAGAAGAATTGGAACCGGAAGAATCTGAATCATAAGAACGGTTGCACAGCGTTTGAAATCTGTGTATAATAAAGACAGCTAATTTCTGAACGGACAGCTGTTATCTGCAAAGGGGGCGCTTGAAAATGGTGATTTATCATGGCAGCAACGTTGTCGTTGAACAGCCGCGGTTAATCGAACAGAATCGGTTTCTGGATTTTGGGTATGGTTTTTATACGACGACTAATAAAACACAGGCGGTCGGCTTTGCAGAAAAAGTGACCCGCCGCAGGAAAAACGGGATTTGCACGGTCAGCGTTTATGAATTTGATGAAGTACGCGCATTTGCTGACTGCTCGCTTCTGCGGTTTGACGACGCAGACGAAGCATGGCTGGAATTTGTATCGCAGAACCGCGCAGGAGAATACAACGGTCCCACATACGATCTTATTTTCGGACCGGTTGCCAATGATGACGTTTACGCCACCTTCACGCTTTATGTGGCAGGTCTTTTGACAAAGGAACAGACGCTGGATGCGCTTAAAATCAAAAAGCTCTATAATCAGCTGGTTCTGACGACCGAAAAAGCGCTAAGCTATCTCCGGTTCATTGGCACGCTGCCGAAGGAGGAATTTCAATGAGTACAGAGAAGTTTAGCGCGATCATGGGTGTTCTGGTGCCGCAGATCATTGCAATCATTTCCACGCGCACAGGCTGCGATGAGCAGACGGCGATCCGCTCGTTCTATTCCTCCAAAGTGTATGCGCTTTTGGAGCAGGAGGACACAAAGCTCTGGCATTTTAGTCCGTTGACGCTGTATGAAATGTATGATGAGGAAATGCGCACCGACACATTTGAAATTCCGGTGGAGGGATAGCTATGAGTGCTGAAGGAAAATTCACGGTCTTCTGCGCGGAGCAGTATAAGCTGCGCAAGAATCTGACCGGGCGGCAGCTTACAAGCCTTTTTCAGCGATACGACGTGTGGGACTACCTGTTTTCCTGCTACGAAGCGCTGCATACGACTGGAACAAATTATATCATTGCGGACATTGACCAGTATATTCAAGAGCGGAAGGCCGAACCGGTAATCAACTGAACACAAGGTAACATAGACACACAAAAACGCAGTCCCTACGGGGGCTGCGTTTTGCTATTTGGAGGAAATTGAAATGAAACTTGTAATTGCAGAAAAACCGTCCGTTGGCATGGCGTATGCTGCCGTGCTGGGCGCAAAGAAGCGGATGGACGGTTACATGGAGGGCGGCGGTTGGCTCGTTTCGTGGTGCTTCGGGCATCTGGTGGAGCTTGCCGGTGCGGAAACCTACGACGAGCGATACGCAAAATGGAACCGCGCAGACCTTCCCATCGTCCCCGCCCCGTGGCGCATGAAGGTCGCGCACGCGAAGAAAAAGCAGTTTACCATTCTAAAGGCGCTCATGGAGCGCGAGGACGTGACCGAGATCGTCAACGGCTGTGACGCCGGGCGCGAGGGCGAAGCCATTTTCCGGTATGTCTACGAGCAGGCCGGATGTAAAAAGCCAATGAAGCGTCTGTGGCTGTCCTCTATGGAGGACGACGCGATCATGGATGCTTTCTCGCATCTGCATGACGGCGCGGAATATGACCGGCTGTACGACGCGGCGCTCTGCCGCGCCAAGGCAGACTGGCTGGTGGGCATCAACGCCACGCGGCTGTTTTCTGTTTTGTATCATCGCACGCTGAACGTCGGGCGTGTGGTGTCTCCGACGCTGGCGCTCATCGTCCGTCGTGACGCGGAAATTCGTGCGTTCCAGCCCGAACGCTACTACACGGCATCGCTGACCTTCCCGGATTTTACGGCTGTCAGCGAGAAATTCAAGAATAAAGCCGACGCGGACGCGGCGTTTGACGCCTGCAAAGGCCAGAACGCCGTCGTTACCAAGCTCGACCGGAAGGAAAAGTGCGAGAAAGCCCCGGCGCTTTATGATCTGACCACGCTCCAGCGCGACGCAAACCGGCTGCTCGGCTACACGGCGCAGCAGACGCTGGATTGTCTGCAAGCGCTTTATGAAAAGAAGCTCTGTACCTATCCCCGAACCGACAGCCGCTTTTTGACTGACGATATGCTGTCCTCGGTCCCTGCCATCGTGAGCTGTGCAGGCGGCATCTGCGGCGCGGATCTGCCCGCGTCCATGCACCCGGCGCAGGTTTGCAATAGCAAAAAGGTCAGCGACCACCACGCGCTCCTTCCAACCATTCGCGCGGGCGAAGCGGATCTTGACGCGCTGCCCATCGGAGAGCGCGAGGTCTTGAAGCTGCTTTGCCGTCAGGTGCTGATCGCCGTCGGCGGCGAGTACGTCTGTGCGGACACGATTGCCGAGATCACCTGCGGTGGGTACGCCTTTACAGCCAAGGGAAAGACCGTTCTGGATGCAGGCTGGAAAGCCTATCTCGGTAAGCCCGAGGACAGGCCGCTGCCCGATCTCGTTGAAGGCACATCTCTGCCCGCGCCGACCGGCGAGGTCACAGAGGGCAAAACCAAGCCGCCCGCGGCATACAGCGAGGACACGCTGCTTCACGCAATGGAGACAGCGGGCGGGAAGGATATGCCAGAAGACGCGGAGCGCAAGGGCATCGGCACGCCTGCAACACGCGCCGCCATGATCGAAAAGCTCGTGGCGGGCGGCTTTGTGGAGCGGAAAAAGGGCAGAAAAGCTGTCAGCCTTGTGCCGGTGCAGGCTGGCGTTTCGCTCGTCACGATCCTTCCCGAGCAGCTGCAATCGCCGCTTCTGACGGCAGAATGGGAACACAAGCTGGGACGCATCGAGCGCGGCGAGCTTTCACCCGAAGCATTCCTCACAGAAATTACGCAGATGGTGCAGACGCTGGTATCGGAGTATCAGCCGGTTCCCGGCGCGGAGGTGCTGTTCCCGTCCGGGCGTGAGGTCGTCGGAAACTGCCCGCGCTGCGGCAGCGATGTTACGGAAAGCAAAAAGGGCTTCTTTTGCGAAAAAAGTGACTGTAAATTCGGGCTTTGGCGCGACAATAAATTCCTGAGCGCCAAGCGCATCAGCCTGACAAAGCTCGATGTGACGGCGCTTTTGAAATCCGGGCGTGTGTATATCAAAAATATTTACTCCGAAAAGACCGGCAAGACCTTTGACGCAGACCTTCTTCTGGATGACAACGGCGAGCGCACCGTCTACCGCTTCGACTTCGGCAGGGAGCGGACGACATGAAGCTGACCAGCTATGAGATGGAGACGATCATCCTCTACAATCAGGCAGAGCCGAACGCGCAGGTCTACACCCACGATCCGAAGCTGATCGCCAAGCTGCGGCGGCTGCATGATGCAGCGCCGGAGAAAGTGTACGCAGATTTTGACGAGCCGAACGGCGCGGCACGCTACATCGTCCCCAAGAACTGTGTGACCGTCCGACCGCCGTACAGCGATGCCAGACGCAAAGCAGACAGCGAACGCGCCCGGAAAGCCGGTCTGACCCCGCCCCCACGGAGAATGAAATAGGAAAAGCATCTCCGCACGGACGAACCGTTTGTGCGGAGATGCTTTTGTCTGGAAAGGAGAGCCTATGGCAGAAAAAACACCCATCAAAGAACAAATCAAAGCGCTGACAGAGAAAATCGAGGAAGGTATCCAGACCCTGTTCCAGTCCGGCGATTTGGAAAAGTATCAGGCATATTTGCGCACGGTGAGCCGGTTCCACCGGTATTCCGTCAATAATCAGATGCTCATTTTTGCGCAATGCCCACACGCGACGCTCGTCGCCGGGTATCAGAAGTGGCAGAATCAGTTCAGCCGTCATGTGCTGCGCGGCGAAAAAGGCATCACGATCATCGCGCCGACCCCGTACAAGATCAAGGTCGAGCAGAAAAAGCTCGACCCCGACACAAAGCAGCCGCTATTGGATGCGGACGGTAAGACCATCACGGAGGAAAAGGAAGTCCAGATTCCGATGTTCCGTCCGGTCAAGGTCTTCGACGTGAGCCAGACGGACGGTGAACCGCTCCCGGAGCAGGTAAAGTCACCTGTTGCGGAGCTGACCGGCAACGTGGAGCATTACGAAGCGTTCATGGACGCGCTGAAACTGGTATCGCCGGTTCCCATTGAAATCAAGCCTTTGAGCAGCAATCTGGACGGATTTTTCTCGCCCTCCAAGCAGAGCATTACGCTGCGCGAAGGGATGAGCGAGGTGCAGACCGTGTGCGCCGCCGTCCATGAGATCGCGCACTCGAAGCTCCACAATTACGCCAGGCAGCCAGACAGCCAGCCGAAGGATTCCAGCACGGAGGAAATGGAAGCGGAGAGCATCGCTTACACCGTCTGCGCCTACTTCGGCATTGAGACAAGCGCAAACAGCTTCGGCTATGTGGCAACGTGGTCGAAGGATAAGGACGTGAAAGCGTTCCGGGCAAGTCTGGATACCATCCGAAAAACGTCCAGCGAACTCATCTCCGGTGTCGATCAGCATTTCAAGGAAATTTGCAAGGAGCGCGGGATTTCGCTGGAACCGGAGAAGCCCGCGCAGGAGCAGGACACGGAAAAGCTCTACATGGTGGACAACGAAAAATATATCCATGTGCAGCGGAGTGACAACGGCATTGACTACACGATCTATGACGCAGGCTCCGCCAAAGCGCTGGACGGCGGCGTGTTGGAAGACAGCGGACAACCGCTGTCCGCTGCGGCGCTTACGGTCTGCAAGCTCCATGACATTGGGGCTACCGCGCCGATTCGGCTGGCACCGTTGGAAATCCTCGAAAACTTGCAGGACGCGAACGAGATCGCGCCGCGTGCCGCCGCAGAAGCACCGTCCGATACACCGCTGCCCGAAACGTCGGAGATCGTGCATGATGTGCAGGAAACTGCCCCGGTACTTACCGCGCCGCCCGACCCCAGTATGTCCATTGCCGCGATGCGCGCCTTTGGGTACATGGACGCGGATATGCTGCCGCTCTCGAAAGAACGTGCGCTGGAGCTGATGGAGCATGATGCGACGGTGTATATGCTCTTTGCAGAGAACAGCGAAGCGATGGCATTTGAACCGGAGGATATTGCCATGCACACCGGTATGTTCGGTATCACCCGTGAGGATTGGAATGCGATCAAGGCATCCGTTCCGGTCATGGACAGCGGCATCGTCCAGAAAAAGCTGGAGCAGGCGTTTCTGGAAAGTCCCACGGACAGCTTTGCGATTTTTCAGCTCAAGCGCGGAGAAGAACAGGCGGCGCTTCGTTTTTTGAATATGGCGTCGCTGCAAAAAAGCGGCTTTACAGCAGAAAAAGCAAACTACGACCTCATTTACACCGGCACGCTGCCGCAGGCGAAGCCTGTGCCGTCCACGCTGGAAGATCTGTATGTTACCTTCAATCAGAACTGCCCAGAGGATTTTTGTGGTCACAGCCTGTCCGTCAGCGACATTGTTGCCATCAAGCACTACGGCATGGTATCCTGTCACTACCTCGACAGCGTTGGCTATCAGGCGCTGCCCGCGTTCTGGACACCGGAGAATTACCTGAAAAACGCGGAAATGCAGCTGGAGGACGACTACGGCATGATTGACGGCATCATCAACAACGGACCCAAAGAGCAGGCCAAGACGCAGGAACCGGAACGCGGGACGGACGATTTGCAGAAGCGCCCGTCCGTTCTCGCCCGGCTTCGTGCGCCGCAGCCCTGTCAGGAAAAGAATGTGCGGAAACACGCGGAAAGGGATTTGGAATGAATAACTTCACAAACGACGAAATGAACCTGATGTGCATTTACAACACCGGCTCGCGCGAGGGTTTGATGCGGGAGCTGCGCGAAATGCGCGGCTATATCGGCGCAGATCAGCCGGAGCTGCTGACCATGACGGATTCCACGCTGCAAAAGCTGGAGAGCATCAGCGATGCGGAATTTGCAGAGCTGGAATTATACCCGGATTTCTAAGCGTCGGAAAAAATAGAATCCGTTTGATTGGAATGTCAAACGGATTCATGCTTTTTACAGATAAATACGCAGGTAGCGTTCTTTAACGCTACCTGCGTATTTAGAATTATGCCGAAAACGCAGGGCGGATATTCTGCTTAATTCCTGTTGTAGTTTCCTGCTGCTTCGCCCACGTCACCCGTGTTACTTCTTCGACAAACGCCTTTTCTTTGGCAGAAGCCGAATAGTATCGGATGCCAAACTGTTGGCAAACGTCGAAAAGCAAGTCTGTGTACGCAATATCTTCCTGCGTAGGCATTGAAAAGTAGCCGCCTGCCTGCGATGCCAATTCGTCAATTGTATATTGTGCGTTGTTCTTTTTATCCATTTTCCTGTTCCTCCTCTACCAAGTATTTTGAGAACAGCAGCCAAGCATCCTCGTCTGCAAGCATAAACCGTTTAGGACCTCCGCTCGCTGCGCTGGGGATCCGCTTGGCACCGAAATCTTCTGCGTAATGCTTGGCTAACTCATCTGTTTTCGCGTCAAATACCACATCTCCGCGGCACCCGTTATCAATGGAGAATTTAATGCCAAATGCGATCAAAGCCGCGCCTATTCCGCAATACTTCCGTTCGGCTTTCTTGGTAAGGACGGGATTGCTCGATGGTGCGCTCTCCGCATAAAGAATGTAAACGTATGCTTTACGACCGGAAATCTGATATGCCGCCAGCGCTACTAATTCTCCATCGTCGGTCTTCATCGCGTATTTTTTAACAGCTGGGTCTGCCAAAAACGGAGAGTTCCAATCCGTTTGCCATAGCGGATAATCGTGTGTTGCAGCAATATCTGCCGGTGAAGCTGTGTCAATATGAACTTGAATGGACGAATTATCGGAGCAGCAAACAATATAGGGTACGAAAATCATAAAAAATCACCCGCCTTTTCAAAGCATACAAAAGCATTTCGTATTTTTAGTATAACAGCCTTTTTCAAAAAATACAACCAGACTTTCCGAAAGGAGGTTTTGATTTATGTCAACCAAATTGCAATTCTATTCAGCATTTGCCGAGCGCACCGCGCGGCAGATCACCGGCAGCTATCGAAGCTGGACGGCTTTTCTTGCTACGGCGGCACGGCTTTACAAGTACCCCTACAACGAGCAGCTTATGATTTACGCACAGCGTCCGAACGCAACGGCGTGCGCAGAGTATGACTTCTGGAAAGACCGCATGGGTCGCTATGTGCAGCGCGGCAGCACCGGCATCGCGCTCATCGACACCAGCGGCTATCGGCCGCGCTTACGATATGTTTTTGATGTGACAGACACCACGCCGCGCGATGCCGCCCGCAGCTTTACGCTGTGGGAAATGCGGGCCGAGCATGAAGCGGCAGTCAGCTCCATGCTGGAGGAAACGTATGATATTCCCCAAGACGGTGGAATCATCGCACAGTTTGAGCGCGTCGCGGACAAACTGGCGTTGGAATACTGGTCGGAGCAAAAACGCGACATCTGCGACATCGTTGCAGATTCGTTTCTGAACGGTTATGATGAAGATAACATACGGATGGCGTTCAAAACAGCGGCATCCACCAGCATCACTTATGCGCTTATGACCCGCTGCGGCTTTTCTCCAGACGGATATTTTGAACCGGAGGATTTCATGCCGGTCTTTGACTTCAACACCCCGGCAGCGGTCAGCATCCTCGGCACCGCCGTCAGCGAGATCAGCCAGCGCGTTTTAAGGCAAATCGAGATCACCGTAAAAAGACACGAGCGCGAACGCCGCGCAGAAAGGACGGAAGAACATGGAGAACAACCTGACTTACAAGACCAGCGGAGAATTTCAGATCCCCGACCTGAGCCTGCGCGAGAACCCGCAGAGCCAGCCGCTCGGCAAATACGGACGGATGCGCCAGACGTATCTCCGGGAGCATCGCCCGATTCTCTGGAATCAGATGATCCTGACGGAAACGCTGTTTCCGCACCTGCGGGAGATCGACGAAGCGGCGAACCGGAGGTTGGAGCAGATGATGCCGGAGCTGATGAAATCGGCAGGAGCGACGGAGGAAATGAAAGCCAGCGACCCATTGACGTGGGTGGGACTGATGAACACCTGCAAGGCGCAGGCCGAGGAAGTGATCCTCGCGGAGCTGATTTACGCATAACCGAGCCAGTCCAAGGCGAACAAATATCGTTTATGCCAGAAGCGGAGAACGTGCAAACGTCCTCCGCTTCTCTTGTTTTGGACTACAATTCCATCAAAGAAATGCACCCGGACGATATAGTGCTGTATCAGGTCGGAGATTTCTTTGAAATGTACGGCGAGGATGCACGGCAGGCAGCATCGCTTCTGAATATGAACCTCACTACCCGCAATATCCCCGGCGCTGGGCGCGTGGAAATGTGCGGCCTTCCATCGCACAATTTAGAGATGTATGTGGAGAAATTGCGCGATAAGTACGACGTGACGATTACCGAAGCGCCAGACTTTTGGGGTGAGCGCCGCGTTTATACGATGCGCTCTATCGACCATGAAGCGGAAACTGCCATTGATGCCTATGAAGCAGAGTTTGGCGCGGACGGCACAAGAGTATTCCGCGATCCCGCTGCCGAGCAGCCGCCCTGGCCCACGGTGGGGGATCATCTTGAACGGTTCAGACCGCTTGTAATTACCGCAGTCTCAGAGGATATTGCCTATCGCAACGCCTGCGGTCACTCTGACCGGGAAAATGCGGAGATCGAGTGTAATGCTGCTGTGCGCCGTGCCATTCTCGGTTCAAAGGATATGGAGCTGATCCGGTTGTTCTCGGATATGCCAGAGTTTCGCAGCCGCTTACATCAGGAGGTTTTTGAGGGAACCTATGAGCGGCTTCACGATCTGCTACGTCCACTTTCGCAGGACGATATAGACGATGCGCTCCGTGCATGGAACGGAAATATCGGGAGTAAACACGCCGTAGTGCAGTATATGCAGCAGCACGGACGTGAAAAAGAAACTGCTGCATGGCTTGCTCACGAGTACGGTGGTAATGAGAATAATAATCTCTTTATCGTCCGTGCAGGAAGTCCGGAAACCGCTGAATTGACGTGGTCGCAGGTGCAGCGGCGATTGGCGCAGCTTATCCGGGAGGATCAATTCTTCACAGCGCAGGAAAAAGACGTGCCAGAGAATAATCCAAATTACCAGCTTTTAGACCGGCTGCGGGCAGACTGTGAATACTTCCTTGGAGCAGGAAACCGCGTGGAAAAGCATCTGTGGGCAGGCAGCGTCTATGCGCAGATCGTCAAAATGCGGGAGCTGTATGACGCGCTCCCCCAAAAGCCGGAATGGCTGACGGAAGAAGCGATTGATGATTATGCCGACCGGATGGCACCGCCGTATCAGGTCGTGACGTATCGCCGCCTTGAAAACGGCTTTGATGAAAAACGGGACTATCAGGCACTGGAAGAAGCGGAAAAAGCCGCACAGGGTTATGTGGACGGCACAATGGAAAGCAACGGCTTTGCGTATGACGGCGCTGCCGTTTACGATTTGCGAGAGGACCGGTATCTTTCCATCGTTGGGGACTATCCGGACGAAAAGGCGCAGGCACAGGCAGCAGGCCGCGAGCAGACCGAAAAACCGGAAACGTCTATGAACCGGGCAAAGAACCTGATTTCTGACTTCTGCCAGAGGGAATACGGCTCCGATGCAGATTTCAGCGACCCCGCAAAAATCAGTGTTGCCTACACCACTATCACCGACGATGAGATCCCGATTCAAGTAAACATCGACCTTGTAAATTTCCGGTTGGAGCGTTATCTGGACAACGAACATTTAGAGACCCGGCAGTACGGCTCCCTGCAAGACCTCATTGCCAACGAACTGGACGATCTTGATTTCAGCGACCTCATTCATATTTCAGATGAAGATGCAGTGCAGCATCGCTTGCACAAACCAACGAAAGAAACGGAGAAAGCGCCTAAAACAGTGGAATCGGCGTCTGTCCATCAGGAAGTATCTGAACAGGAAGTGCATGAGACGACATCCGCGCAGAGGTTCACAGCGACTTCTTATGACGATGTTTTCAGCATTTTTGATAATCTTCAGCATGACGTCTATGTAAATGATGATCGAGACGTTGAGACGTTCCCCAGCGTGGAGGAAGCACAGGCGTTTGCCGATGAACTGAATACAAAAACGAAGCAGGCCATCCATGATCTTGTCGGGCAGCGTGTGGAAATTGATGGCGTGCTCTATAACGTTGATGCCATTGACGGACATCTGTCAGATGATCTCGCATATCTCAGCGCTGTTCCAACCGCTGATACAGATGCAGAACCAAAGCGCACAATAGATGTGGTCGGCTATATTCGTGTCTTGCTTGATGAGCAAGGCCGCGAGCTTGCACCGAACGTTTCGGCATATCAGGCGCTTCGTGCAGAGCACCCCGAAAAGCTCATCGGCGTCCGCGTCGGAGAACGGCTGCTTTTTTATGGCACAGATGCAGAGCGTGCCGCCAGTGCCTTACACCGCCGCCTGCTGCAACGCGATATTTCCGGTATGGGCGAAACCGCTGTGACCGGCTACGATTTCGGACAGTGGAACAGCGCGGCCAAGCGGCTGCTGGAGCATGGACACAGCTTCGTGTTTGCGCAGCCAGATGAAACCGGGAATTATGAGATTTTCAACGAGGGGGATGCCAAGGATTACATTCCCATCGGTATGGAGCTGGAGATCGACGGACGGAAGTTTGTCATTGACAGTGTGAATTTTGCCGCAGATGAAGTGTCCTTGCAGGATGTGACTTTTCAAAGTCACATCGGCTATCCGATCTTCCGCACCGAACACATCGCGTTTGTGCGCTCGTTTGTAGAAGAACAACAAAAGCCGCTCTCTTATACGATTCAACCGGTCGAGGTCATTCCTGCGGAGCAGAACCATTTGCCATACGATGTTGTCATTCAGACGCTCCGCACCGAGCCGTTAGAGCCGGTCGTCTCGGACCCGGAACCCGCCGAGACGGAATCTCCCGCCATGAGCGAGGAAGAAGCACTGATTCTGGAGCATGAGGGACGCGCGGCGCTTTCGGAAATGGGCGAGTTTGTGCCTGATGTCAATGATGCCATCTCTCAGGTTGAGATCGACGAACCTTCTGCACACCGGCCTGTGGTATCCATCCCCATTGACGGCGAGTGGACGGGTTTTCCCAGCGTCGCCGCTGCGGAGCAGGCCGCTTATGCTGACTTCAAGGCGGCAAGCCACCGCAACGCGCAGAATTTCCACATCACCGATGATGCTCTCGGCGTCGGCGGCGCAAAGGCTAAGTATCAAGCCAATATCAACGCCATCCGTCTTTTGAAGCATCTGGAAGCCGAGGGCTTGCAGGCCAGCGCAGAGCAGCAACAGGTCCTCTCACGCTACGTCGGCTGGGGCGGTCTTGCGGATGCGTTCGACGAAAGCAAGCAGAATTGGGCAGCGGAGTTTCGAGAGCTGCGCGAGCTGCTGACACCGGAAGAATACACCGCCGCACGTGCATCCACGCTGAACGCGCATTACACCAGCCCCACCGTTATCAAGGCGATCTATGAAGCGGTTGGAAATATGGGATTCCGGACCGGCAATATTCTGGAGCCGTCAATGGGCGTCGGCAACTTCTTCGGCTGCCTGCCGGAGCAGATGCAGGGCAGCAAGCTCTACGGCGTGGAGCTGGACAGCATCACCGGGCGCATTGCAAAGCAGCTTTATCCCAAAGCCGACATTACGGTTGCGGGCTTTGAGACAACAGATCGACGCGATTTCTATGACCTCGCCATCGGCAATGTGCCGTTCGGACAATATCAGGTAAACGACCGGGCTTACAACAAGCTCGGTTTTTCTATTCACAATTACTTTTTCGCCAAGGCGCTCGATCAGGTGCGTCCGGGCGGTATCGTCGCGTTTGTGACCTCTCGGTATACGATGGACAGCAAAGACGACCGCGCCAGACGGTACATTGCCGAGCGCGCCGACCTGCTGGGGGCCATTCGTCTTCCCAACAATGCGTTCAAAGCCAACGCCGGTACGGACGTGGTATCTGACATCCTGTTCCTGCAAAAGCGCGACCGGCCCCTTGAGATTGAACCGGAGTGGACAAAGGTCGGTGAAAACGCGGACGGCTTTGCCATCAACAAGTATTTCATCGACCATCCGGAAATGATCCTCGGCAGGCAATCTTCTGAAAGCACACAGTACGGAAAACAGGATTTTACCGTAGAACCCATTAAAGGACTGGAGCTTGCAGATCAACTCCATGATGCCGTGAAGTATATTCGCGGCACCTATCAGGAAGCGGCGCTGCCAGAGCTGGGCGAGGGCGAACAGATCGACACCTCCATCCCCGCAGACCCAGACGTAAAAAACTACAGCTACACTGTTGTCCACGGTGAGGTGTATTACCGTGAAAACAGCGTCATGGTAAAACCGGACCTGAACGCAACGGCAAAAGAGCGTGTTAAGGGCATGATCGGTCTGCGGGATTGTGTGCAGAAGCTCATTGCGCAGCAGATGGACAGTTTCATTTCCGATGAAACGATCCGGCAGACGCAGCGGGACTTAAACAGGCTTTATGATGCGTTCACGGCCAAGTACGGTCTTATCAACTCCCGCGCCAACAATCTCGCGTTCTCTGACGACAGTTCCTATTATCTGCTCTGTTCGCTGGAAATTCTGAATGAGAACCGCGAGCTGGAACGAAAAGCGGATATTTTTACGAAGCGTACCATCAAGCCACATGAGGTCGTGACCACGGTGGACACAGCTTCGGAAGCACTGGCGCTGTCCATTTCGGAAAAAGCCTGCGTGGATATGGAGTATATGGCACAGCTTTCCGGAAAAAGTCAGGAAGACCTGATCGACGAGCTGAACGGCGTCATTTTCCTCGATCCGGTTCTTGGCAACTGGCAGACGGCAGACGAATACCTTTCCGGCAATGTCCGTCGAAAGCTGCAAGAAGCAGAAAAAGCCGCAGTAGACAGCCCCGGCTATT
>ENA-UAOK01000208-UAOK01000208.1-human-gut-metagenome-genome-assembly--contig:-NODE-208-length-35368-cov-8.952256_pt1 | contig 35368 bp, 27 predicted proteins | sample MGYA00243467_ERZ654553 | MGnify/ENA primary metagenome ERZ654553 (study PRJEB26926, sample SAMN06164886) | human gut metagenome | biome: ENVO:00009003; feature: ENVO:2100002; material: ENVO:00002003...
TTTTTCGACAGTCCATACTTTTTATAATGATTTGTAACTGTTCAGTACCCTCACAGTTACGATGATTTTACTTTATTCCACAGATCTCCATACGTCTGATCTGCTTCTGTTCCAAGATACTGGAAGGTTTCCAGATTGTCATATTTCGAAAGATCCGGGAATGCGATCTTACTGTTTCGGATATCGTCATCCTCGATCAGCTCTCTTGCCGCCTCGTTCGGTGTAGAATATGTAATATAATCAAAATTCATCAGGGCAATATCCGGTCTGCAGAGGAAGTTGATGAATTTCTCTGCATTTTCTTTATGCTCTGCATTCTTCGGGATTACCCAGGAATCAATCCAGATGTTGCTTCCTTCTTTCGGGATCACATATTCCAGATTCGAATTTTCTTTCTGTGTATAAATTGCCTCGCCGGAATAGATCACGCCGATGGCCGCCTCATTTCCGATCATTTTGTCACGCACCTGGTCAATGACATATGCCTGCACGAGAGGTTTCTGTTCAATCAGGAGATTCTTCGCCTCGGTCAATTCATCCAGGTCTGTGGAATTCAGAGAATAGCCAAGATATTTCAGTGCCACGCCAAAAGCATCACGGACTGAATCCTGCATCAGAATGCTGTCCTTGTATTTCTCATCCCAGAGAATGGACCAGCTGTCTACAGGCTCATCCACCATTGTCTTATTATAAAGAATCCCCACGGTTCCCCAGCAATATGGTACAGAGTATTTATTCTCCGGATCAAACTGCCTTGACTGTTCCAGATACTGTTTTCCAATGTTTTTGAGATTCGGGATATTATCGAAATCAATCTCCGAAAGCAGATCATTTTTGATCATTCGCTGAATCATATAGTCGCTTGGACAGATCACATCGTAAGCGATCGCACCGGAACTGATCTTAGGATAAAGAATTTCGTTTGTCTCAAATTCTTCATAGATCACATCGATCCCCGTTTCCTTCTCAAAGATAGTCAGAACCTCCGGATCAATGTATTCGCCCCAGTTATAAACAACCAGCTTTTCATCATTCAGGACATCGCTTTCTTTGGCATAATAAAAACCGCCTCCGATAAACACAATACAGATTGTAACCGGAAGTACACGGCGGATGATGATCTTCTTGACTTTGGAAGGTCTGCGGACTTTTTTTCTTGCCGCTGCCTCCTCATCCTCCTTTGGAGAATAATTGACCAGAATAAGAAGCACCAGAACCGTCACAAACATGATCGTGGAGAGTGCATAAATCTCCGGTTTGATTCCCTTTCGTACCTCTGTGTAGATTTTGGTTGAAAGTGTATCAATTCCAGGTCCCTTGGTAAAATGAGTGATAACAAAATCATCCAGTGACATCGTAAAGGCCAGCATAAATCCGGAAAGCACGCCCGGTACGATATCCGGGAATACCACCTTAAAAAATGCTCTGACCGGAGATGCCCCAAGATCCAGAGCAGCTTCATAGGTGTAACGATTTGTCTGCTTCAGCTTCGGTGCCACGCTTAAGATCACATACGGGATGTTGAATGTGATATGAGCAATCAGGATCGTTCCGAAACCAAGCGTCATATGAAACGCAATAAAAAGAAGCATCAGAGATACACCCATAACGATCTCTGCGTTCATCATCGGGATATTGGTAAGTCCCATATACATGGTCTTCCATTTCTGTTTCATTCCCTGGATTGCAATTGCCGCCGCAGTTCCGATGATCGTTGCGATCGCTGCAGAAACAAACGCAATAATAAGTGTCGTATAAAAAGCACTCATGATCTGTTCATTCCGAAACAGTTCTCTGTACCATTTCAGGGTGAAACCACCCCACTTTGCCCTGGTCTTGGACTGGTTAAAGGACAGTACGATCAGGGTTACAATCGGGGCATACAGCAGAATAAAAATAAGTGCCAGGTAGATTTTCTGTAAGTATTTTCTGATCAAAATGCCGCACCCCCGTCTTCGTTGTCATATTTTGCCACAAGAGCCATACTTGCAATGATAAATACCATCAGTACAAGAGAAAGTCCACTTCCCACATGCCAGTTACTGTTCTGTTTAAAGGACTGTTCGATCACATTTCCAATCAGAAGGATCTTGCCGCCTCCTAAGAGATCAGAGATAACAAAAGTCGTCAGTGCCGGTACAAATACCATCGTGATACCGCTGATCACACCCGGAATACTCAGTGGAAAAATAACCTTTAAGAAGGTCTGTACCGGATTTGCTCCCAGATCACGAGCGGCATTGATGACGTTATTGTCGATCTTGATCAACACATTGTAGATTGGAAGGACCATGAACGGCAGGAAATTATAGACCATACCAAGAACGATTGCATATGGTGTATTGATGATTTCCAAAGCCGGCAGATGCAAAAAACTCAAAACACTGTTGATAACACCGTTCTTTTCGAGCAGAGTCTGCCACGCCAGTGTACGCAGAAGAAAATTCATCCACATCGGCAGAATAAAAATAAGTACTACAAAGCTTGTCTGGTTGACCTTTTTCTGACTCAGGATCATTGCCAGCGGATAGGCCAGAAGCAGACAGAATACTGTACTCAGAAAAGACAGCAGGATGGACATTCCCAGTGCTTTCAGATTCTCAGGTGTCGTGATCTGTGCAAGGTTTGCAAACGTAAAGCTTCCATCATCACTGGTAAATGCATAATATACGATCACCAGAAGCGGGATCACAACAAAAGATACTGCCCAGAACAGATAAGGTCCGGCAAGCATACGCTTATTCTTCAATGTTTACCGCCTCCTCATCTTCTGACTCCGGTTTCTTCATGATCTGAATGTCAAACGGATCCACATGAATGCTGACCTCTGTTCCCACCGAGAACATATCCGTACTGTGTATCAGCCACTCATAATTGTTTGCCATTACCTCCATCTCATAATGGACACCCTTAAAGATCATATGTGTGACCACGCCGTCAATACTTCCTTCGCCTGGTTTGAGAAGATCAATATCCTCCGGACGGATCACAACGTCGACCGGCTGATTCTGTCCAAATCCCTCATCTACACATGCAAAATTAACTCCAAGGATCTTGACCAGACGATCCTCTACCATAGTTGCAGAAATAATGTTGCTCTCTCCGATAAAATCTGCCACAAAAGCGTTCTCCGGCTCATTGTAGATTTTTTCCGGTGTTCCGATCTGCTGGATATATCCCTGGTTCATAACCACAATGGTATCTGACATGGTAAGAGCCTCTTCCTGGTCATGCGTTACGTACAGGAAGGTGATTCCCAGTTCATTCTTAAGACGGATCAGCTCATACTGCATATCCTGACGCATCTTAAGATCCAAAGCTCCCAGAGGCTCATCCAGAAGAAGCACCTTCGGTTCATTTACAATTGCTCTTGCAATCGCAATACGCTGCTGCTGGCCACCACTCAGGGAATCCGGCATACGGTTTTCGAATCCATCCAGATTAACAAGCTTCAATGCGTATTTGATCTTATCATAAATATACTGTTTACTTTTATTTTTTATTTTTAATCCAAAGGCAATATTTTCCGCAATATTCATATGTGTAAACAATGCGTACTTCTGAAATACGGTATTAAGCTGTCGCTTATTTGGCGGAAGATCTGTGATATCCTGCCCGTTAAAGATCACGTGTCCTTTATCCGGTGTCTCAAAGCCTCCCAGGATACGAAGTGTAGTGGTCTTTCCACATCCACTTGGACCAAGAAGCGTCAGGAATTCATTCTCTCTGATATAAAGATTCAGTTCATCCAGAACTGTCTGCATCCCATAAGATTTAGAAATGTCGATCAAGTCGATCAGCTTATTACTCATTGGCTGTCCTCCTAAAATATCCCCTCTTTTTTACAAATATTCTATATAAAATAGCAACTTTCTTTTTGTATCATAAAAACGTTCTGATTTCAATAGGTTTCAGAGGATTTCAGCATAATTTTTTGTATCCGCTTCCATTTCATTCTCTTCGGGTAATGGCTCACATTCCACCGGTTCCATATCTTCTGAATTTTCACTCAGATCCTCCAGTTCAACCTCCTCCCACTCTGCTTCTTCTCCAGATTCCGGAGTACTCTCCTGCGTAGTTTCAGGAAGGAATGAATCTGTAAATTCTGCCTCCGACTGCACCTTTCCATCGGCTTCCGGTGCACACAGCGGGCTGTCATCCGCGTTGACCTTTACTACTCCTGTCAGTGTCTTTGCGTATGTATTATCTGTCGACGCAGTAATCTTATATGTATGCCCTGCCTTCAGTCCACTGACCACAATTTCCACCGCATTTCGCTGCCCTTTTGTTATGGTTCCTGCTGCCGGGCTGACTGTAAGACTGCTTTTTTCATCTTTGTCTGTATCTCTCACTTCCACCACATAGTCAATATCCACTTCCGAATATCTCTCTTCATTTATATAGTTCATCAGAGTCACCGACGCCATTGTATCCTCTTTTACCATCACCTGATGTACGCCGCCATCCAGCAGATCACTGACAAAATAAAAATTCCTGGCATTTACTACACCTGTCAGTTCTGTCTGTCTTATATATTTTGCCGACACAGAGGAAATGGAAATCATGATCATACAAAAAACTGCCCAAAATATCTTTGTCCCTGTCATTTTTCATCCCCTTTCCTGTCTGTATCAATCAATCTGCTCTGTCTTTAGTGTGACAACAAAAGTCTCTGATCTTCCGGCATAATCTTCATTCCTCTCTGCCTGATTCTCACTCACCGGCCAGACAATTTCAAGAATATAGCCATGCACTTTCGGATCATCTGCCAGAATCGTATCGGAAGATACTTCAATTTTGTCTGCCAGGACTGAACCATCGCTTAACTGCTTTTGCTCTGTGTTTTCTGTTGTTTTGTATATTCTGAACACCAGTGGCAGATTCTTATCTCTGCTGGCTGCATAAATGGCATACCTGACTGCTGTCTCACTTTTATTTGTTACTTGAATTTCATACTCAACGGCTTCTCCCGGTGCTATGGAGATATTGGAAATTTCCTGCATAAGCGTCCCTGTCTCCATTACTTCAAATTTCGCCGCGACCGCACCGTTTTTTTCCGATACCTGTGTCATGCATCTCGCAAAAATATCAGACGCTATCCAGCTAAACAGTACGCTTATCCAGAATAAAACGGCTAATATCTGTATGATTCTGTTATTTCGAAGTGTTTTTCTCTGACATTCTGCATGACCTATTTCCTGCCTGAGTATACGGATCTCTTCCCTGACAGCATTCAGTTCCTGTGCTTCCTCGTTTTTTCGCCGCTGCAAAAAATATTCGATCAGAAAAATTATCGTACAAAATAACAACATCCCTCTCAGTGTACAGACCATGCTCAGGACAGTTCCCAGACATGGGATCCACCCGATCACCACTCCCTGAATTTCGGACCTGTCAAATGCCGGATCAGGTGCATTGTTCGCATCTCCCTGCGTTATGATCTGGTCCTTTCTGATCTCTGTGATACGATGTACTACCAGGCTGTTTCCGGATTGATATACCACAATGTCTCCTCTGTTTACCTTCTGCGTTTTTCTGACGATCAGAAGGCTCCCTCTGGAAAAAGTGGGTTCCATGCTTCCGGAAAGAACATTTGCCACACCAATACCAAACGGCATGGGCATCGGACTCCCCGAGACATCCTGCGCCTTCATAAAATATAGACTTATCCCCAGTATCAGCCAGAAAAGTCCCCGGGAAATTCTTCGTAAAATCCCGGAATTTATGCGGCGGCAGCTGACAACCACAGCCAGTATTCCTGATGCAGCAAGCATAATGAGCCAGCTTCCGGTCTGCGCACTGTCACCGGTCTTTGGTGCTTTCTTTAAGACACTGCCCGTATTCTTTGACCATGCCTGGACAAAATCCTCAGATTCCTCTGTGCCTGCCTCTTCTGCTGCAAGTGTATGTATCACTACTCTATAGGAAATTTCCTGATGTTCGTTCTTTTGCTTTGCAGATATGTTTCCCGTGCCGGCGGAAAAATCTCCATAGAGCGTATCCTGTTCATCTTTGCCCCGCTCAAATCTCCATCTCCAGTAAAGCGTGTACTCTGCATTTCTCCCCGGACAAAGCTTTCTTTTTTCACTTATCTTACTGAATTCTTCTGCGCTCAGCCATTTTCCTCTTCTGTCCATCCAGCCATTGCTTCCGGATATACGAAATTCCAGCGGAATCTCATAATTACTGAAATTACTGTCAGCCTCAAACCAGACTTTATACTGTGCATTCCTTTTGCCTGAATTTTGCAGTGAAAATGTATAATCGCCCTCCGTCCCAGGTGCCACAGCCTTCTGGGTGTTCCTGCTCTGCACAGTTATTTCATCGCTCTTATTTCGGCAGGAAGTATGAAACAGTTCAATGGGAGTCTCCGTATTCCATACCTTCCGGTCATCCAAAACCTTAAACTCAAAAGTCTCTGCCTGCTTTTTGGTAAGCTTTGCAGTTGTACTCTGCATGGCCATCGCTCTGTGTATATTCTGATCTGCACTCATAAGCCCCTTATAAAGGCTGATCTCACGATCACTGTGACAGATATGCAGCACGGACAGGACAGACACAGCTGTCACAAACACAAAAACAGACAACATAAGTATCAACTGACAAAGCCCGTGATTTTTGTGATTCCTTTTTTTCGCAGTAGAACTGTTCTTTGACATCTTCTTTTCTCCTTCTTCTGACCTTCCCAAAAAGCAGAGAGGATTCTGGTTTTTGGAAAAGTCAGAAAACGTCCCTGTCCTGCCACTGAACAAGGACGAAGTCTGACTGATCGCAGTTATATGTATCCAGGTTAGTCAACCTGAGTTGCTGTCATCTGAAGTGTATATCCAATTTGTGTACTATATTTATCAGCAACAGCAGGAGTCATTGCACTGACTTTCTGACCATCTATCGTGAGATCCGTGTTTTTTGCAATGATATCACCAAGAACCGTATCATAGGCATCATTTGGCTCATGTCCTCCACTTACCTTAATGCTGTTTGTATTTGTATCCTTATCAAACTGCCATGCCCATTTGAGTTCCACCGTCAGATCAGCTGCTGTATTAGGGGTGTCATATGTAACTTTAGTATTGCTAAGGGCCTTCATTGCAGCCTCCAGAGTTTCAAAGGTCTGAACCGTATTTAATGCATTAATGCTTACTGCATTTTCCTCCGTACCTGCCTTACTTATTTTGGCATCTCCACTTCCTGTATGTTTAATTTTCACACTGTAATTTACCGGATAATACGCTCTTTCTACGGGACTGCCGTCTGGTTTGGTATACTTGACATCGGTGCCAGCATAAGAATAAGCCAGTCCGTTTTCCAGATATACGTCATTTTCGCTGCTTCCTTTAAACGTGATCTCATAGGCTGTTTCCGGTGTTCCTGTTACAGCATATATTGCTGATCCGCTGGTTCCCGGTGCAACAATCTTTTCGCCTGCTTTACTTGTTACGACACTGGAATCATAAGAATCTTTAAATGTGGAACTGCCTGTACTGTTCATGACAATTCCCCATTTTGCAACTCTGGCCGAATCAGTTCCTTCTGCTGTAGTCGTATACTTCGCCAACGTTCCGGACAGCACACTTGCTGTAAGTAATACAGCTACCCCCAAGGCGGCTGTGTTTCTCATCATTTTGTTTTTCTTCATTGCTATGTACTCCTTTCCAGTTTGTGTTATTTATATCCAGTTCCGTGTGGCACGTTCAGAACTAAATATGCTTTTCTTTCTCTGCCCGCAGAGTTTCCAGTTCGGTCCTGAGAGCGTCTGCCGCTTTCTTTTCTGATCTTTCGTTTCTCCTGCGGCAGATCGTATCACAGACAACCATCAAAAGGATCGGACAGATCACACAGAGTATCATTCCCTGTGTGGTCTGCAAAAACATGGCTGCACTGCCAAGTCCTGCAACTCTGTGCCGATAGATTCCTACCAGATTTTCTGCCGGAACAAGTGCCTGATCTTCTGTATTGTTGGCGTCACCCTTTGTCACCCAGGCAAGGTTTCCGTCTTCATCCTTCGTGATCTTTCGGACACGATGTGTTACTACACTCCTTCCATTGCTGGCCGGATCAAAGAACGCGATCACATCTCCTTCTCTGACCTTATCTGCCTCTCTGGTACGGCAGACGATCAGGTCTCCTGACTGGATCTGTGGATACATGGAATCTGTCAGGACGATCATCGGTATGATTCCACCGATTCCGGGCACTTTCTCCATATTTGTAAGGCTTTTGAAGATCAGGATACAATTCATACTCAGAATAAAAATCAAAATGCCGCTCAGAACAATGCCTGCTGCATTTCCAACCTTATGTATCACTGATCGCTTTTCTCTTTGTCTGTTCATTTGCTCATCTCCTGTTCTGTACGGATTCGATAGTATCTTGTCACTTTTGATTCAGATATAAAATACAGCTGTTTTTCATCCCTTCCGGGATATTACGGACACAGCCAGCTGCTGTGGATCTTGGCCAGCAGTCTCGCATTGTGATACGCCATCTTAAGGGTGAGACAGGTCCGTCCGAGATATTTTTTGCCATCTTCTGTCTTGACGCAGGCAAGTGCCAGATCTGCTCTTGCCGGATCCTGCAGACAGACCGGAATGAGAAACTGAATATTATGATCATAATACTGGGGAATTGCGGTGCGATAATCCGCCTCCAGCATTCGTTTTGTCTGCCGGAGTGCACCGTCAAAGAGAGGTACTTTCATGACACTGTTCCTGATATTTTCCGGAAGACGCTGATTGTTTTCTGTTTCCTCAAAAATATGTTCATACTGGGGAATGATATCAAGTCCTGTATCAAAGATAAGTTCTGAAGGGTCCTGTACATACTCTGCTCTCTTTGGCAGACTGTCAATCCCCGATTTCAAAAGATAATACTCTGTATAAAATCCTTCCAGAAACCATCTCTGCCTGTCCGGCACCTGATTTGGTATAAAATATACATAGACGGGCTGATAGTATCGATTAAATAATCCTGTATTAAAAATCGCATAATTCTCTGTTTCCAGTATTTTTCCTTCTTCATAAACCCTCTGAAAAGTATGTTCCAGATAGCCCTTGAGGATACCGTTGTCTTCTGTGCCGCCAAAACTCCATTTCTCCGGAACGATCCTGGAGAGATTCTGTATCTGCCGATTATAATTTCCGCAGTACGTATAATCGAATAGATTCATGCTGCCTCCTTATGAAATTGTATTGTTATGATTCTGATACTGATTGGTTTCTCACTACACACAAAAATGAGAATCCCTTTATATATAATATTTATTTGGGAAATTTACCGGCAGAACTGCCGGACAAAGATTATAATAAAAAAATAGCACAGACCAGCCAAAACGGCAACCTGTTTTCATCTACAAATATCGACATTTGCAGATACCCATGTTATAATAAAAAACTGAAATAAGCACTTCCGACGGAAATGCGGAGCTTGCCAGGTAAGTTGCTTATACATTTTATTTTTTCATCAAGGAGGCAACCCACATGACAAAAGAACAATTCCGTAAACTGACCGAAAACATCCTTCTTCTCGATGGTGCCACAGGTTCCAATCTTATGGCAAGCGGAATGCCCAGAGGAATCTGCACGGAAACCTGGGTGATCGAACACAAGGAGATCTTTCAGGAGCTTCAGCGTGCCTATATTGCAGCAGGAAGCCAGGTTATTTATGCTCCGACTTTCGGGGGCAACCGTATCAATCTTGCCAAGCACGGTCTGACGGACCAGATTGAAGAGATCAACCGCACACTGGTCGGATATTCCAGAGAACTTGCCAGGGACGGGGTTTATGTAGCCGGGGACATCACAACTTCCGGTTCTTTTATCACCGCTGACGGCGACTATACTTACGATGACGCTTTCAAAATGTATCAGGAACAGGTTAAGATCCTCGCAGATGCCGGCATCGATCTGATCGCGGCCGAAACTATGATCAATATCGAAGAGACCCTCGCAGCTGTAGATGCTGCAAATTCTGTATGCGACCTTCCGATCATGTGTACCATGACTGTTGAAGCAGATGGAAGTATCTTCAGCGGCGGCAATGCCATCGAGGCGGCAGTTTCGCTTGAGGCAGCCGGTGCAGACGCCGTTGGTATCAACTGCTCTGTCGGACCGGATCAGCTTGTATCCGTTGTAAGAAGTATTAAGGAAAATGTCTCTATTCCTGTCATTGCCAAGCCAAACGCAGGCATGCCGACGATTGATGACAGGGGAAATGCCGTGTACAGCATGAATCCAGAGGATTTCGCTTCCTACATGAAGATCCTGATCGAAAACGGTGCGTCCGTTGTCGGAGGATGCTGCGGTACTACCCCTGCATTTATCAAAGCACTGCATGATTCCATAAGATAATATCGACAAAAAGTCCCCTGCACAGGCTGCGGATTCCTTTTCGCAGCCCATACAGGGGACATTTTTTATAAGATATATACTGAAAATCTTATTTTACATGAATTGCCTTCTCCGGGCACATTTCCTGACAGCAGAAACACCGGATACATTTTTTGTAATCATAGACCGGCGGATTTTCCCTTCCGTTTCTGAAATTCACAGCCTTTTCCGGAACCGGACAGCTTTTGACACAGATGCCGCAGCGGATACATTTATCTGGCTGGATATATGGTTTTTTCTGAAAAATATTCAGAGCCTTTGCGAGACGCTCCCACATACCGGACCGTGCCACTCTCCTGTCCACATCAAAATATGGATTGCCATACTGGGCAGTCGCATTTCCCATGGTGATCGGACCATTCGGTGTGAGAATCTCAATCTCTTCTTCCTTCCATGTTCCAAGTCCCATTTTTTCTCCGTGATAGTTTGTCGGCACCATCTCCGGCTTCAGATGGATCAGGTGACAGAATACACTGTCCAGTGCCACCGGATCCTGCGACATCAGCATTACATTCATCGGTGCCGGTTCGCCGGAGCCCGGTCCATTGCCCTCCATCGCAACAATTCCATCCATAATATACAGACGCGGCTTCACATACTGGTTCAGATCTACCAGCATCCTGGCAAAACTGTCTGCACTCGGATACAGGGTATGTCCTTTTGCCTTGTGAAATCCATAAACAAATCCATAACTGTTCTTAACTGCACCTGTAATGCGTTCCAGAGCATGCGTCTTCATTTTGCACAGTGAAATCACACAGTCCCTGTCCAGAAGCTCCTTAGGAAGAACAAACTCCTTCGCCTGAATTCCCTTCGGGTTCTCCACATGAATCCCCTTTGTATAATCAATTGCCGGAATATCAAACTTCTCCAGATAAGTGTCCATTCCTGTTCCATGGATCACCTTACTGGTCGTTCCGTTTCCGCAGGAATCTGCCAGTACGATATCCTGATATCCCTTTTCCCGCATCAGTCTGGCAAACATACCAACGACGGTCGGATGTGTGATGACTGCCTTGTCCACTTCTGCTTTCTTAAGAAGATTCGGTTTCAGCAAAATTGACTCATTTTTATCTATAATACCTTCAATTCCACCCAGAAGCTCCAGACCGAGTTCCAGACTCTCATAAACGAGTTCTTCCCTGTAGGAATTACAGGGAAGAAGAATTACTTTGCTTTTTTTATTCATAGTTACCCTCTCCGAGATCTGTTGCACGGATCGCCTTTCGGACCGGAAGGATACACGCCGGTACAACAGACAGGAAATCAACGCCCATTCGGAGGAAGGTTTCTGTCAGTTCCGTATCTGCTGCAATTTCTCCACAGATTCCCGCCTGACGGTTTTCCTGATGGGCAGCTTCCACTACCATTTTGATCATACGCAGAACCGCTGGATGATGATCGTTATATTTATCCTTGAGCAGCGGATTCTGTCGATCCATGGCAAGTGTGTACTGTGTCAGGTCATTTGTTCCGATGCTTAAGAAATTTACTCTCCTTGCAAGTTCCCGGCTGATCATAACTGCTGCCGGTGTCTCGATCATGATCCCTGTGCGGATGTCGCGATAAGGAATCCCCTTCTCATCAAGTCCTTCCTTAACCTCACGGATGATCTCCTCGATCTGATCCATCTCTTCCTCCGAATCAATCATCGGATACATCATCGCAAGATTTCCATAGGCACTGGCACGATAGATTGCACGAAGCTGTGCCTTAAACATTCTCTTACGGTCCAGACAGAGACGGATACCTCTGTTTCCCATGATCGGATTTGTTTCTGATGGAATATCCAGATAAGAAGCCTGCTTATCAGCCCCCAGATCGGCTGTACGGATTACTGCCATACGCTCGCCCATTGTCTCTGCCAGCTTCTTATACGCATGAAAAAGTTCATTCTCTCTTGGATAATTTTCTCTTCCAAGGTACTGAAACTCACTTCGAAGAAGTCCGATACCCGACGCTCCGTAAAAAAGAACGCTGCTCAGATCACTCATGTTGCCGATGTTGGCATACAGGCCAATCTTTCTGCCGTCTTTTGTCTCATCCTTCTGGCTCTTGAGTTTGAGAAGTTCTTCTCTTTCTTTTCTGTCTGCCTCCAGACGGATCTCATATTCCCGCTTGATCTCTGCATCCGGATCCAGGTACAAAGTTCCCGTATAACCATCTACGATCGCGGTCATGCCATCCCACTCATCATCCGGTGCAATATCCACCAGAGTCGGGATCTCCATGGTCTTCGTCATGATAGAGGCGTGTGAGACAGCTGAGCCATGATGCATGACAACCCCGAGAAGCTTCTCTTTGTCCATCTCCATGATCTCTGTCGGTGAAAGTGCCTCCGCAACAAGGATCACCGGTTCTTCTCCCAGGTTTATGCGAATTGCCGCACCTCCAAGAATCTGGATCAAACGATTCGAAATCTCCTGCATATCTGAAATTCTCTTACGGATCACTGGTTCCTCCAGATTGCGGAAGGTCTCCACCAGTTCATCACGGTTTGTCATAACTGCATAAGCAGCATTGACTTTTTCATTGGCAATGCTGCTCTCGATTGCTCTCTGAAAACTTTCGGAGTCCAGAAGCTTTGCCTGGTCAAGGAAAGCTCTGGCCTCCTGCTCATTCAGAGATTTATTGGTTTCGTACAGCTCTCTGAGTTTACTGACTGCCTGTTCTCTGGCTTTCTGGAAATCATCGATTTCTTTCTTGATATTGCTGACCAGACATTGGCGTATCTGATATTCTCCTCTGCTGTAATATAAAATTTTGCCGATGGCAATTCCCGAAAAGGTAGCGACACCTTTGTAGATTTCCATCCTGCTTCCCCCTTGTTTTTATCAGTTGCAGGCAGCCTTGAATTCTGTCCAGTTCTTATTGTAGGCTTCATCTGCCTCTGCACTGATGTTTTCTACTGCTGATCCCTCTGTGACAGAATCCGGGACAACAAGATCCTGATTCTCAAGCAGGGAATCTGCTGCTTTGTTTGTGCAGTAATATCCGATGTAGTCGAAACATTTTGCTGCGTTTTCCGGCTGAAGAATGTAGTCCATGAACTGATATGCCTCATCCTTGTCCGGTGCCTGGCTTGGGATAAACATACCCATAACGCCAAATCCAAGTCCCTCTTCCGGATAAACAACCTTGAGATCCGGATTCTCCTGAAGGGCTGTTGTTACCTGAGATGTATAAAGGAAGGCAACACTTGCTTCCCCATTAAGAAGCGCATCCTGTGTATTGTCATCCTGAATCAGACGCACGTTTGGTGCTAACTCCAGAAGCTTCTCCCCTGTTTTGGCGATATCATCTGTATTCTGGTCATTAAAGTCCTGGCCAAGAGCAAGATTTGTGATACCGTTGAGCACACGGTAATTGGCAGTCAGGGCAATGCTGTCCTCTAAAGAGGCATCCCAGAGGTCATTATAGCCTTTGATATCGATGTCCACCAGCTCCGGATCGTAAACGATCAGCGGAATGCCTGCACCATATGGTGCTGTATATTCATCGTTCGGGTCATAAAACTGTCCCTGATAAAGCGGATTGATGTTTTTCCAGCCTGTCAGCTTAGATGTGTCAAGCTTCTCTACCAGACCTTCCTCGATTGCTGTCTGGATGATATAATCGTCTGCTACAATAACATCATAATCTCCGCCCTTTGCCATGGAAAGCTTCTCCAGCATGTTTTCATCTGTATCAAAATTGGAATAGACAACCTTGATAGCTGTTTCTTCTTCAAAGCCGTCCAGAACTTCCTGTGGGAACATATTCTCCCATGTGTAAAGTACAAGTTCTTTGGAGTCATCTGCCGAGACAGAAACTGCCAGTGTCGGAACCACAAGTGCCGCACATAATGCACATACCACTAATTTCTTCATAATTTTTCTCCTCTTCTTGTCTTTCATGTTACTGTCCACTTTGTTCGCAGTAACATTAGCTGTAAACAGTTACTCATTATTTACTTTAAACCTCAGACAGGTTTAGTATAGCTTACTTTTGTTGCATTGAAAAGAGTTTCTTAATTATTTTTCTGATTTCTTCCGGTAATTTTCCCAATTGCTGTATAAATAAGCAGGATCAGGATCGTTACTGCCAGCATGATCGTACAGAGTGCATTGACCTCCGGCGTAACACCGGTCTTTATCTGTGTGTACACCTTGATCGGCAGGGTGGACAGTCTCGGACCATTGATAAAAATACTGATGACCACATCATCCATGGACATTGCAAATGCCAGAAGTGAACCTGACATTACCGCCGGCATGATGAGCGGAAGGATGATATCCCAGAAGGCCCTGAAAGGTCCCGCTCCAAGGTCTCTGGCTGCCTCCTCAAGAGACGGATCCATTCCCGCCAGACGTGCCTTTACTTCCATAAGAATATATGGTACACAGAACACTGTATGCCCGATCAGCAGTGTCAGCATGCCGAACGGCAGATTCAGCATATAAAAAAATGCCATCATAACCATACCGAGGATGATCTCAGGGATCATCAGCGGCAGGATAGAAATATATTCCAGAGCTCCCTTTGTCTTCCAGTGAATCCTGGAAAGTCCCACTGCCCCAAGAGTTCCGATCACAGCTGATACCAGACAGCTGACCACACCCAGGAACAAACTGTTTCCAAGCGCCTCGATCATGGCACTGTCTGACAAAAGCTGCTGATACCATTTCAGCGAAAAACCGGTAAAACGTACCGGAAGTTTTGATTCATTAAACGAGAATACAATGACAACTGCGATCGGCAGATACATCAGTACAAAAATCAGTCCAAGGTAAAACCCGGAGAGTTTTGAATTTTTTTTCATCCCACACCCTCCAATTCTTTTGCATTTGTAATTTTACGGTAAAGCATGATCATCAGTGTCGTCAGGATCATGAGGACCACCGCAAGAGCTGCTGCAAACGGCCAGTTGCTTCCTCTTGTCATCTGTTCCTGGATCAGACTTCCCACAAGTACAATCTTATTTCCGCCCAGAATGTCTGCGATGAAAAACAGTCCCATGGACGGAACAAACGTCAGGATCACACCGGACAGCAGACCCGGAAGTGTCAGTTTAAAAGAGACTGTCCAGAACGCCTTAAACGGCTTTGCCCCAAGATCTCTGGCTGCCTCGACCAGTGACCAGTCCAGCTTCTCCGCACTGGAATATACAGAGAGGATCATAAACGGAAGCAGCACATAGGTCATACCGATCACGATTGCCGGATAGCTGTAGAGAATCCGAAGCGGCTTGTCGATCAGTCCCAGACTTTTGAGTGCATGGTTCAGAAGTCCCTTTGTCTGAAGGATGATCATCCATCCATAAAGCCGGATCAGGGAATTCACCCAGAATGGCAGCATCAGAAAGATCATCGCACGTTTTTTCCATTTATTTGAAAGCTTTGCCATAAAATATCCAAACGGATATCCGATCAGACAGATGAACAGTGTACTGGTCAGTGCCAGCTTAAAGGAACCCGTAAATGTCTGCATATAAACAGGATCCAGTATCTTTTTATAATTTTCCAGAGTAAAGATCCACTCCACTCCATGTCCGGCCTTTGGCTGTGCAAAGCTTAAAGCCACCATATAAAGCAGCGGACCTGCCACAAAGATGATCGTAAAAATATACAGCGGCAGGATCATCCAGACAGCGCCGGATTTCTTTTTCTTCATGATTCTGCCCCGCTTTCTTTTTCAACATCTACCAGGACTGCATTTTCCGGCTCAAAGAAACAGGTCACATTCTGTCCCGGCTGCACACTGGCGTCAATACCATACCTGCTCGCGATAACTTCTGTTCCATCCGTAAGTTTTAATACAACCCGGAGAAGCCCTCCTGCAAAGCTCTTTTCGACAACTTCTGCCGGAAGTCCCCTCTGACAGCTCTCATCCAGAACAATATTCTCACTGCGGACTGCCAGTGTGACAGGAGCAGCCTTCGCAGGGGTATTTCCATCTGCTGCCGCCAGCACACTGCCTCCTGCAAGACTTACCCGCACCTTATCCCCTTCCAGCCCTTCAGCCTTTCCCTTAAGGATATTTGCATTTCCCACAAAGGTAGCCACATAACTGGTTTTGGGATGGTTGTAGATTTCATCCGGAGAACCAATCTGCTCAAATGTTCCATGATTCATAACAGCGATACGGTCAGACATATTGATCGCTTCCTCCTGATCATGGGTGATATAGATAAAGGTGATCCCAAGCTTCTTCTGCAGTTTCTTAAGTTCAAGCTGCATGGTGCGGCGAAGCTGGAGATCCAGTGCCCCGAGAGGTTCATCGAGAAGAAGAACCTTCGGATTATTGATCAGGGATCTTGCGATTGCTACTCGCTGCCTCTGTCCTCCGGAGAGCTCGGATGGTTTGCGCTTTTCATAACCCGGAAGCTGCACCAGTTCCAGCATCTGTGATACCCGCTTCTTGATTTCTGCTTTCGGGACTTTCCTGAGTTTCAGTCCGTAGCCGATATTATCTGCAACTGTCATATGCGGAAACAGTGCATAATTCTGAAATACCGTATTTACATCTCTCGCCTCCGGCGGAAGAGCGGTCACATCCCTGCCATCCAGAAACACCTGACCGGAATCCGGCATTTCCAACCCTGCAATAATACGAAGAGTTGTTGTCTTGCCGCATCCGGAAGAACCCAGAAGTGTGATGAATTCTCCCTTTCCAATAGAAAGGCTGATTTCCTTCAGAACGGTTTCATCCTTAGAAAAGGACTTCCTGATATTTTTTAATTCCAAACATGTGTCTGCCATTTTTATTCTGTCTTTCCTCCTGATGTTTTATTTTTGTCTGTCTGCTGCCGGATATAGTCTGTATAGCTTTCTCTGTCAAAGACAGGGGTAAAGTCCTGACATATCTTCCCTGCCTCTTCTCCGCCATTTCTGAGAAGCTTATATACAGTCAGTGCAAGCAGCTTCGCCGGAAGGATATATGCCTTTTCCGGGTCCGTGATCCTGAAATCCGCTCCATGAAGTCGTCCCTCAAATCCCTTAAAGGTAAAATTCACGACCGGAAACAGATGACTTAAATCTCCCACGTCCGTGCAGGCATTGTTAAAATCGCCCCTCTGTACCGTGCGATAGGTAAGCTTCAGATCGTCTGCTGCTTCCATAAGTGCTGCATCTGCTGTTCGCGGAAGGATCGGCATATACCCCTGAAGGATTTCTCTCTCGATTCTGCCGCCAAACGCATAGGCTGCTCCGTCATAAGCGCGGTTGACCATATCCGTGATCTCCTCCAGCTTCCCAAGCGAGGCTGCCCTCACCTTCGTTTCTATCACAGCCTCATCCGGCACACTGTTGATGACATCACCGGCCTTACGGATCACATTGTGAAGACGCACATGATCTTCCTCGCGAAAAGTCTCCCGCATCATCCCCATCATCTGGATCGCACTTGTCGTAATGCTCAGGGCATTCACTCCATTCCACGGATCAATGGCTCCATGTGCCGCTTTACCCCGGACAGTAACACGTTCGGCACTGTAACCGTTGCACGCCGGATTTCCCAGGTAAAAATCCTCCTCAACAGGAACCATATGAACATGTGTCGTGAGTACAATATCCGTATCATCAAAAACACCTGTTCGAATCATTTCACTCTTGCCGCAGCAGAATTCTGTTCCTTCTTTCTGAAGACGGACACGTTTATCTGCATCAACATATTCCTCAGCAGGAACTGCAAGAAAAGAAAGACTTCCGCCAAGCTCTTTCTGGATTTCTGTATCTGCCAGTGCCGCTGCACAGCCTATCATTGCTGCCATCTGTGCGTGATGCCCGCAGGCATGTGCCACACCGGTGACAGGATCCGACACAGGATGTGCCTTACAGCCGATTGCATCCATCTCTCCGATGATCGTCAGATGCGGGCCTTCTGCAGGATGACTGTCACCACGTACACCAGTCCGTGCAAGATGCTCCGTCACCTCATATCCCAGCTGTCTGAGACACTCTGCTGTTTTTTGTGCTGTCCGTATCTCTTCAAATCCCGGTTCCGGATGTGACGCGATATCTTCTGCAAAACTTATGATCTGCTCTCTGTATGCATCAATTCTCTGAAGAATCTTTTCTTCTGTTTTATCTAACATTTGTTTAACATCCTCTCTTGATATCCTCTATATCCATCAAAATCTGTACAGCTTTCTCAGGTATAGAGCATGGATCAAAAGCCTTCACTTTCATAAGTTAATACGTTATAAAAGCAATAAACCTTTATCCCCTTATGATAACATAAATTTTCAGCAATGCAAGCACTGAAAAATCACAAAAAAACCGCCGGATAACGCAAAAATCCGGATACTCTGTTCAAAGTATCCGGATTCAATAATGGTAAGCTGGAAATGAGACTCGAACTCACGACCCCTTCATTACGAGTGAAGTGCTCTACCGACTGAGCTATTCCAGCCTGTGCCTGAAACACAACCATTATTATACCTGATTTTTCAGAAAAATCAAGAACTAATTTTAATTTTTATTATTGTATCTGCGAACAGCTGGATTTCTTTCTCTCACGCTGTTTCCTTTGCTGCAGTTTTTCTTGTTTTCTTCTCTGTGGCAGCCGGCTTCTTCACAGAAGCCTTAGATGATTTCCGGGCAACACGCGGTTTCTTTACTGCCGGTTTTTTTTCATTTTTTTTGACCGGTGCGGAAACTGCCTCTTTCTTCTTAGTCGGAGTACAGGAAAACACCGTCACACCAAGTGCAGGAACCTTAAGCTTAATAGAATATTCTCTCTCATCGCACTCATCCTGCTTACAGGTTTTTGCTCTTGGATTGACAATTCCCTGACCGCCATATTCCTTTGCATCACTGTTAAAAATTTCTTTATATTTGCCATAGAATGGAACGCCAACCTGATAGTCCTCATAAGGAACAGCCGCAAAGTTACATACTGCAAGAAGTGTTTCTTCTGGCTTATCCGTCTTACGCATAAAGGTGAGGACATTCTCTTCATATTTCATAAGCTGGATCCACTCAAAGCCATCATACTCATCATCCTTCTGAACCAGTGCCGGATGGGTGCGGTACAGCTCGTTGAGATCATGGATATATTTCTCCATTTCTGCCGGAACTTCCCTGCCCGGTGACATCATCATACATCCCGGATGCAGCATCATATAGGCATAGGCTTCACGGATCTGACTCAGCTTCTGTGCATCATCTCCCGGAAGCTTCTCCATAAATTCAGCAAGCGTTCCCGCCTCACGGCTTCCAAGAGGAAGTACATAATGCTCACAGTACGCATAAAGCATGGACAGCGTAAGCTGATCATGGACATATTTTCTCTCGATCGGATCTTTGGAAAGATATGCAAGAAAATCTCCTGCCCAGTTATTATTCCATTTATAATCAAAGCCGATGTTATCATCCTCCACACTTCCGGTGAGTTCAGACCAGAGGCCATCTTCCTGTGCGATCGTAAGCGTTCCCGGAAGCTTTTTATCCAGAATAGAATTCAGGTGCTTGAGAAATTCCACCGCTTCCAGATTTTCATTTGAGCCGTAGATATTAGGTTTCCACTGTCCGTATTCCTTTCCAAAATCAAGATACAGCATGGAATCCACATCATCCAGTCTCAGTCCGTCTGCATGATAAACCTCCAGCCAGTAAAAAGCATTTGCAAGAAGAAAATCTCTCACCATCGGACTTCCGAAATTATACAGAAGAGTTCCCCAAATCGGATGGATCGCCATAGACGGATCCGGATTCTCATAAAGAGGTGTTCCGTCAAAAAGCTCCAGTCCGCCCTCGACCCTCGGGAAATGAGATGGTGTCCAGTCAAGGATCAGTCCGATTCCTGCTTTGTGAAGCTCGTTAACTGTCTTCTGGAAATCCTGCGGCATACCAAATCTCCTGGTCGGTGCATAATATGCAAAGGTACTGTACTCCCCGGCCTCATCATCCAGATATTCCATCACAGGATGAAGTTCTACATGCGTGTAATTCAGTTTCTTCACAAACTCAACAAGTTCTTCCCCGTCCTTCCAGTCTGTCAGAGAGGTCTCATAGATGGAAACTGGCTGTTTACGGTCAGCGAATTTCTTACGTCCTGCCATCCATTCTTCATCTTCCCACTGGAAGGCTCCTGTATCTGCCACAACGGAAGCACCTGCCGGCGGGACCTCTGTACAGGCAGCATATGGATCAGATTTCAGCTCTATGCGGTTTCCTTTGAGCTTCAGTTCATATTTATAGATATCTCCGACCTTCACACCTGGGATAAAAAGTTCAAAAATACCCGACATTGGCATTCGGTGCATCGCATGGCGTCTTCCGTCCCATTCATTGAAATTACCGACCACACTGACGCGCACTGCATTCGGTGCCCATACGGCAAAGCTTGTTCCCTTAACACCATTGATCTCCATCGGATGTGCACCCAGCTTCTCATAGGCATGATAATAAACGCCCGCACAGAATGCCTTCTCCTCTGCTTCTGTGATCTGTCCTGCAAATGCGTAAGGGTCCGAAAACTCCTGGACTTCTTCTCCTCTGGTAACGCGATATTCATATTCCGGGATCTTTCTGCCCGGGATCATTGCCGCAAAATATCCCGCCTCATCTTCTTTTTCCATTTCATATTTACGGGATCCGACCAGAACCTCTGCCTTATCTGCCTCCGGAAAAAATCCCTGGACCAGAACACCGTCTGTGGTCAGCCGCGGAGCCATGACATCCTTCGGGGATGCTTCTTCTCCATATACGATTGCTTCAATCCGCGGCCAGTCCATATACTCATATGCCTTGCTTTCCATCTTTACTGCCTCCATTCCGAGATGCCGCTGTCAAAACCTTTCTGTAAAATACATCTCTTTAAAAAATAGTTTATCATTTTTTCAGGTAAAAATAAAGAATAGAACGAAATTTGTTTGACAAAACTGCTCTGGTGCGATAAATTGAAATTAACGTTTTTCTGATACACAGGAAACAGAATTCAGAAATCCAAGGAGGTTTTTTTATTATGGAAAACAGAAAATTTGACGTAACCGCTCTCGGCGAATTACTGATCGACTTTACAGAAAACGGATCCAGTTCCCAGGGAAATCCTGTGATGGAGGCCAATCCCGGCGGAGCTCCCTGCAACGTACTCGCAATGCTTGAAAGACTCGGCAAGAAAACAGCCTTTATCGGCAAAGTTGGTAAGGATATGTTCGGTACACAGTTAAAGACCGCTGTTGAAGAAGTCGGTATTGACACCCGTAACCTTATCATGGATGAAAACTGCCACACTACTCTTGCTTTTGTACATACTTATCCGGACGGCGACCGTGATTTTTCTTTCTACCGTGACCCGGGTGCAGATATGATGCTTACTAAGGAAGAAGTTCAGAAAGACCTGATCGAGGCTTCCCGTATCTTCCACTTTGGTACCCTTTCCTCTACTCATGAGGGTGTTCGTGAAGCTACCCGCTATGCCATTGAACTTGCAAAGGAAGCCGGATGCATCGTTACCTTTGATCCAAACCTCCGCCCGCCTCTCTGGAAATCTCTCGAAGATGCCCGTGCAGAGATCGAATACGGTATGTCTAAATGCGACGTATTAAAAATTTCCGACAATGAAGTAGAATTCATGTGTGGAACCACAGATTACAATAAAGGTGCTGCCATGCTCCAGGAGAAATATAACATCCCGCTTATTCTCATCACCATGGGTAAGGACGGAAGCCGTGCATACTACAAGGACATGATCGTAGAGGCAGCTCCTTTCCTTCAGGAAAACACCATCGAGACAACCGGTGCCGGAGACACCTTCTGTGCAAGCACATTAAACTATGTTCTCGATCACGGTCTTGAGAATCTCACAGAGGAAAATCTCAAAGAGCTCCTCACCTTCGCAAACGCGGCTGCATCTCTCATTACCACACGTAAGGGTGCGCTCCGTGTTATGCCGACACGTGAAGAGGTTGAAAGTTTCATTGCAAGCCGTAAATAATTTTTCATATCATTTATATACAAAAATCCCGGACAATTCTGATGAAGAATTTCCGGGATTTTTTTGCCAGAAGGCTTTTAAACTTTTTATTTGATCACACGAACCTTGGATACACCTTCGATTGCTCTAAGCTCATCCAGAGCTTCTCTGGATGCTGCGCTTTCAAGATCGATGATGGTATACGCATATCCGCCACGGCTCTTGTTTGTCATGTCAGCAATGTTCAGTCCTTCGCTTCCGAGGATCTTGGTGAACTGGCTGATCATGTTCGGGATGTTTTTGTGGCAGATGGTGATACGTCCGACTGCTACACAGGTACCCATATCACAGTTTGGATAGTTTACAGAATTCTTGATATTTCCGTTTTCGAGGAAATCTCTGACTTCTTTGACTGCCATAACTGCACAGTTCTCTTCGGATTCCTCTGTGGATGCACCAAGATGTGGTGTTACAAGGATTCCCGGTCTGCCTGCTACAGTTGCATTTGCAAAGTCAGTAACATATTTCTTAACCTTTCCGCTGTCAAGAGCTTCTATAAGGGCATCCTCGTCAACGAGAAGGTCTCTTGCGAAGTTCAGAAGAACGACACCATCTTTCATCTTTGTGAAAGCCTCACGGTCGATCATCTTGCGTGTGTTGTCTGTAAGCGGTACATGGATGGTGATGTAATCGCACTGGCTGTAGATCTCATCCAGAGATTTGCTGTGTTTGATGGTTCTGGACAGGTTCCATGCCGCATCAATAGAGATGAACGGATCATATCCGTAAACTTCCATTCCAAGATGTGTTGCAGAGTTTGCAACCATAGCTCCGATCGCACCAAGTCCGATGATACCAAGCTTCTTGCCACTGATCTCACAGCCTGCAAACTGTTTTTTCTGTTTCTCAGCCAGTTTGTCGATGTGTTCTTTGTCTTCTTCATGTGCTACCCACTCAATACCTCCAACGATATCACGGGAAGCAAGGAGCATTCCTGCAAGAACAAGCTCCTTAACACCATTTGCATTTGCGCCAGGTGTATTGAATACTACGATACCGTTCTCTGCACACTGCTCAACCGGAATGTTGTTGACACCTGCTCCTGCACGGGCGATAACTTTGACATTCTCCGGAAGCTCCATATCATGCATCTTGGCACTTCTTACCAGAACTGCATCTGCATCCTTTAATTCTTCCGTCTGTTTGTACTCATCTCCAAACAGGCCAAGACCTGTCTGGGAGATTGGATTAAGGCATTTATACTGGAACATTACGCATTCTCCTCCTCAAATTTTTTCATGAATGCAACGAGGGCTTCTACGCCTTCTTTTGGCATTGCATTGTAGATACTTGCACGCATACCGCCCACTGTTCTGTGTCCTTTGAGGTTTACAAGACCTGCTGCTTTTGCCTCTTTGACAAATTTGGCATCCATGTCTTTGTCACCTGTGACAAAAGGAACATTCATCAGAGAACGGGAAGCCGGCTCTACTGTACCTTTGAAGAGTTTGCTCTGATCCAGATAATCATAGAGGATCTTTGCTTTTTCGATGTTTCTCTTCTGCATTTCTTCCAGTCCGCCCATAGCCTTGAGCCATTTGAAGACTTTGCCGCATACATAGATGCAGTATGCGTTTGGTGTATTGTAAAGAGATCCTGCATCTGCATGTGTCTTGTATGTAAGCATGGTTGGTGTTCCCGGAAGAACATCCTCTGTAATAAGATCTTCACGAATGATCGCGATCACCATGCCGGCAGGTCCGATGTTTTTCTGAACGCCACCGTAGATGATGCCGTATTTGCTTACATCTACAGGCTCAGATAAGAAGCAGGAAGAAACGTCTGCCACCAGAGTTTTGCCTTTTGTATTCGGAAGTGTCTTGAATTTTGTTCCGTAAATTGTATTGTTTTCACAAATGTATACATAATCCGCATCCGGGCTGATCGGAAGATTGCTGCAGTCCGGGATATAGGAGAAGGTCTTATCCTCGGAAGATGCAATCTTATTTACCTTTCCGTATTTCTGCGCTTCCTGGTATGCTTTCTTTGCCCACTGACCGGTAACAATATAGTCAGCAACTCCGTTCTTCATCAGGTTCATCGGAATCATGGCAAACTGCTGGGAAGCACCGCCCTGAAGGAATAATACCTTGTAATTATCCGGAATATTCATAAGATCTCTGAGATCTTTCTCTGCATCATCAATGATTTTCTGGAATTCCGGGCTTCTGTGGCTCATTTCCATTACAGACATACCACTTCCCTGGTAATCCATCATCTCATCTGCTACTTCTTTCAGAACTGCTTCCGGCAGTACAGCCGGTCCTGCGGAAAAATTATATACTCTGCTCATTGTTCTTCATATCCTCCTCGTCAAAAACTTCATTCAGACTTGCACCTGCAGGCACCATTGGGAATACGCTGAGATCCTGATCGATCCAGCAGTCCAGTACCACAGGTCCGTCTGTCGCCAGCGCCTCTCGGATTGCCGGCTCCACCTCTTCCATCTTCGTGACACGGATTGCCTTCGCTCCCATGCCCTCAGATATTTTCACAAAATCCACTGCATCGTCAAGGACGGTATGTGAATATCTGTGTTCATAGAACAAGGTCTGCCACTGACGCACCATACCCAGCACATGATTGTTCATGACAATCTGCAAAAGCTGTTTATGGCAGCGCACTGCTGTCGCAATCTCATTCATATTCATTCTGAAACAGCCATCTCCGCCAATGTTGACAACTGTTTTGTCCGGTCTTCCCATCTTGGCACCGATCGCAGCTCCAAGTCCGTATCCCATTGTTCCGAGACCACCGGAAGTCAGGAAAGTACGGGGTTCTTTGTACTTGAAGTACTGTGCGGCCCACATCTGGTGCTGACCGACATCTGTTGAGATAATTGCATCACCGTTGGTGATCTCATAGAGTTTCTCTATAATGTATGGTCCTGTAAGCTGAGAATGATCATAAGTCAGAGGATATTTTGCTTTCATCTCCTGAATATGCTCGATCCACTCCGGATGCTGTTCTTCCGGGATCATTTCCAGAAGTCTGCGGAGTACCTCTCTTACATCTCCTATCACAGATGCATCTACCACAACATTCTTATTGATTTCGGCCGCATCCACATCGATCTGAAGGATTTTGGCCTGTTTTGCAAAGGTCTTTGCATTACCGGTGACACGGTCACTGAAGCGTGCACCCAGCACGATCAGAAGATCACACTGTGTAACGCCAAGATCGGAAGTCTTGGTTCCATGCATACCGAGCATTCCTGTATACAGAGGATCCTCTCCTGAGAAAGCTCCCTTGCCCATCAGACTGTCGCACACCGGTGCCTGGATCTTATGGGCCAGTTCGCTGATCTCCTTGGAAGCCCCGGAGATCACACAACCGCCGCCGACAAAGATATATGGCTTCTTCGCTTCCTCTATTATCTGTGCTGCAATTTCAAGATCTTCTTTACGGATCGTCTCGACTTCTCGGTTAATCGTAGCCGGACGGCGTACAGAATATTCGCATGTCGCTGCTGTTACGTCTTTCGTCACATCAACCAGTACCGGACCCGGACGTCCGCTTTTGGCAATATAAAAAGCCTTGCGGATCGTATCAGCCAGCATGGAAATGTCTTTTACGATAAAACTGTGTTTTGTGATCGGCATTACGATGCCGGCAATATCAACCTCCTGGAAGGAATCTCTTCCAAGAAGTGGTTTTCCTACGTTCGCGGTGATCGCTACCACCGGGACAGAATCCATGTATGCGGTCGCAATACCTGTAACCAGATTTGTGGCTCCGGGGCCGGAGGTTGCCAGACATACTCCGACTTTTCCCGTAGCACGGGCATAACCATCTGCTGCATGAGAAGCACCCTGTTCATGAGATGTCAGGACATGATGGATCTCATCACTGTGTTTATAGAGAGCATCATAGACATTGAGGATCGCACCTCCCGGATAGCCAAAAACAGTATCTACTTTCTGTTCCTTAAGGCATTCGATGATGATCTCTGCACCTGTAAGCTGCATTGTATCTCCTCCTGTGTTCATCATATATTATTTTGCTTTCGGCACTTCAAGGATTGCACCTCTGTTGCCTGAGGTAACCATTGCAGCATATCTCGCAAGATATCCGGTTGTGACTTTTGGCTCACGCGGCTGCCATTTTGCTTTTCTTGCTGCCATCTCCTCGTCAGAAACCTTAACTTCCAGTCGAAGTTCTGGAATATTGATACTGATGATGTCACCTTCTTCGATCAGTGCGATCGGTCCGCCTACTGCTGCTTCCGGTGAAACATGTCCGATGGAAGCTCCACGGGATGCACCGCTGAAACGTCCGTCTGTAATAAGGGCTACGGAAGAGCCAAGTCCCATACCTGCGATCGCAGAGGTCGGATTCAGCATTTCTCTCATTCCAGGGCCGCCCTTCGGTCCCTCATAGCGAATAACAACAACGTCACCTGCCACGATCTTGCCACCTTTGATTGCTGCGATCGCATCCTCCTCACAGTCAAACACTCTCGCCGGACCTTCATGTACCATCATCTCTTCTACGACTGCGGAACGTTTTACCACACCGCCGTCCGGAGCGATATTTCCCTTAAGAACTGCAAGACCACCGGTCTGGCTGTACGGATTGTCGATCGGGCGGATAACTTCCGGATTGAGGTTAACACAGCCTTCGATATTTTCGCCTACAGTTTTTCCTGTTACTGTCATACATTCCGTATGGAGAAGTCCCTTTTTGTTCAGTTCATTCATAACTGCATAAACACCGCCGGCCTCATTCAGGTCTTCCATATAAGTCGGGCCTGCCGGTGCCAGATGGCAGAGGTTCGGTGTCTTTGCGCTGATCTCGTTTGCAAAGCTGATATCAAAATCCATTCCGACTTCATGAGCGATTGCCGGAAGATGGAGCATACTGTTGGTAGAACATCCAAGTGCCATATCTACTGTCAGCGCATTCAGGATGGCTTCCCTTGTCATAATGTCTCTCGGACGGATATTTCTGCGGTACATCTCCATAACCTGCATACCTGCATGCTTTGCAAGACGGATACGCTCGGAATATACTGCCGGGATAGTTCCGTTTCCACGAAGTCCCATACCAAGAACCTCTGTCAGACAGTTCATGGAGTTTGCGGTATACATACCGGAACAGGATCCACATGTAGGACATGTTTTGTTCTCAAATTCTGTCAGTTCATCCTCGGTGATCTTACCTGCCGCATAAGAGCCAACAGCTTCAAACATGCTGGAGAGGCTGGTCTTATGTCCGTGAATATGACCTGCCAGCATCGGACCACCGCTTACGAATACAGTCGGAACATTCAGTCGTGCTGCTGCCATCAGAAGTCCCGGTACGTTTTTGTCACAGTTCGGAACCATAACAAGGGCATCAAACTGATGAGCCATTGCCATCGCCTCTGTGGAATCTGCAATCAAATCTCTAGTTACCAGTGAATATTTCATTCCGACATGTCCCATTGCAATACCGTCACAGACAGCAATTGCCGGGAATACAACCGGTGTACCACCTGCCATTGCAACACCCTGTTTTACGGCTGCCACGATCTTGTCCAGATTCATATGGCCAGGTACGATTTCATTATAGGAACTTACGATTCCGACTAAAGGACGTTCCATTTCTTCTTTTGTTAATCCAAGGGCATTAAACAGGGAACGATGAGGTGCCTGCTGTGAGCCTGCTTTTACTGAATCACTTCTCATTTTATTTACTCCTCTTTACTTAATCTATACGATACTTACGGATTATTCCGTGCATAGCACTCCTACAATCCTGCCCGACATTCGCATATCACGGGATTATCATACTGCTGCTGCGATCAGATCTCCCATTTCTTTCGTTCCGACAGCCTTGCATCCGTCTGACATGATGTCACCTGTACGATATCCGTCTGTCAGCACCTTCTGTACGGCTGCTTCTACCGCATCGGCTTCCTCATCCAGATTCAGAGAATAACGAAGCATCATTGCTGCTGAAAGAATAGTCGCGATCGGATTTGCCTTATTCTGTCCTGCAATATCCGGTGCTGATCCATGGCTTGGCTCATACAGACCGAATTTTGTCTCGTTGAGGCTTGCAGAAGAAAGCATTCCGATAGATCCTGTGACCATACTTGCCTCATCGGATAAAATATCTCCGAACATATTCTCGGTGAGGATAACGTCAAACTGTGCCGGATCATGTACAAGCTGCATTGCACAGTTATCAACCAGCATATGCTCCAGGGTTACTTCCGGATAGTCCGCTGCAACTTCCTCTACAACTTTTCTCCAGAGTCTTGAGGAATCAAGAACGTTTGCCTTGTCAACACTTGTAACCTTTTTCTTTCTCTTCATTGCAATATCAAATGCCTTGACCGCAATACGACGGATTTCGTTTTCATTGTAAGAAAGTGTGTCGATTGCTTTCTTTACGCCGTCCTCTTCGATAGTTTTTCTTTCTCCGAAGTAAAGACCTCCTGTCAGTTCACGGACAATAATCATATCAAATCCGTTTTCGCCAATCACCTCTTTCTTGATCGGGCAGGCTTCTTCCAGTTCTTTGTAAAGATACGCCGGACGAAGGTTTGCAAAAAGGTTTAAGGCTTTGCGGATAGCAAGAAGACCTGCCTCCGGACGTTTGGACGGCTCCAGTTTATACCATGGGGACGTCTTGGCATCTCCGCCGATAGAACCCATCAGAACTGCATCAGAGGATTTTGCAGTGGCAATTGCCTCCTCTGTAAGCGGCACGCCATGAACATCAATCGATGCTCCACCGAGGAGTACCTCTGAATATGTGAAGGTGTGGTGATATTTCTCACATACCTTATCAAGAACTTTCTTTGCTTCACTAACGATTTCCGGTCCGATTCCATCTCCCGGGATCAATGCGATTCTGTATTCCATCTTTTTCTTCCTCTCTCTGCATCACACGAAAAACATGCAGATTCCTTTCGTTGCGAATATTGTTATTATAATAACGCACTTTTTGTCACTTTTCAACCCTTTACTACTTAAAAGTTACAACGTGTTGCCAGACGAAGTGGCCGTACCTATAAAGTAAAAAAAAGAAGTGCCGCATCTGACGCAGCACTTACTTTCTTATTTGCAGTTATGCGGATGCCTGTTCTGCTTTCTCCACCTCTGCAATAGCCTGTTTTCTCATTGGGATACGGCAGTTCTTGTTATTGCCGAATTCTACAATCACATCTTCTTCAGTCATGTCGATGATCACTCCATAGAAGCCGCTTGTGGTAACAATGCTGTCACCGACTTCCATGCTGTTGAGCATTGCCTGAAGTCTCTTCTGCTCTTTCTTCTGAGGACGGATCATCAGGAAATACATAACTCCGAAGATAACAACCATCCACAAAATCATCATACCCATGCTTGCGGTACTTTCGTTCATTTGAGGTTCCTCCTGTTTCTGACTTACATTCCTGTTCTTCTCCAGGAACACTACACACTATCATACACAAAAAAAGTCTTTACTTCAAGTATTTTTGCATATTTTTATTATTTCTGCTCCCCTGCCGCAAATCCTTCCAGACGCATTTTCTTATAGTCGGCAAATCTGCCCTCATCCAGTGCGTCACGGATCTCTTTCATCATATGATTATAGAAATACAGATTGTGCAGAACACAGAGACGCATTCCAAGCATTTCTTTTGCCTTGAGAAGATGACGGATATAAGCCCGGCTGTAATGACGGCATGCCGGACAGCCGCAGCCTTCCTCGATCGGACGTGTATCCAGCTCGTATTTGGCATTAAACATATTCATCTTGCCATGGTTGGTGTACACATGTCCATGACGGCCATTGCGGCTTGGATATACGCAGTCAAAGAAGTCTATTCCTCTGTCCACACCCTCAAGAATGTTTGCAGGTGTTCCGACACCCATAAGATAAGTTGGCTTATCCTGCGGAAGATACGGCACAACCGCATCGAGGATACGATACATTTCTTCGTGTGTCTCACCAACAGCAAGACCGCCTACCGCATAACCGTCAAGATCCATCTTTGCAATTTCTTTTGCATGTTCGATTCGGATATCTTCGTAGATTGCCCCCTGATTGATACCGAACAGAAGCTGTTCTTTGTTGATGGTATCCGGAAGGCTGTTGAGGCGTGCCATCTCTGTCTTGCATCGTGCAAGCCAGCGTGTGGTACGCTCTACAGATTTCTGTACATAATCTCTGTCTGCCACACTGCTCGGACATTCATCAAATGCCATTGCGATGGTGGACGCAAGATTGGACTGGATCTGCATACTCTCCTCCGGTCCCATAAAAATCTTATGTCCGTCAATATGTGACTGGAAGTGTACGCCCTCTTCCTTGATCTTACGGAGCTTTGCCAGAGAAAATACCTGGAATCCACCGGAATCAGTGAGAATCGGACGTTCCCAGTTCATAAACTTATGAAGTCCTCCAAGCTGTTTGACTACTTTGTCACCAGGACGCACATGCAGATGATAGGTATTGGAAAGCTCCACCTGTGTTCCGATGTCATAAAGATCCTGTGTAGAAACCGCCCCCTTGATCGCACCGATGGTTCCTACGTTCATGAATACAGGAGTCTGGATCGTTCCATGGACAGTCTCAAACTGTGCACGCTTCGCACGCCCCTCCGTTTTCATCAATGTATATTTTGCCATATTCGTTCCTCTTTCTGTTTTTATATAATATCACTCGGTCTTAAGTATATCAGAAGGTACGAAAATGGTAAAGGGGAATGTTTGGATGGGTATCAGGACAATTCCCTGTTAAGATTTTTCTGTGCTGTGGAAAGCATCAGCTTAATACGGTTCAGCTGGTTAACCTCACTGGCTCCCGGATCGTAGTCAATCGCTACAATATTTGCCTCGGGATGCTCTCTTCGGATCTCCTTGATCACGCCCTTGCCGACAATGTGGTTCGGAAGACATCCAAATGGCTGGATACATACAATATTCGGCACCCCACCATGGATCAGTTCCATCATCTCTCCAGTCAGGAACCATCCCTCACCTGTCTGGTTTCCGGGTGATACGATCGGCTCTGCCATCTTTGCCAGATCTGCGATATCTGCAGACGGTGTAAAGTGACGGCTCTGTGCAAGTGCCTCATTCATAGGTTTGCGCAGCCATTCGATCGCCTTGATTCCCCAGTTTGCCATGGCTGCTTTGTTTTTCTTAAATCCAAGAAACTCACATTTAAAGTTCTGATTATAGAAACAATAATTAATAAAATCAATCAGATCCGGGCATACTGCCTCTGCTCCTTCTGCCTCCAGGAGCTCTGCCAGATGATTATTTGCCGCCGGCAGGAATTTGACAAGAATCTCTCCGACAATACCGACACGTGGTTTCTTCTCATCGCTGATCGGGATCAGGTCAAACTCATGTACCATCTCATGGCACATCTTCTTGAACTGACTGTGGCTGACACTGCCTCCTGTCAGGAAAGAAATAACTCTCTGCTCCCATATCTTATGTTTACGGTTGACAATTCCCTCTTCCAGTTCATACGGACGCATACGATAAACGCATTTCATCAGTATGTCTCCAAAGACTGCACCATAGCAGATACGTTTGATCAGCGGAAGGGTCAGCTTAAAGCCCGGATTGCTTTCAAGTCCACTTAAATTGAGAGAAATAACCGGAACCTGCTCCATGCCGGCTTTCTTAAGTGCACGGCGGATAAACGCGATATAGTTAGATGCACGACATCCACCACCTGTCTGTGACATGATAACGGCAGTTTTGTCAAGGTCATATTTCCCGGAAAGAAGTGCATCCATGACCTGACCGACAACCATCAGTGACGGATAGCAGGCATCGTTGTTGACATATTTCAGTCCGACATCTACTGCATGCTTGTTGTCATTCGGAAGTACTTCCAGATGATATCCACAGCTGTTAAATGCCGCCTCCAGAATACCAAAATGGAACGGTGACATCTGCGGACACAGGATTGTATAGTCCTTTCGCATCTGCTTGGTAAATACAACCTTCTCTATGGAGGACGGACGGATCTCGCGTTCTTTATGCTGGGCATCCTTTGCACGAAGTGCTGCAAGAAGAGATCGTACACGGATTCTTGCTGCACCGAGATTGTTGACCTCATCAATCTTTAAGCAGGTATAAATCTTACCGCTGCCATCCAGAATTTCATAAACCTCATCGGTCGTAACTGCATCCAGACCACAGCCAAAGGAGTTCAGCTGGATCAGATCCAGATTGTCCTGTGTCTTGACAAAGTTTGCAGCCGCATACAGACGGGAATGGTACATCCACTGGTCATTGACACGGATCGGACGTTCAATTTTTGCCAGATGAGAAACAGAATCCTCCGTAAGCACCGCAATACCATAACCATTGATCAGATCCGGAATACCATGGTGGATCTCAGGATCAATATGGTACGGACGACCTGCAAGAACAATTCCTCTTCTGCCGGTATCTTTAAGATACTGAAGAGTCTCCTCGCCCTTCGCCTGTACATCCTTACGCACCTGTGCAAGCTCTTCCCATGCCGCATGTGCTGCTGCTTTTACTTCATCAGCCGGGATATCCTTAAACACCTCTACCAGACGGTCTGTCAGAATTGCCTCCGTTGTAAATGCCATAAACGGATTCATAAACCGAATATCCGGGTTCTTGAGTTCATCCACGTTATTCTTGATGTTTTCTGCATAGGAAGTAACGATCGGGCAGTTATAATGATTGACTGCATCCGGAAACTCATTACGCTCATAAGGCACGCACGGATAGAAAATAAATTTCACGCCTTTTTTGATCAGCCAGCTGACATGTCCATGTGCAAGCTTTGCCGGATAACATTCGGATTCACTCGGAATAGACTCAATACCCAGCTCATAAATCTTTCTGGTTGAAGTCGGTGAGAGCACCACTTCATATTTCAGTTTTGTAAAGAATGTAAACCAGAACGGATAATTCTCAAACATATTCAGGACTCGCGGAATTCCCACCTGTCCTCTTGTCGCCTGATCTGCACTGAGCGGTTCATAGGAAAACAGTCGTTTATATTTGTATTCATAGAGATTCGGAACATGGTCTTTGTTCTTCTCTTTACCAATTCCTCGCTCACAGCGGTTCCCGCTGACAAACTGACGGCCGCCGGTAAATTTATTGATCGTCAGACGACAGTTGTTTGTACATCCATGGCAGTTTGCCATAGAGGTGGTATATTTCAGCTCATTAATCTTGTCGATAGAGAGCATCGTTGTCTTTTTTCCTGTCTCATAACGCTCTCTTGCGATCAGAGCCGCACCGAAGGCTCCCATGATTCCGGCGATATCCGGACGGATTGCTTCACAGCTGGCAATCTTTTCGAAGCTTCGAAGTACCGCGTCATTATAGAAGGTACCGCCCTGCACCACAATATGTCTGCCAAGCTCTGTCGCATCAGACACCTTGATAACCTTGTAAAGAGCATTTTTGATAACAGAATAGGCAAGACCCGCAGAGATATCCGATACCTCCGCTCCCTCCTTCTGTGCCTGCTTTACCTTGGAGTTCATAAATACAGTACAGCGGGTTCCGAGATCGATCGGATGCTGTGCATAAAGAGCAGCCTTTGCAAAATCCTGCACACTGTAATTCAGTGACTTTGCAAATGTTTCAATAAAGGATCCGCATCCAGAAGAACACGCCTCATTCAGCTGTACGCTGTCTACGGTCTGATTCTTTATCTTGATGCACTTCATGTCCTGTCCGCCGATGTCCAGAATACAATCGACCTCCGGGTCAAAGAACGCTGCCGCATAATAGTGGGACACCGTTTCAACCTCTCCCTCATCCAGAAGAAAGGCTGCCTTCATCAGTGCTTCTCCATATCCTGTAGAACATGCATAGGCGATCTGTGCATCATCCGGAAGTATGGAATAAATCTCCTGAATAGAACGGATAGCGGTCTTCAGTGGGCTTCCATTATTGCTGCTGTAAAAAGAATACAGAAGTGTTCCGTCTTCTCCTACCAGAGCAGTCTTGGTCGTAGTAGACCCCGCATCGATACCAAGATAGCAATTTCCCTTATAGGAAGCCAAATCTCCCTTTTTGACCTTATAGGAGGACTGACGTTTATTGAAAGCTTCATAATCTTCTTCTGATGCAAACAACGGCTCCATACGCTCTACTTCAAAATCCAGTTTGATCGAATGGCGAAGTCTGTCTTTGAGTTCTGTCAGGGAAACGGTCACATCCTTCTTTGCATTCAATGCAGAGCCAATTGCAGCAAACAGATGAGAATTGTCCGGAACGATCGTATGCTCCTCATCCAGTTTCAATGTTCTGATAAACGCTTCTTTCAGTTCAGAAAGGAAATGCAGCGGTCCTCCCAAGAATGCCACATGACCACGGATTGGTTTACCACATGCCAGTCCGGAAATCGTCTGATTGACTACTGCCTGGAAAATAGACGCAGAAAGATCCTCCTTTGTTGCACCATCGTTGATCAACGGCTGAATATCTGTCTTTGCAAACACACCACATCTTGCAGCAATCGGATAAAGAGCCTTGTAATTCTTCGCATATTCGTTCAGTCCAGGTGCATCTGTCTGAAGCAGAGATGCCATCTGATCAATGAAGGAGCCAGTACCACCGGCGCAGATACCATTCATTCTCTGTTCAATATTTCCGCCCTCAAAATAAATGATCTTGGCATCCTCGCCGCCAAGTTCGATCGCAACATCCGTCTTTGGTGCAAGCTTCTGCAGCGAAGTTGAAACTGCGATGACCTCCTGCACAAACGGAATTTCCAGATGGTTTGCAAGTGTCAGACCACCGGAACCTGTGATGACCGGACAAAGTGTCATTTCCCCAAGTTTCCCCTGGGCTTTCTCCAGAAGATCAGCCAGTGTTTCCTGAATGTTTGCAAAATGACGCTCGTAATCTGCAAACAAAAGATTCTCCTGCTCATCAAGAATCGCAATTTTTACTGTCGTGGATCCGATGTCAATTCCCAATGTGTATGTATTCAATAAATCGACCTCCTCGTCATAAACTGTATCATACAGTTATGAATCTGTCTCTTATACACATCTGACGCTGCCGACGACGGAGAGAGTGTAG
>ENA-UAOK01000211-UAOK01000211.1-human-gut-metagenome-genome-assembly--contig:-NODE-211-length-35141-cov-8.109930_pt1 | contig 35141 bp, 30 predicted proteins | sample MGYA00243467_ERZ654553 | MGnify/ENA primary metagenome ERZ654553 (study PRJEB26926, sample SAMN06164886) | human gut metagenome | biome: ENVO:00009003; feature: ENVO:2100002; material: ENVO:00002003...
GGAAGGACATTCCGTCCGCCATGGGCGTTCGTGGATTTGTTTCACTAACTCTCAATTTACTCTGCCAGTTCTTCCCACTGTTCATATAATTTTTCCAATTGTTCCTGGCAGGCTGCCTGCTCTTTGGACAGCTCCTGAAGCTTTGCCACCTGGGTGCCGATGGCGGGATCGGACATTTCGGTGTCAATCTCGGAGACACGGGCTTCCAGTCTGGCAATCTGTTCTTCGCATTTTTTCAGGTCGTTTTCTTTCTTGCGGAGTCGTGCCTGTTCTTCTTTCTGGGCTTTCCAGTCCAGCTTAACTTCGGATTCTGCAACCTTAGCGGCAACTGTGTTATCTGCGTCAGCACTCTGTGGAACACTGGCTTCTATTGCAGCCATCACGGTGTCGTGCTTTTCGAGATAATAGTCATAATTTCCAACATAATTTACGAATTGTCCCTCCGTCAGATCCAGGATCCTGTGGGCGGTACGGTTGATGAAGTAACGGTCATGGGAGACATACAATATGGTACCTTCGTAACCGTTCAGGGCATCTTCCAGTATTTCCTTGGACATAATGTCCAGATGGTTCGTCGGCTCATCCAGGATGAGGAAGTTTGCGTTGGAGAGTACCAGCTTGGCGAGAGATACACGACCGCGCTCGCCGCCACTCAGATCACTGATACGCTTGAAAACATCCTCCCCGGTGAAGAGGAAAGCCGCCAGCACATTGCGGATCTGGGTATTGTTCAGGTAGGGATAATCGTCGGAGATCTCTTCGAACAATGTCTTGTCACTGTGCAGGACATGATGCTCCTGATCGTAATAGCCGATCTCCACATTGGAACCTAATCGGAAGGTACCCTGATCTGCAGGAACGAGACCGTTTAAGATCTTAAGCAGAGTGGTCTTGCCGCTACCGTTGTCACCGATGATCGCCACATGTTCGCCGCGTTTGATTTCGAAATTGACATCCGTGAAGAGCTTATGGGAATCAAAGCTTTTGGCCAGATGCTCCACAGTCAGCACATCATTGCCACTTAAGATCCGGGGCATCAGTGTCAGCTTCATATCCGTGCGGACCTCGGAGGGTTTTTCGATGACCTCGATCTTGTCCAGCATTTTCTCACGGCTTTCCGCCCGTTTGATGGACTTTTCCCGGTTGAAGGATTTTAATTTTTCGATGACCTCTTCCTGATGTTTGATCTCACGCTGCTGGTTCATATAGGCATTCCAGGCAGCAACGCGCAGCTGTTCCTTTTTTACGGCATAATCGGAGTAATTGCCCATAAAGGTTGTAGCCTTGGACTGGTCGATCTCGATGACTTTCCCGGCGATCCGGTCCAGAAAATACCGGTCGTGGGAGACGATGAGAACGGCTCCCTTGTAATTCAACAGATAAGTCTCCAGCCAGGCGATGGAATTCATATCTAAGTGGTTCGTCGGCTCGTCCAGGATGATGAGATCAGGGTTCTGTAACAGAAGCCGTCCTAACGCCACACGGGTCTTCTGACCGCCGGAGAGTGTGGCAACCGGCTTGGAGAATTCATCTTCGGTAAATCCCAGTCCCTTTAACACACCGACCAGCTCACTGCGGTAGAGATAGCCGCCGCCGGTCTCGAAAGCATGGGTGAGAGAGGTGTACTGCTTCATAAGGTCTTCCAGCGCATCTCCTTCGGCATGCTTCATATTGTTTTCGCATTCCCGGATCTTTTCCTCCAGGCGCAGCAGATCCGCCTTGACAGATAACAGTTCCTCGTAAATGGTGTGAGAGGTGTCCACAGTGCTGTTCTGTGCAAGGTATCCCAGGGTCTTGTCCCTCGCCAGAACCACCTGCCCGTCATCGGGAGTCATTTCCCCTACGATGATGCGGAGCAGTGTCGTTTTCCCGGCACCGTTGATGCCCACGATGGCAGCTTTTTCATGATCCTCTATATGAAAAGAGACATTTTTCAATACCTGATTTTCTACAAATGCTTTTGAAATATTCTGACAAGATAATATCATGGTAGTAAGTATCCTTTATTTCCAACCCACGGAGACCGGGCTTTTTAAATTTCATTGTAACGAAAAGAAGAAAACCTGTCAATTCATTGACAAGTTTTTAACACATGGTGTATACTAAAAAAAACGGAGGTGAAAGTATTGGAAGTAAAAGAAATTTCACAGGCTGTGATTGGCAGACTGCCCAGATACTTTCGATATTTGGGGGAATTGAAGGATGAAGGTGTGGAACGTATCTCTTCGCAGGAACTTTCCGGACTGATGAAGGTGACCGCATCCCAGATACGTCAGGATTTTAATAATTTCGGCGGTTTCGGCCAGCAGGGCTATGGATATAATGTAGAATCTCTGTATCGTGAGATCGGTAAGATCTTAGGACTGGATAAGCAGCATAATTTCGTCATCATTGGAGCAGGCAATCTGGGAAGAGCGCTGGGCAATTATATGAACTTCGAGCGTCGTGGATTTATCTTCAAGGGAATGTTCGATGCGAACCCGGAACTGGTGGGTAAGGATGTCCGCGGTGTGAAGGTCATGCCCATGGATCAGCTGGAATCCTTTATCCGGGAGAATGACATCGATATCGCTGTGCTGACGATTCCAAAGACCAGTGCTGTGGAAGTGGCAGATAAGCTGGTGGCTAACGGGATCCGTGCTATCTGGAATTTCGCTCATGTGGATCTGAATGTTCCCGAGGGAATTCAGGTGGAGAACGTGCATCTGTCCGACAGCTTAATGAAGCTATCCTATAATATTAACCGTTACAGTTCAGACATGAAATAAGCAAGCGTATGATTGCTTATTTCATAGGCGGAGTGTCTGAAAATGAATAAAAGGAAAAGTCGCAAGGCGATGACGGATGCGAAGCAGCCGCTTTTATGAATTTCAGCGCACCGAGAAATAATACAACATGAAGTAAGGCATCAAAGGAGTGATATTATGGGCAACGGTAACGCAGAAGAAAATGCACAGGACCGACAGGCTGCTTTCAAAGGTGCATTGACGGGAAAGCATCTGCCCGTACTCACCCTGGATAATAAATGGTATCGGTTGTTGAATAAGACCGGTTCCGTTCCGCTAAAAGAAACGGAAGATGCCCTGAATCAGCTGTTGAAACGACAAGGTAAGCTCAATACCGAGTCGAAGGATATCCGGAATCTGAAAAAGAAGCTGATGAAAGAGATCGTTCCTATGGTGGATGAGGCGGAACAGCAGGGCGAAAACAGTAAGCTGAACAAACAGATCGAGGATCATAAGCGCCTGATCGAGGAATGCAATGAGAAGCTGGAAGCATACGAAGATGAGTTAAAAGATATCCCCAGAGAGATCGAAAGAATAAATCTTCAGCTTATGATGTTTACTATGGACTGCTGCTATGATATTATGAAGGATAATGACAAACAGATCAAAGAGACTGCGGAGTGGGTGGGTGCGATCCGTATCGAACTGAAAAAACGTCTGATCGAAAAACAGCAGATGGAACAGCAGAATCAGGAGATCTACAACTACATGCATGATATTTTTGGTGCAGAAGTGGTCAATCTGTTTGACATGAAATATAATCCGGAGCAAAAATAGTATGAGATATCTGGTAACTGCACAGGAAATGAAGCAATACGATAAAAATACCATAGAGTACCTCGGCATCCCGGGGCCGGTTCTGATGGAAAGAGCGGCTCTGGCTGCGGAGGATTTTCTGAAAGAGCGCTTTGATGCCGTGAAGGAACGGACAAAAGTGCTCATTTTTGCTGGTATGGGAAATAACGGAGGAGACGGTCTGGCTTTGGCGAGACTTCTTGCGGCGGACGGTTATACGGTAGCGGTACGACTTGTGGGAGATCCGGAGAAAGCCACAGAGCAATGGAAGAGCCAGTGGCAGACCCTGCAACATTTTCCGGTGAAGACAGACAGTAATACGCAGGCAGATGAATATAATGTGATTGTAGATGCCTTGTTCGGTGTAGGATTGAGCCGCCCGGTGGAAGGCATCTATGCGGAAGCCGTAGAAGAGATGAATGTGGCGGAAGGATTTAAGCTGGCACTGGATGTTCCCAGTGGGATCTGCTCGGACACCGGACGGGTGCTTGGTTGTGCTTTCCTGGCAGATGCAACGATTACTTTTGGTTTCTGTAAGAGAGGCCTTGTAATGTATCCGGGAACCGATTATGCCGGGCAGGTACACATTGCAAATGTGGGGATCGGACCGGAGAGCTTTCTGGGACAGAGCCCGGAGATGTATACTTATGACAGCTGTGAACAGCATCTGCCGGACAGAACATCCTCCGGGAATAAGGGAACCTTCGGCAAAGCTTTGCTGGTGGCCGGGAGCAACGGCATGGCCGGAGCAGCAATCCTGGCGGCAAGAGCGGCGTATCGTACCGGAGCCGGTATGGTAAAAGTAATCACCGCAGAGGAGAACCGGCAGATCTTACAGCAGGGAATTCCGGAGGCTTTGTACGGATCCTGCAGACAGCTGTCCGAGAGCATGGAATGGGCGGATGTTATTGCTGTCGGTCCCGGCATCGGCAGAGAGGAACAGGCACTGGAATGCCTGAAAAAAGTAGTGGAAAAGAGCAGAAAACCATTAGTGATGGATGCGGATGCACTGAATCTTCTGGCGGAAGAAAACGGTAAGGAATTGGCAGAGAAGCTGCGTACCCAGGGGGCAGAAGGCAGAATTATCATTCTGACTCCACATGTGGGAGAATTGTCCAGACTGCTTGCGAAGACCATCCCGGAATGCAAGAAGGAGCTTCCGGAGTGTGGCAGAGAACTGGCAGAACGGTTTCACGGTGTGGCGGTTGCCAAGGATGCAAGAACGATTGTATGTAAAGAACAGGGAGAATTTTATCTGAATACTACAGGCAACAGCGGTATGGCCACTGCGGGCAGCGGAGATGTCCTGACGGGTGTGATCCTGGGACTTTTAGCTCAGGGTATGAATGCAATTGATGCAGCTGTTAACGGTGTGTATCTCCATGGCAGAGCCGGTGAGCTGGCGGCAAAGCTCCATACGGAGTATGGGGTAATGGCGGGAGATATTGCGGATTGCCTGATGAAAGACTATGATGAGAAAGAAAGTGTGAAGAAATGATAAGCAAACTACAGGAAAAGATGAATTCCTACCAACGAGTATGGGCGGAAATAGATCTGGATGCCATTTGGGAGAATATGATCCATATGAAGGAAAATATTGCCCCGGAGACGAAGATACTGGCGGTCATAAAGACGGACGGTTACGGACACGGCGGTGTTCCCATTGCCAGAATGCTGGAGGATGTGGATTTTATGTTCGGCTATGCGGCAGCTACCTACGAGGAGGCACATGTCCTCAGGGAAGCCGGTGTGAAGAAACCGATCCTGATCCTGGGATATACTTTTCCTTATTGTTATGAGGAAATGATCCGGGAAGAGATCCGCCCGGCAGTGTATCGCAGGGATACCGTGGAAGAACTGGCAGAGGCCGCAGCAAAGGCCGGTAAGAAAGCCAAAGTGCATATCAAAGTGGATACCGGCATGGGAAGGATCGGTATCACTCCGGATGACGAAGGGCTGGATTTTGTAAAATTTGTCATGGAACATCCCGGACTGGAAGTGGAAGGCATCTTTACCCATTTTGCGAAATCGGATGAGGCGGATAAGACTTCTGCCAACCATCAGCTGGAACTGTTTCAGAATTTTATTGATAGAATACAGTCGGAACTGGGACTGGAGATTCCGGTAAAGCATTGTTCCAACAGTGCGGCAATTCTGGAAATGCCCCAGGCCAACATGGATATGGTACGGGCGGGAATCACGACCTACGGTTTATATCCTTCCGAAGAAGTAAGTAAGGATATTGTACCTCTGCGGGCTGCAATGTCTCTCTACAGTCATATCATTTACTGCAAGACGATCCATGCGGGGCAGAGTGTCAGCTACGGTGGATTGTTTACCGCAACAAAAGATACCAGAGTAGCCACCATCCCTGTAGGATATGGAGACGGGTATCCCAGAAGCCTGTCGGGAAAAGGCTACGTGCTGATCCACGGGAAAAAGGCCCCCATCCTCGGAAGGGTCTGCATGGACCAGTTCATGGTGGATATTTCCGGAATTCCCGGAGCCATGGAGGGCGATAAGGTGACGCTCCTTGGCGCGGATGGTCAGGAGCGGATCACGGCGGAAGAACTGGGAGAACTTTCCGGCAGATTCAATTATGAGTTTGTCTGCACACTGGGAAAACGAATTCCCAGAGTCTACCGTCGAAATGGTGAGATCACAGAAGTAAAAGATTATTTTGAAAATTTCTGACGGATCTAAAGTGTTCGTATAACTCCGGAAGAATCGGCAATACTTATGTTAAATCGCTGATGAAGGAGTAGAAATGAGAAGAGGAGATATCTATTACGCAGATTTGAGACCGGTTATCGGCTCGGAGCAGGGCGGCATCCGGCCGGTGCTGATCATCCAGAACGATGTGGGGAACAAACACAGTCCCACCGTGATCTGCGCTGCAATCACCTCAAAGATGAACAAGGCGAAGCTGCCTACGCATATTGAACTGAATGCCCGCCGCTACGATATGGATAAAGATTCCGTAGTGCTGCTGGAACAGCTACGCACCATCGATAAAAAGAGGCTGAAAGATAAGGTATGCCATCTGGACGGAGACATTATGCGGAGAGTGAACCGGGCACTGAAAGTCAGCCTGGAGCTGGATACATAGCCCGATGCATAGTGTATCCGAAAATAGGATAAAATACGAAAGGATGAAATAAAATATGGACATGAGTGGGCCTGTGGCCATTTTTCTCTTTTTCCTGCTGTTGCTGGTGGATATGTTTTTCTATGGATTTGATGCCGCCATCGACAATCTGAATGAAAAGGAGATCCTACATAAAGCAGAGGAAGAAAAGGATCGCCGGTCCATGCGGCTGAGTGAAATGATCAGCCGTCCGGGGATCTATATCAATACGGTACAGCTGGTTATTACGCTGATCAATATTTTAATGGGAGCTTTTTATCTGAATATCTGGCTGCAGACCATTGACAAGGGACTTCATGTGATCAATGTGGGAGGCATGTCTCTGGAGAATGTGCCTACGGGAGTGCTTTCAGGGATTGCCACGGTATTGTCTTTTATTGCCATGATCTATATCCTGTTGACTTTCGGTGTGTTGATTCCCCGGAAAATGGCATCCAGACAGTCGGAGAAGTGGGCGTATGCCTGTATTGACCCGATTTATATTATCACCAGACTGCTGGCACCCCTGACGGGGCTGGTGAATCTGACAGCCAAGGGAATCCTGTTCCTCTTCGGTGTCCGCAACAATACGGATGAAAATGATGTGACCGAGGAAGAGATCATCAATATGGTGCAGGAAGGTCATGAGCAGGGTGTCATTCAGGCCAGTGAGGCGGAGATGATCTCCAACATTTTCGAATACGGAGACAAGGAAGCCCAGGATATCATGACACATCGTGGAAGTATCGTGGCTATTGATGGTGAGACGAAACTGAAAGATGCCATTGCTTCCATGCTGGGAGGCAAGAACAGCCGTTACCCTGTGTATGAGGAGAATATTGATCATATCATCGGTATCCTGCATCTGAAGGATGCCATGCGGTTCCATATCAGTGATGACAAGCTGGATCTGCCTATCGCAAAACTGGACGGGCTGCTCAGAGAGCCTTATTTTGTGCCGCAGACGAAAAATATTGATGAACTGTTCAAGGAAATGCAGTCCCAGAAGCTGCAGATGGCCATTGTGGTAGACGAATACGGACAGACCGACGGACTGATCGCCATGGAGGATATTCTGGAGGAGATCGTCGGCAATATCATGGATGAGTATGATGAGGATCAGGAATACATTAAGAACCGTGGCAAGGGCGAATATGTCATGGAAGGCAAGACTCCGTTAAAGGAAGTGGAAGAGCTTCTGGGTATTACCTTCGACGAGGAAGAATTCGAGACTTTGAACGGTTTCCTGATCTCCAGACTGGACCGGATCCCGGAACCGGACGAGCAGTTCGATGTGGATTATAAGGGATACAACTTTAAAATCCTTTCCGTGGTCAAAAAAATGATAGGAAGTGTGTTGGTCCGGAAGCTTCCGGAGGAAAAAACACCGCAGAATGTAGAAGACGGACAATCAGTGCTTGAAGAAAAAAGAAAATAATGCTATGATAGAAAGAGCGTTATTGCGTAAAGACTACGCATACAAAGAGAAAGAAACTTTAAGTTCAAAGGAGTAACAAAAATGTCAGGACATTCCAAATTTGCTAATATTAAGCATAAAAAAGAAAAGAACGATGCTGCAAAGGGTAAGATTTTTACCATTATCGGCCGTGAGATCGCAGTCGCTGTAAAAGAGGGTGGTCCCGATCCCGCCAACAATTTCAAACTGGCAACCGTTATTGCCAAGGCAAAAGCCAACAACATGCCCAACGACACCATCGAGCGCGGTATCAAGAAGGCAGCTGGAGATGTGGGCAATGTAAACTATAAGTATGTGACTTACGAAGGTTACGGCCCCAACGGTATCGCCATCATCGTAGATGCACTTACGGACAACACCAACCGTACCGCTGCCAACGTAAGAAGCGCATTCACCAAGGGACAGGGTAATGTAGGTACTCCCGGATGTGTATCCTTTATGTTCGATAAGAAGGGACAGATCATCGTGGACAAGGAAGAATGTGATATGGAAGCGGACGATCTGATGATGACCGCTCTGGATGCCGGAGCGGAAGATTTCTCCGAAGAGGATGACAGCTTCGAGATCCTGACTGATCCCGATAACTTCGAAGAGGTACGCAAGGCTCTGGAAGATGCCGGAATTCCCATGATCAGTGCAGAAGTTACCATGATTCCCCAGAATTATGTAACACTGACCGATGAGACTGCAGTGAAGAACTTACAGAGAACCCTGGAACTGCTGGAAGATGATGATGACGTTCAGGCAGTATATCATAACTGGGACGAATAAATTGAAAGGTTAGGGGTAACAGCATGGAGAAACTTGCAATTGTAGTTCCTTGTTATAATGAAGAAGAGGTGTTAAAGATTGCTTCCGAGGCACTGAGGGGTGTGCTGGATGATCTGATCCATAAGGGAAAGATCGCGGAAGACAGTTTTATTCTGTTTGTAAATGATGGCAGTAAGGATCGTACCTGGGAGCTGATCGAAGAAGAGCATCAGGCACATCCGGTGCAGGTATGCGGTGTAAAGCTGGCCGGCAATGTGGGACATCAGTTCGCACTGACTGCCGGACTAATCACTGCCATGGATCTGTCTGATGTGACGGTTTCCATTGATGCAGATCTGCAGGATGATGTAGCTGTGATCGAGGAAATGATCGATAAGTTCCACAACGGCTGTGATATCGTATACGGTGTCCGTAAGGAGCGTAAGACCGATACTTTCTTCAAACGTACCACGGCGCAGGGATTTTATAAAGTCATGGAAATGATGGGGGTCAAGACTGTTTACAATCATGCGGATTTCCGACTGATGTCCAAGCGCGCGGTAGAACAGTTCTCCAAGTATCAGGAGACCAATCTGTTCTTAAGAGGTATGATGCCTTTGATCGGTTATCAGACGGACTGTGTATACTATGACCGTAAGGAAAGAGTGGCCGGTGAGTCCAAGTATCCTCTGAAGAAGATGCTTGCATTGGCATTCAACGGTATTTCTTCCTTCAGTGTGAAGCCTATCAGTATGATCCTGGGTGCCGGTATGATCATTGTGGCCTTAAGCCTTCTGGCAGCTATTTATGCGCTGATCTCTTATTGTACCGGACATGTGGTACCGGGCTGGACTTCCCTGATCCTGTCCATCTGGTTCCTGGGCGGTATTCAGTTGATGGCCATCGGACTGGTGGGCCAGTATATCGGCAAGATTTACATTGAGGTAAAACATCGTCCCAGATATAACATCGAAAAGGTACTGAAATAATGAATTATAAAAAAGGCATTTTAAGTGTTATATTGTGGTTCATTTATGCATTGACAGCGGGAACCGTACTGGTGGGCACGACAATGGTCATGCTCCTGCCGGAAGGTGGTTCCCGCCCAATCGGCCTTGTTATCGCAGGTGTATGGCTTGCGATGACAGGGCTGGTTGTTTTTCTGTTACATAGATTTCTGTGGGTAAAATGGGCACAAAACGGTGAAGGCTCAGGGCAGGTGAAACTGATTATCGAGGGACTGGCTGTAGTAGCTCTGATTGCTGTGGGAATCACACTTCGTGTAAGAGAGAGTATGCAGTACGATATCTCCGGGGCGGCCGGTAACATCTGGTTCGATGCGGTGAAAGTCACCGAGACCACGCGGATTCCTCAGGTGGTACACGGTGCGGTATACTTTTATCTGCAGGTGCTGCACGGGCTGTTGGTATTTTTGGGTAATAAAATGACAGCGGCGCTGGTATTGCAGATTGTGCTGCAGATCCTGACCGGAATCTTTTTATATTTTGCGGTACGGAAACTGACCGGTATGGTGGCTGCAGTGGTATCTCTTGCGTACTGGATGTTATGCCCTGTTCTGTCTGGATCAGTGATTCTGGGACCGGAACCGTTATATCAGTTATTGTGGATGATTGGTCTGTGTGTGTGCGTGGAAGCACTGGATAGTTTCAGGGGGCGGGGAGACACCCCCGGTATCCGTTCCGTGGGTGGATTTTTCTTAAGCGGTATTGTTATAGGAATTTTGGGCTACCTGGATGTCGCAGGACTGCTCTTGCTACTCGTAGTGTTTTCTGCACTTTTTCTGGAGACAAAGCAACAGGTAAAATGGATGCGCAGAATCTGTGCCGGAGCATTGGGATTATTTGGTACAGTGGTGGCATTTTTTGTCTGCATCGCTCTGGATGCCGTGGGCAGCGGAAAGCAGATGGGAAATATACTTCTGGCATGGTGGAAAGTCTTTTCCCCGGGAAGATTCACATGGATCGCTCTCTATGAACAGCCGGCAGTTCACACATATGTGCCTGATAAGGTGGCCGCGGTCATTATAGCTGCCGTTATGGTTACAATCCTTGCATGCGGCGCATTCAGTTACTGGTGCAGGAAAGAACACGAGAGACAGTCCGTGTGGATTGCTCTGGCGCTGGCACTTGGAATCTTAAACGGCTGCGGAATGCTGAGTGAAGATATGCCGGGACTTACGTTATTGTATCTGTTATTGGCAGTGGCTGCCGGCGCAGGAGTACAGGCGGTTCTACCGTACGAAATGGAACTGCTGCGGGAAGTCAAAGGGGTGCTGCCTGAGACCGTTGATGCAGTTCCTGTGGGAACTGCATCCACAAAACGCCGGCTGAAAGTACAGGATCTGGAGACCGAGGAATTCCCGGAGGAAGAGCCAGCGGATTTCCAGGAAGAGCCTGTAGAAACGGAAAAAATACAGCTGATAGAAAATCCACTGCCCCTGCCGAAAAAGCATGTGCCTAAGGTACTGGATTATAAGCTGAACGGTGATGATGACAGTGATTTTGATTATCCGGTAGCGGATGACGATGATTTTGATCATTAAACATAAACAATAAAAAAGCGGATATACTAAAAGACGATACGAAAGGCAAAAGCCCGGGTATCGTCTTTTTGTTTTTATAATCATCGGAACAGGGAGGAAACAGGCCATGCAGAATCAGAAAGATAACAATCAAAACAAGAAGGAAGCGCCGAAGACCGAGGCGGAAGAACACAGAGACGAAAGAATTGAAAAAACGGGACAACTGACGCTGTCGGATGCGGCATCCGGGGAAAAGATCCATCTGCTGACCATTATCGGTGAAATCGAAGGGCATGATAATCTCTCCGGTAATTCGAAGACCACGAAATATGAGCATATCCTGCCACAACTGGCAGCCATCGAAGACAGTGAAAAAATTGGCGGTGTGCTGGTACTTTTAAATACCATGGGCGGAGATGTGGAGGCGGGACTGGCTATTGCAGAGATGCTGGCATCTTTAAGCAAACCCACCGTATCCCTGGTGCTGGGTGGCAGTCATTCCATCGGGGTGCCTATTGCGGTGAGTTGTGACTATTCCTTCATCGTACCCACTGGAACCATGGTGATACATCCGGTAAGAATGAATGGCATGGTGATCGGTGTGCCCCAGACCTTTGAATATTTTAAACTGATCCAGGACCGGATCACGGGCTTTGTATGCAAACACTGTAAAATCAGCCGGACAAAACTGGAAGAACTCATGATGGAGACCGGATTCTTAACGAAGGATGTGGGAAGCATTCTGGTGGGAGAAGAAGCGGTGAACCACGGTATTATTGACGAAGTGGGAGGTATCGACCGGGCCATCTGCAGGCTTCGGAAGATGATCGAAGGGAACAGAAAAAGGGATGACAAGGCCATGGAAAAATGATATACTTCTAATTATGACTATAATGAAGTTAGGAGTATGATGACATGGCATCTTCATCAGGCAAAAGAACATCATCTTCCAATAGGACGAGAAAAAGTACCACAAACAGCCGCAGCAGGCAGGCGCAGAGAACAGCACAGGACAGTGAACTGTTCCATGAGATCGGTCTGATCGTTTTGTTTGTGGTAATGGTGATATTATTTTGTTGTAATTTTGGTATTATCGGCCCGGTCGGCAATGCGATCAGCGGGGTCTTATTCGGTATCTTTGGATTTACTGCATATATAGCACCTATTGTGATATTTCTGGCTGTGGCTTTCTGGTTCGCCAATGAGGGGAACCCTACCGCTGTACGCAAAATGATTGCAGGTGTCGTATTGTTTCTGATGCTCGGTGTGATCTGTGATCTGATCGCCAGGACTGCCGGCTCTATGGAACAGTATGATATCAAACTGTTATATACAAACTGCAGTACCGGTAAAAAGGGCGGAGGTATTCTGGCAGGAAGTATCTGCTATCTGTTGCTGCATTATCTGGAGACGGTAGGAACGGTTCTGGTGGTCTTATTGTGTTCTGTGATCAGTCTGATCCTGGTAACGGAGCGTTCTTTCTTAAACAGTATGCGAAACGGTGGTGACCGGATCCGGGAACTGTCCAGAGAGGATGCAGTGCGCAGACGGGAAAATGCACAGATCCGCAGACAGGAACAGGAGGAACGTAATTCCCAGAGAGAGGAAGCCCGTCGTATCCGGGAAGAGGAACGACGGATCCGTGAGGAAGAGCGCAGACTCCGTGCGGAAGAGAAAGAGAATGAGCAGATCTTAAACGCCATTCCCCGCAGAGAGAAAAAAGTCAGCGGTGTTATGATGGACACTTCCCTGAAAAAGCAGGAGGCACAGCCTGTGGGAAGACGGGAAGATATTCATGAGATCGTTTATGAAGAGGATGCACAGGAGATTCCTGTTGTGGAAGAGACCAGAGTGACCTCCAGCGATTTTGATAAGATCAAGGTAACGGGAATGCATCAGGTGACCATGCAGGAGGCCGCAGCAGAAGAACCTTACGAGGAGATCCCCGTGGAGGAAGTGACCAGTGCTGCTACCTTCAAAAAACCTTTTGAACGCAGAGAATCCTGGCAGGAGGAGGCAGCACTCCTGACACCTCAGGCGGAATCTATCCGGATTCACAAGGAAGATATCCCGGAGCCTGAGCCTGTCGTGCGGGAACCTGCAGAGACAGCAACGGCGGAAAGCCGCATACGACCGAAAATCACGGCACCGGAGCCGCCAAAGGGTAATTCTCTGGCAGAGGATCAGATACATAAGGATATTGCGAAAGCGGCCAAACAGCCTCCGGCAGAATACCGGATTCCGCCTCTGAGCCTGTTACAGAAGGGAAAAGCAGCTACCGGAGATTCCTCCAGAGAATTGAAAGAGACCGCCATGCGCTTGCAGCAGACGTTAAATACTTTCGGTGTAAAGGTAACGATTACCGATATCAGCCAGGGTCCCAGTGTTACCCGCTATGAACTACAGCCGGAACAGGGCGTAAAGGTATCCAAGATCGTAGGCCTGGCAGATGATATCAAGCTGAATCTGGCGGCAACGGATATTCGTATTGAGGCACCGATCCCCGGAAAGGCAGCTATCGGTATCGAAGTCCCGAACAAAGAGAACATGACAGTAGCACTCCGGGATCTGTTAGAGAGCAAAGAGTTTCAGGAGTTTAATTCCAATATTGCATTTGCCGTAGGTAAGGATATCGCGGGCAAGACTGTGGTGGCGGATATTGCCAAGATGCCTCATATGCTGATCGCCGGAGCTACCGGTTCCGGTAAGTCCGTATGCATTAATACGCTGATCATGAGTATTTTGTACAAGGCGCATCCGGATGATGTGAAACTGATCATGGTGGATCCGAAGGTCGTGGAACTGAGTGTCTATAACGGCATTCCTCATTTGCTGATCCCGGTAGTGACAGATCCCAAGAAAGCATCTGCTGCATTGCACTGGGGCGTCAGTGAGATGGAAGACCGTTATCGGAAGTTTGCCGATTATAATGTCCGTGATCTGAAGGGGTATAACAAGAAAATAGAGACTATGCCTGTTCCGGAAGGAGAGGAAGCACCGAAGAAGATGCCACAGATCGTCATTATCGTGGACGAGCTGGCGGATCTGATGATGGTATGCCCCGGCGAAGTGGAGGAATCTATCTGTCGTCTGGCACAGTTGGCCAGAGCCGCAGGTATCCATCTGATCATCGCTACCCAGCGACCCAGTGTGGATGTCATCACCGGACTGATCAAGGCCAATATGCCCAGTCGTGTGGCATTCTCCGTATCCAGCGGTGTGGATTCACGAACGATCCTGGATATGAACGGTGCGGAGAAATTGCTTGGTAAAGGCGATATGTTATTCTACCCGCAGGGTTATTCCAAACCGGCCAGAGTACAGGGTGCTTTTGTGTCCGACAAGGAAGTATCCGATGTGGTGGATTATCTCAAGAACCAGGCACTGGGCAATACCTATAGCAACTATGCAGAAGATATTGAAGAGAAGATCAAAAATATCGGCTCGTCAGGTGGTTCCTCCGGAAGCGGTTCTGGTGGCGGTAACGACAGAGACGAATATTTTGAGGAGGCCGCAAGGTTTATTATTGATAAAGACAAGGCCAGCATCGGCATGTTGCAGCGTGTGTTGAAAATCGGTTTCAACCGTGCTGCCAGAATCATGGATCAGCTTTGCGAATACGGCGTGGTAGGTGAAGAAGAAGGCACTAAACCCAGAAAAGTACTTATGAGCATGGAACAGTTCGAACAGCTGTTGGAGGAAATCTGACATTCGTTCGAGACTGTCTGAATAAACGGAGGGAAAAAGGACATGAAAACAGATATTGAAATCGCACAGGAAGCGGTAATGGAGCCCATCACCAAAGTGGCTGAAAGTATTGGCATTGAAGCAGATGACCTGGAACTTTACGGAAAATACAAGGCAAAGCTTTCCGAAGAATTTTTACGTAAGATCCAGGATCGTCCCAATGGAAAACTGATTCTGGTAACAGCTATCAACCCAACTCCTGCAGGAGAGGGTAAGACCACGACCACGGTAGGTATGGGAGAAGCTTTCGGCAGAATGGGCAAAAAGGCTGTAATTGCGCTCAGAGAGCCGTCCTTAGGCCCCTGCTTTGGTATCAAAGGTGGAGCTGCCGGCGGCGGTTATGCACAGGTAGTGCCTATGGATGAACTGAATCTGCATTTTACCGGTGATTTTCATGCAATCACCTCTGCCAACAACCTGTTGGCTGCGTTGCTGGACAATCATATCCAGCAGGGCAATGATCTGGGCATCGATACCCGGCAGATCGTGTGGAAGCGCTGTGAGGACATGAATGACAGAGTCCTTCGTAATATTGTGGTAGGACTTGGCAACAAGACAGACGGCTTTGTCAGAGAGGATCATTTTGTCATTACCGTAGCCAGTGAGATCATGGCGATCCTGTGTCTGGCAGACGATATGAAGGATCTGAAGGAGCGCCTGTCCAGAATCGTTGTGGCTTACAACTATCAGGGTGAGCCGGTGACCGCCGGTCAGCTGAAAGCAGTCGGTGCCATGGCAGCACTGTTAAAGGATGCCATCAAGCCCAATCTGATCCAGACCTTAGAGCATACTCCAGCATTGGTACACGGAGGTCCGTTTGCCAACATCGCTCACGGATGTAACTCCGTCAGAGCTACTAAGGCAGCCATGAAGATGGCAGACTATTGCATCACGGAAGCCGGCTTCGGTGCGGATCTGGGAGCAGAGAAATTTTTCGATATCAAATGTCGTAAGGCAGGACTTACTCCTGATGCAGTGGTACTGGTAGCAACCATCCGTGCACTGAAATACAACGGTGGCGTTGCAAAGGCGGATCTGGGAGCAGAGAATCTGGAAGCGTTGAAAAAAGGTATTGTGAATCTGGAGAAACATATTGAGAATCTTCAGAAATATGGTGTGCCTGTAGTGGTTACCCTGAACTCTTTTATCACCGACAGTGAGGCGGAGACCGCTTATGTCAGAGAATTCTGTGAGACAAGAGGCTGTGAGTTCGCACTCTCCGAAGTGTGGGAGAAAGGCGGAGAGGGTGGAATCGCTCTGGCTGAGAAAGTATTAAAAGCAATCGACGAAAAAGAGAACCACTTCCATGTTTTATATGAAAATGAACTGTCTCTTCAGGATAAGATCAAAAAGATCGCGCAGGAGATCTACGGAGCGTCTGATGTAGTGTTTGCTCCGGCGGCAGCAAAACAGTTAAAGAGACTGACGGAACTTGGCTTTGGTGATCTGCCGGTATGTATGGCAAAGAACCAGTATTCTCTGTCAGATGATCCTACGTTACTGGGAAGACCTTCCGGTTTTGAATTGAATGTAAGAGAGGTCTATGTGTCTGCCGGTGCCGGTTTTGTTGTAGTGCTCACCGGTGCGGTCATGACCATGCCCGGCCTGCCCAAGGCTCCAGCTGCTTACAATATCGATGTGGATGACAGCGGTAGGATCGTAGGCTTGTTCTAGTAAGGAGGAAAGTGTCTCATGGCACAGTTAATAGATGGAAAAGTTATTTCCGCACAGATTAAAGATGAAGTCAAAGAAAAAGTCGCAGGGTTAAAAGAGCAGGGCTGTGAAGTAATGCTGGCGGTGATCCAGGTAGGTGCGGATCCCGCATCTTCCGTATATGTCCGCAACAAGAAAAAGGCCTGCGAATATGTAGGTATCCGGTCTCTGGCATATGAACTTTCAGAGGAGACAACAGAGGAAAAATTACTGGAGCTGATCCGGGAATTAAATGACAGAACCGATGTCAACGGCATTCTGGTGCAGCTGCCGTTACCGAAACATATTGACGAAGAAAAGGTACTGGATTCCATTTCTCCTTTAAAGGATGTAGACGGATTTCATCCCCAGAATGTCGGTGCACTCTGCATCGGCAAGCCGTGCTTTGAGTCCTGTACTCCTGCAGGAGTCATACAGCTGCTGAAGCGTTCCGGTATTGAGATCGCCGGAAAAGAGTGTGTGGTGGTAGGCAGAAGTAATATCGTCGGCAAGCCCATGGCATTGTTGCTGCTTCGGGAGAACGGTACGGTGACGGTGGCTCACAGCCGTACCAAAGATCTGAAAGAAGTAACCAAAAGAGCGGATATTCTGGTGGTGGCTGTCGGCAAGCCGAAAATGATCACGGCAGAATATGTAAAAGATGGTGCGGTTGTCATTGACGTGGGAATTCACCGCAACGAAGAAAACAAGTTGTGCGGTGATGTGGACTTTGACAGTGTGGAGCCTGTATGCAGCGCCATTACTCCGGTTCCCGGCGGCGTAGGTCCTATGACCATAGCTATGCTGATGAATAACTGCCTGGAATCGGTATCCTTGCAGGCAGTAAGAGGATAATTATATGAAGTGTCCGAATTGCGGGGCGGAAATGAAAGAAGGTACGCTTTACTGCGAGCACTGCGGGGAGGATATCCATATTGTTCCCGATTTTGAACCGGAAATTGAATACAATATGGAGCAGACTCTGCATGATATTGCCAGGGAAATGACACCGGAAGAAGATGCCACGGACGATCAGGATGCACAGCAGAGCATGACGGAATTGCAGGACTGGGATGAAGAACCGCTGGAAAATACGGCAAAACATCCCTTTCGCTGGAAATTCATTGTACTGATCCTGGTGCTTGCGGTAGTAGCGGTGGTATGTACCGGTTTCGGAATCTCTTATTCCCACTATCATTCCGCTGAATATCAGATAAAGAGTGCGAGAGAGTATGTAGCTTCCGGGGAATACGATCAGGCGGTTACCTGTTATGAACGTGCGCTGGAAATCGATCCGGGGAACATCACCTTAAAATTTGAACTGGCGGATATTTATTTTCAGAAGAACAACAAAATGGAATATGAATATCTGCTTCGGGAGATTGTTGCGGATGCCGCAGCTACTTCCGAACAACTGGAAAGTGCTTATGGAAAGCTGATCGCCATCTATGCGGCCAGGGAAGATTATAAGACCATTAATGATCTGTTGTTGAACTGTGGTAATGTAAATATTATGAGTAAATACCAGAGCTATATGGCAATGGAACCGGAATTCAGTCTGCAGGAGGGATATTATACCAGCATCCAGCCTTTGAAACTGACAACTTTCGGAAGTGGTAAGATCTACTATACTACCGACGAAACCGAACCGGGAGAACACAGTCTGCTGTATACGGCACCCATCCTTTTAGAGAGCGGTGATTACTGTATCAAAGCCGTCTACATCAATGAGAATGGGATCAGTAGTCCAGTGGTTACCAAAAATTACCATATTGAGATCGAGGAACTGAGTGCTCCGGAGGTAACGGCGGTCAGTGGGGATTATGAATTCCCAATCAATATCGAGGTGACCGACGGATATGATGTTTATTACACAACGGATGGTTCCGATCCTACGCAGAATTCCACGGTGTATAATGGACCGATCCCCATGCCTCTTGGCAAATCAGTCTTCCGGTTTATCCGCATTGCGGAAGGAAGAAAGAGCGAGATCGTGGAGAAAAGCTACAATCTGGTCATGAACACGGAGTTTATGCCGGAGGATGCCGTGACAAAAGTAGTGAATTATGCCATAGAAAGTGGTAAAATAACGGAAGCATCCGGAAGCTTTGATGAATCCGGTGCCGCATATCTCTATCAGTATCAGTATGTGACGAACATCAACAAGATAGATGATTTCTATGTTGTTGCCGAGATCTACCGGGGAGAAGATGGGACAGTCACAAAGACGGGGAATCTGTTCGCCGTAAATGCCTATACCCGGGAACTGTACAAATTGCAGACCGACGAAAGCGGCCGCCATTATACGCTTGGTGACCGTTTAGATATATAATCCTAACAGAAGGGACGGAAAAAGAGAAATGTATAAGATCGTAAAAAAACAGGAGCTGACAACCAACATCTATCTTATGGAGGTAGAAGCAAACAGAGTGGCAAAGACCTGTGAACCCGGTCAGTTTGTCATCGTAAGAATGGATAGCGAGAGTGAGCGTATCCCTCTGACTATCTGTGATTACAACAGAGAAAAAGGAACAGTAACCATTGTGTTCCAGACCGTTGGTGCCGGTACAAAACTGATGGCACAGCTTTCCGAGGGAGAATACTTCCATGATTTCGTAGGTCCTCTGGGATGTCCTTCCGAGCTGGTAGAACAGCCTCTGGATGAGGTAAAGGCAAAGAAGATCCTCTTCGTGGCTGGTGGTGTCGGTGCGGCACCGGTATATCCCCAGGTAAAATGGCTGCATGAGCATGGCGTTGCTGCAGATGTTATCGTGGGAAGCAAGACCAAAGATCTTCTGATCCTGGAGAAGGAGATGGAAGCTGTCGCAGGAAATCTGTATGTAACCACCGATGACGGCTCCTATGGAAGAAGCGGTATGGTAACCCAGACCATCAAGGATCTGGTGGCAGAAGGTAAAAAGTACGATCTGTGTATTGCCATCGGTCCTATGATCATGATGAAATTCGTGTGTCTCTTAACCAAAGAACTGGAGATTCCCACAGTTGTCAGTCTGAATCCTATTATGGTAGACGGTACGGGAATGTGCGGCGCATGCCGTGTAACTGTCGGCGGCAAGGTAAAGTTCGCCTGTGTAGACGGACCGGAGTTCGATGGACATGAAGTAAACTTTGATGAGGCAATGAGACGTCAGCAGATCTACAAGACTGCAGAAGGACGTGCAATGCTGGCCCTGAAAGAGGGAGATACCCATCACGGTGGCTGCGGCAACTGCCAGTAGTCATACAAAAGTTTGAACACGATAAATCAGAAAGGCATGGTTAAAATAAAATGGATGTATTAAAGAGAATTCCTGTCAGAGAGCAGGATGCGAAGGAACGTGCTACCAATTTCAAAGAGGTTTGTCTCGGATATAACAAAGAAGAAGCAATGGAAGAGGCTTCCCGCTGCATTAACTGTAAAAATGCACAGTGTGTAAAGGGCTGCCCCGTAGCAATCCAGATTCCACAGTTCATTGAACAGGTGAAGAACGGCAACATTGAAGAGGCTTATCGTATTATCAGTGAATCCAGCGCTCTTCCCGCTGTCTGCGGCCGTGTATGCCCTCAGGAAAGCCAGTGTGAAGGAAAATGTATCCGTGGCTTTAAGGGAGATCCGATCTCCATCGGTAAGCTGGAGCGTTTTGTGGCTGACTGGGCAAGAGAGAATGGCATCAAGCCCACTCCCGCAGCACAGAAGAACGGTAAGAAGGTAGCTGTGATCGGTTCCGGCCCTGCTGGTCTTACCTGTGCCGGAGATCTGGCAAAGCTGGGATATGATGTGACCATTTTCGAAGCACTGCATGAGGCAGGCGGTGTACTGGTATACGGTATTCCCGAGTTCCGTCTTCCCAAGACCGGTGTTGTGGCAAAAGAAATCGAGAATGTAAAATCTCTCGGTGTTCATATTGAGACTAACGTGGTGGTAGGTAAGTCCGTGACCATCGACCAGCTGATGGATGAGGAAGGTTTTCAGGCTGTATTCATCGGTTCCGGTGCCGGACTGCCGAAGTTCATGGGTATCCCCGGTGAGAATGCCAACGGTGTTTTCTCTGCCAACGAGTACCTGACCAGAAGCAACCTGATGAAGGCTTTTGATCCCGACTCCAGAACTCCTATCATGCATGGTAAGAAGGTAGCCGTTGTCGGCGGCGGTAACGTGGCGATGGATGCAGCAAGAACCGCACTTCGTCTGGGTGCGGAGGTACACATTGTATACCGTAGAAGCGAAGAGGAGCTGCCTGCCAGAGTGGAAGAAGTACATCATGCAAAAGAGGAAGGCATCATCTTTGATCTGCTGACCAATCCTACTGAGATTCTTTCCGATGATAAGGGATGGGTGACCGGTATGAAGTGCATCCGCATGGAACTGGGTGAGCCCGATGAGAGCGGCAGACGCCGTCCGGTAGAGGTTCCGGGATCTGAATTCGTGATGGAACTGGATACCGTGATCATGTCTCTGGGTACTTCCCCGAATCCTCTGATCTCTTCTACAACCAAGGGACTGGATACCAACAAGTGGAAGTGCATCATTGCGGACGAGAACAATGGTAAGACCACAAAGGAAGGTGTCTATGCCGGCGGAGATGCGGTAACCGGAGCAGCGACCGTTATTCTGGCCATGGGCGCAGGAAAAGCTGCTGCCAAAGGCATTGACGAATATCTGAGTACAAAATAAACACCCCGGATCCTGTCCACAGACAGGATGGAATGGAGGATTACATGGTAAGACATATTGTTCTGTGGAGTCTGGAAGGCAATCTGACAAAACAGGAAAAGAAAGAGACCGCCGGGAAGATCAAGGAGTTACTGGAGCCCATCAAAGAAAAGGTTCCCGGTGCCGTAAAGGTGGAAGTGATCATCAATGAACTGGACAGCAGCAACCGGGATGTGGCTCTGATCTCTGAGTTTACAGATACTGAGGCGCTGGCTGCCTATCAGGTGCATCCGGATCATCTGGCAGCAAAGGAATATATTGGATCCGTGGCAGGCAACAGAGCCTGCCTGGATTACGAGTATTAAGGATGGTGTTGGTATATGGCATGGTGTCCGAAATGTAAAAACGAATATCGGGAAGGAATCACCGTATGTCCCGATTGCGGAGAAACGCTGGTAAGCGAGGAAGAATTGACGGACTGGACTTCCGTGCTGTTCGGTGAACAGGACGAAATGGAGAAACTGAAAGACTTCCTTACATACAATGGGATCCGCAAGAGCAAACTTTCCTTCGATGAGGCGGAGCAGGTCTATGAACTGTTTGTAGATGCAAAAGAGGAAAAACAGGCGAAGACGATTGCCCGGGTATTTCTGGAACAGCAGGAAAAAGAGCGGACGGAAAATGCTGCTGAGGAAGAGGCTGCGGTAGATGAATTCCTGATGCCGGAGACAGAAGAAGCATCGGAGAAAGTCAATCCCGGAGAACTGCTGAAAACAGCTTCCGCCCAGGGTGGACTTACTTATATGAACAGTGGAGCCAAAGCAGAGGAGAATCGTTCCTCTGCCTGGGTACTGCTGGTGGTGGGAATCCTCGGAATGCTTGTCATGATCCTGGGAATTACCGGCGTACTTCCTTTGAACATTGGCAACCCCTATATGTTCTACGGAGTGATGAGTGCTGTTTTCATTCTGTTCATTGTCATGGGCGTGGTATCCATGCGGAATGCAAAGCTTTTTGAGAAAAAGGCAGAGTCCGAGAACTCTCTGGTGGATACTCTTCTGAAGTGGAGTGAAGAAAATCTGACGGCGGAAAAAATTGACGCTCAGATTGAAAATGCTGCAGATACACCGGAAGAGGCTCTTTATTACAAGAGATTCGAAGTAATCCGCAACCAGATGAATCATCAGTTTATGAATCTGGATCAGCAGATGCTGGAGAACCTTATTGACACAAAGATCTATGAACAGATTTTCCCGGATACAAACGGAGCAGAAGAATGATCAAAATATCCATCGTATGTGTAGGGAAGATCAAGGAGAAATTTTTCCGGGACGCCATAGAAGAATACAGCAAACGTCTGGGGCGTTATACGAAGTTAAATATCATCGAAGTGACGGATGAAATGACACCGGATGGAGCCAGTGCGGCTCTGGAAGATCAGATCCGTGAAAAAGAAGGGGCAAGGATCCTGGCGAAACTGCCACAGGATGCCCTGATCGTTACGCTGGAGATTGCCGGTAAAAACTTTTCTTCCGAAGAATTTGCGGCATGGATTGAAGATTGCACTGTCAGAGGAAAAAGCCATATCTGTTTTGTCATTGGCGGATCGCTTGGTTTGCATCCAAGTGTCTGTAAAAGAGCGGATCTGGCCTTAAGCTTTTCCAAAATGACATTTCCTCATCAGTTGATGCGAGTGATCCTGTGCGAACAGATCTATCGGGCGTTCCGGATCATTCAGCACGAGCCTTACCATAAGTAAAGTATTGTAACTATTTTAAATAAAAGTGACGAAAATATGACAAAAAAACAACGTGCATTAGAAATCATAGAACGTCTGAAAAAAGAATACCCGGATGCCGGTTGCACTCTGGATTACGATCAGGCATGGAAGCTGCTTGTCAGCGTGCGTCTGGCGGCTCAGTGTACCGATGCCCGGGTAAATATCGTAGTGGAAAAGCTGTATGAGAAGTTCCCGGATGTGGATGCCCTGGCAGAGGCTCCGGTGGAAGAGATCGAGGCCATTGTAAAGCCCTGTGGCCTGGGTCACAGCAAAGCCAGAGATATCAGTGCCTGCATGAAGATTCTGCGGGATAAATATGACGGAAAGGTTCCAGACGATTTTGACGAATTATTGTCTCTGCCTGGAGTGGGCAGAAAAAGTGCGAATCTGGTCATGGGGGATGTCTTTGGCAGACCTGCCATTGTGACAGACACCCACTGTATCCGCCTGGTGAACCGTATGGGACTTGTGGACGGGATCAGGGAACCGGCAAAGGTGGAGAAGGAGCTGTGGAAGATCATTCCGCCCGAAGAAGGCAGCGATTTCTGCCACAGACTGGTATATCACGGCAGAGAAGTGTGTACCGCCAGAACCCATCCTTACTGCGAAAAATGCTGTATCAGTGACATCTGTAAAAAAGTCGGCATATAAAAGGCGGACAGGGAAATCTACTGCCGCAGACAGGAGCAAAGCCTATGAGGATGTATGACATTATCATGAAAAAAAGAAACGGCGGAGAGCTTTCGAAAGAAGAGATCCACTTTTTTATCGAGGGCTATACCCGTGGAGAGATTCCTGATTATCAGGTATCCGCGCTGATGATGGCGATCTACTTTCAGAAGATGACCGAGAAGGAGACTTATGAACTGACCATGGCCATGGCACACAGTGGTGAGATGCTGGATCTGTCCGGAATCCATGGCTGCAAGGTGGACAAACACAGTACCGGAGGTGTGGGGGATAAGACTTCTCTGGCATTGACACCCATGGTGGCTGCCTGTGGGATCCCGGTGGCCAAGATGAGCGGCAGAGGCCTGGGGCATACCGGAGGGACCATTGACAAGCTGGAAAGCTTTCCCGGATTTTCCACATCACTGACCACGGAGCAGTTTATTGAAAATGTGAATCGGATCGGCATTGCCATTATGGGACAGACCGCAGATCTGGCACCGGCGGATAAAAAGCTGTACGCCCTGCGGGATGTGACAGCTACCGTAGATAATATGTCCCTGATTGCCAGTTCCATCATGAGCAAGAAACTGGCAGCCGGTGCAGATGCCATTGTACTGGATGTCAAGACCGGAAGCGGTGCCTTTATGAAGAGCAGGGAGGATGCTTTTGCTCTGGCGGAGGAAATGGTGAAGATCGGTAAGAATGCCGGACGTAAGACTATTGCCGTAATCTCGGATATGGATCAGCCGCTGGGCCGGGCCGTGGGAAATGCCCTGGAAGTGAAGGAAGCCATTGCAACCCTGCGGGGAGAGGGCCCGGAAGATTTCAAAGAACTTTGTATGGTACTGGGAAGTCGGATGTTACTTGCCGGTAGTAAGGCGGAGAGTGTCGAAGAGGCCAGAAATATGCTTACAAATGTCATCAGAGATGGCAGTGCTTTACGGAAGCTGGAGCAGTTTGTGGAGGCCCAGGGCGGTGACCCTGCGGCGGTAACGGATCCGGAGCTTCTGCCGAAGGCATCCATGGTGGTTCCTGTCTGTGCGGACAGAGACGGCTTTGTAGAAAAAATTGCCTGTGAGGATATCGGAATTTGTTCTCTGCTCTTAGGCGGCGGAAGAGAGACCAAGGAAAGTGAGATCGACCTGTCTGTTGGCATCCTCTTAGAGAAGAAAAAAGGGGATGCGGTGAAAAAGGGAGAGGTACTGGGATACCTTCATGCCAATGATGAGAAACGCCTGGAAGCGGCGAAGGAAAAGTTCCGGAGTGCTTATTTCATCACCGGCCATCAGCCGGAGGCAGAACCTCTGATCAAAGGGATTTTACAGTAACATATTCCGGCATCCGCTTTCATATAGTTTTATATGAAAATGAAGAGAATGCCATCGAAAAAAGAAAAATGGATCGATTCCCTGCAGTTACCCAAGGATGTCTGTATGGGAGCACTGCGGGTGACGCTGACGGGAAACTCCGAAGCCTGGATTGAAAATTACAGAGGAATCCTGGAATATACCGGAGAGCGGATCCTTTTGCAGGCCAAGACCTGTCAGGTGTGCCTGGAGGGAACCAGGCTTTCCATCGACTATTATACCAATGAAGATATGAAGATCAGCGGAAATATCAGTGCACTGCGATATTTGCGTGAATAATCATTTTTATGAGAGGTTAACAGGATGACGGAGTGGGTCAAACGTCTGCAGGGTTATGTGAAGATCCGGGTATGGGGCTTTGCACCGCAGCGATTTATCAATCTGTGCAGTAATAAGGGAATATTGCTGTGGAATATAGAAAAACAGGAAGATGTTTATACCATGTGCATCGGCCTGCGGTCTTTTTACGAACTGCGGCCCATCGCCAGAAAGACAAAAGTAAGGGTAGTCATATCGGAAAGATATGGACTACCCTTTTTTGTGCCGGGAATGCTGCGCAGAAAAGCGTTTCTGGCAGGTTTATTTCTGGCGGTGGCTTTCTGGCTGATTTCGTCTTTATTTGTGTGGGATATTCAGGTGACTGGCAATTATCAGGTGACGGATGACGTGTTCTATTCCTTCCTGGAGCAGGAGGGCATTCACACCGGAATGCGAAGGAGTGAACTGAATATAGGTGAGCTGGAAAAACAGATAAGACGGAAGTTTTCGCAGGTTACCTGGACCTCCGGCCGTCTGGACGGGACCAGACTGGTGATCGAAGTAAAGGAAAACGATATGTCGGTTCCAGAAGTCGTACAGGATGCTGCAGGGGCAGGAAAAGATCTGGTGGCAGAATGCAACGGGGTGATCACGGATATGATCGTGCGTTGTGGTGTCCCGAAAGTATCCATAGGCAGTGAAGTGGCAAAAGGAGATATTCTGGTGGAAGGCAGGATCCCCATTTATGCCGAGGATGGAACCGTCAGGGAATATCGGCCGGTGACCCCGGATGCGGATATAGTGCTGGAGCATACCGGAACCTTTCAGGCATATCTTCCGGCAGATTATATCCGGAAAAAATACACCGGAAGACAAAAGACATTTTATTTTATCCATTTCGGTGACCGGGAGTGGAAACCGGAGAAAAAAATGGATTTTTTGCAATATGACAGCGTGCTGGAAGCATGTCCCGTAAAAGCGTTGGAGTATCTGCAGATCCCCTGCATGGTAGGCAGGATCACGTACAGAGAGTATCAGAAAACAGAATATTATTATACAGTGTCGGAAGCAGAAACGGTTTTACAGAAAAAAATCATGGATTTTCTTGAAACTTTAGATGAAAAAGGGGTACAAATAATCTCGAAAGATGTTAAAATAGAAACAAAGCGCGCCGGCTGGACCGCACACGGGGAACTTTTGCTGCGGGAAGCGGCGGTCAGTCTGGTAGATTCCCGGGCGGAGGATACCGGAGCAGAAGATTTGGACAGAAATGAGGATTAAGACATAAATGAGTGTGACAGCAATCCGTCTGGAAATGGATACAGAACAGATGCAGAAGATCTTCGGTATGCAGGATGCGTACATCAAGAAGCTGGAACAGGATTTTCAGGTAACTATTGTGGACCGCAATGGAAGTGTAATGATTACCGGGGAAGAAGAAAACGTTTCGAAGGCCTCCCGGGTATTACGACAGCTGACCGCATTGTCGGATCACGGCAATGAGATCGAAGAACAGAGCGTGGATTATGCCATTGAAATGGGAAAAGAAGACCAGGAGGAAAAACTGATGGAGATGGATGCGGACTGCATCTGCCATACCATCAGCGGAAAGCCGATCAAGCCCAAGACCCTGGGGCAGAAGGCTTATGTGGATGCCATCCGGAAAAACATGATCGTATTCGGACTGGGACCGGCCGGTACCGGTAAGACGTATCTGGCCATGGCCATGGCGATCACCGCTTTTAAGAACAACGAGGTGAGCCGTATCATCCTGACCAGACCGGCCATTGAAGCCGGAGAAAAGCTGGGCTTTTTGCCCGGTGATCTGCAGAGTAAGGTAGACCCGTATCTGCGTCCCCTGTACGATGCCCTGTATCAGATCATGGGAGCGGAAAGTTTTGCCAAAAATATGGAAAAGGGTCTGATCGAAGTGGCACCGCTTGCCTATATGAGAGGCCGGACACTGGACAATGCCTATATTATTCTGGATGAAGCACAGAATACCACACCGGCACAGATGAAAATGTTCCTGACCCGTATCGGTTTCGGCTCCAAAGTGATCGTAACGGGTGACTCCTCCCAGAAGGATCTTCCCGTGGGAGCAAAATCCGGTCTGGATGTAGCAGCCAGAGTTCTGAAAAATATCGATGATATTGCCTTCTGTACCTTGACCAGCAAAGATGTGGTAAGACATCCGCTGGTACAGAAGATCGTAAAAGCTTACGATGACTATGAAGCCCGGACGATCAAAAGCAAAAGAAGTCCGAGATTAAACAAACGTCCGGATAAAGGAAACAGATAAATATGAAGAACAAAGAGAAAAACGGATTTTCGCGGCTTTTGCTGCCGGAGATGCTTACGGTACTGATCGGAGGTGCCGCAGTCTACGGACTGGGACTTTTGGGAAAACAGTTGTCTGTGGAAAATGCCCTGCGGGATGCCGTGATGGCAGCACTGGGACTTGCAGTGTCAGGATTTTTCCTGCGCAGGGAAGTAGTGGATTCCCGCCTGGATTATGATAACGGAGAGCACCTGATGAGATTCTGGACCGCTGTCTGGTGCAGCCTTTTGTTTTCGCTGGCCTGTGCATTCCTTCCGGCGGGAGGATGGCCGTTTCTGGCGGTCTTTGTGGTATTGTCCCTGTTCAGCAATCTATCAGTGGGAATTGTGTTTTCCGGGGTGTTTCTGATGATTGCCACGCTGTGGGGACAGTCAGTGGGCATTTTTTTCCTGTATTTTATCAGCGGTGTTTTTGCAGCCTGTCTTTTCCAGCATTTAGAGCAGGAATTTGCCATCGGGATCCCCCTGTTCTTATCTCTGTTCTGCCTTTTGCTGTGCGAGACCGCAAATGTGGTACTGCTTGCCAATGAACATTTAAGTCTGGAACAGTTTCTGGTTCCGGCAGCAAATCTGATCGTGTCGGGAATACTGCTTCTGGGTATTTTGAAAATTTTTTCGGGCACAGTGGTGTTCAGGGATCGTGTAAAATATCTGGAACTGAATGACACCGAGAATCAGGTACTGGTAAAGTACCGCGAGGAAGACCGATCCGAATATTTCCTGTGTGTACATACAGCCTATTTCTGTGAGCGGATCGCAAATAAGCTGGAACTGGACAGGGATGCCCTGAAATGTGCCGGATTATATCACAGAAAAGGCTGGGATCTTATGCAGGAGACACCGGATATGGAATTCCCGGCAGGCGCATCGGAGATCCTGGAAGAATATAAAGGAACCCGGAAATACAAAAAAGCGGAGACCGCAGTGCTGTATTGTTCGGATGCGGTAGTCAGTGCGATCCTTTTGCTGTTGCAGAAGGAACCGGAGAAGAAGCCGGATTATGAGCAGGTGATTGACAGGATTTTTGAGAGAATCCGGGAAAAAGGTATTTTCAGCGAATGTGACCTGTCCTTAAGGGGCTGGAATCGGATGCAGAAGATATTCAAGGAGGAGAAATTATACTATGACTTTTTACGTTGAAAATGAAACCGATGAGACATTTTCAAATGGGGAAAACAGTTTCCCCATAGAGGAGACCGTGGAGCAGGTAGCCACGGCGGTTCTGGATATGGAGGGATGTCCCTATGAGATCCAGTTAAATGTACTGTTGACAGACAATGACGGTATTCATGCTTACAATAAGGAATACCGGAAGATTGACCGGGAGACTGATGTATTGTCCTTCCCCAATCTGGATTTCGATGAGCCTGGGGATTTTGAAATCTCTGAGGACAGAGAGGCAGATTATTTTGATCCGGATACAGGAGAACTGATCCTCGGGGATATCATTATTTCTGTGGACCGGGTCAAAGAGCAGGCGGAAAGCTATGGACACAGCCAGAAGAGAGAGTTCGCATTTCTGGTCGCTCACAGTATGCTTCATCTGTGTGGCTATGACCATATGGAAGAAGATGAGGCAAAGGTAATGGAGGCAAAGCAGGAGCAGGTTCTCGCATCCCTTGGAATTACAAGAGATTAAAAAGGGCGTGTCATACACGTAAAGGTAGCTTACATGAATCAGGTGGAAGTAAAAAGAAGACAAATACAGAGTTTTTCCTATGTCCTTGCCTGTATCAATATCTGGGTGTTCGGGAAAAGCATCGGAGATAACGGCCTGGGATATCTGGCAGCGGCTGTTCTGGTATTTGCCCTGTTCTGGGTGCTTACCGGGAAAAATCTGCCGGACAGAATGGGCAGAATGCTTCGGGGCAGAAATGCCAGGGGGCAGTATCGGAATGTCTCCAGAATGCGTAAGAACATGATGCTGTTCCAGATCGCAGAGGGACTTCTTGGGACTGTTTTGTGCATGAGTCTGGGCTGGATTCTTTTGGAAAAAGTCTTTCTGGTGCCTTACGGAAGCATGATCCTGTGGATCTTAAGCCCGGCACTTTTTCTTCGTTGTATCCAGTCGGTATTTTTAGGATATTTTCAGAGTGAAGGTTCGGAAATGCCATCTGCGGTATCTTCGGTGCTGCGGCAGGTATTTTTCCTGGGCCTGGGTCTGGTGTTCCTGGGGATTTTCCGGAACTACGGGGAGAAAGTAAGTCTTTTATTAAAAAGGGCAGACTTTACATCCATGTACGGAGCCATGGGTATCGCAGTGGGAATGCTGCTTTCGGAGGTGTTGGTACTGCTATTTGTCTTTGTGATCTACCGTGGCAGCATGGCAGGCAGAAGAGAAGCGGAAAGCGGTATGAAGGGAACGGACTCTTTCTCCTTGCAGCTGCGTACATTACTGATTCCTATGGGTGGGGATATTCTCAGAGACATGTTTTTATTACTGCCTTTGTGGATCGGCCTGCTTTTCTTCCAGAAAAGATCGACGGATATTTATGCATCCGTTTCTGCGTATGGTATTTTCGTCGGCAGATATCTGATCACGATCCTGATGCCCGTAGCAATTTTAAGTGCGGGAATTCTGCCGGGGGTGGCCAGAACCGGCAGCCATATCCGCAAAAAAGAAGAAAGATATGCCAGAACTGCATTTCAGGCAGGAGTACAGGGGACGGTGGTACATGGATTCTTTTTCACGGCAGGGATCGCGGTACTGGCAACACCACTGTCACAGGCTTTGGATAAATCTGCGGAAATGGCACTTACCGGTTTGTTCACTACGGGATCTTCGCTGATTCTGTGGCTTCTGCTTTTGTTTTATTTTTCGGAGATACTGGAACTTCGGGGGGAAAAGCATCTGCTCCTGGCAGGATACGGCATTCTGGATATCGTGAGCATCGTGATATTGCTGATTCTTCTGAATACGGGAAATACAACAACGGCATTATCTTTAAGCCTTGTGCTGGGGACGGCAGCGGGAGGAATTGTTCTCGGCATACTTGCCTGCCTTCGAATGAAGACCTGGCCGGATCTGTTGCGGACACTGGCAATTCCCGCCGGAAGCTGCTGTGCCTGCGGATTGCTGGCTTTTGGGCTGGAGAAGATCTGCCTGCCCCATCTGGGGGCGATGGTAACGGTGCTGCTGGAACTGGTGATCACCGGTGCGGTCTACTGGTTTTTGCTTTTGATGTTACGCAGTTTCCGTGGACAGGATCTGAATTATGTTCCCGGCGGTAAAGTGCTGCGTGCTTTCGGAAAAACGCTCCGGCTGCTCTAAAACTGTTTTACGGATGTATATTTTCGATAAAATAACTGATACTGATACAAAGAGTCAATAGAAACATCATGGATGTGAGGCAGTATGAAATTTGTAAAACGTATCAGTTACTTTTTTGTGATTCCGGTTGTGTTTTTAATTCTTGGAATCTTTCTTGGTGTCTGGGGCATTCATTTTTTCTATCCCGGACAATGGCAGGATCTGAATGAGAACCGACTTGCCCTGCCGCTCACGGAAGAGGAGACTGCGGCAGACACAGATCCTTATGAGGCGGCACCCAGTGTGGAGGCGGCAGCCTCCGGGGAGACACTTTGTGCGGATACCGAATATGTGTTGGAAGAGGCAGATATTGTACGGGGTACCACAGTGGAGACCTCATGGAAGATCCCACATAAATATATTGGGATGAACAGGGAAAATTTTCTGGAGACCATGGAACTCTATGCGGCCCATCCGCCATTGTCGGAGATCGAGCGGGGCTTTGTGGGGTTGGAGGTATTGTCTTTTTCCCGGGAAAAAGTAATGGTCCGTATGGATTACCGTTATGTGCAGCCCAGCGCAAGTTTTTATCTGGCGGTGTCGGACAATGAAGTGGTGGTCTATCTGGAAGACAGATCCACGGTATATATCAATACCGGGATCTCGCTGGAAGAATTGCCGGAACAGATACAGCTCCAGATCATGGACATGCTGTTTGTTCCGGATGAAGAAACATTGTATGATTTTCTGGAGACGTATTCGTCCTAGAATTCTGAATAAAGGTGATGCAGATGAAAAAACAGATCGGTGTAATCGGCGGAGGCGCTGCCGGAATGATGGCAGCCATAACCGCGGCAAAAGAAGGTGCACAGGTGACGATCCTGGAGCGTAATGACCGTGTGGGAAAGAAAATATTGCAGACAGGAAACGGGAAATGCAATCTGGGAAATCGTGCGCTTTCCGTGGAGTGTTATCACGGTGGGGATTTGGAATGGATCCGGGATGTGCTGGAACATTTTGATACGGAGGATACGATACGCTTTTTCCAAAGTATCGGTCTGATGGTAAAGGAGAAAAATGGCTATCTCTATCCCGTGTGTGAGCAGGCGGCTGCGGTGCTGGACGTGCTGCGTTATGAATTACAGGCACTCGGTGTGGAGATACAGTATCAGTGCAAGATCACAAAGGTCGAAAGGCTGGCCTCCGGAAAGCTGCAGGTCAGTGACGAAGAAAAGACATGGCAGTTCGATGCGGTGATTGTGACCTGTGGTGGAAAAGCCGCACCGGCTACCGGATCGGACGGCAGTGGATTTAAAATTGCAAAAAAAATGGGACACACCTGCATTCCTTCAGTGCCCGCACTGGTGCAGCTGCGCTGTCAGGAGACCGACCTGCTAAAGGGGATTGCCGGTGTCAGGGCGGACAGTGAGATCCGGGTCTTCTGTGACGGCGGGGAAATATGCCGGGAACGGGGAGAACTACAGCTGACGGATTACGGCATCTCAGGCATTCCCATTTTCCAGCTAAGCCGCAGGGTGAACTATCTGCTCAGGGACAGGCGGAACGTGACAGCACAGATTGACTTTTTGCCGGATCTGACACAGGAAAGCTATGAAGAATTACAGGCAGGGCGGAAACTTTTACAGGGAGACCGGACAGCAGAGGAATTCTTTACCGGAATGTTACATAAAAAACTGACCGCTGCGCTGCTAAAAATGGCAGGGATTCGTCTGGCTACTCCCATGAAGGAGATCCCGGAGGAAAAGATTCATGCTTATTATAATCTCTGCCGCAACCTGAAACTGCATATCACAGAGAGCAATCCTTACGAAAATGCACAGGTATCCGCCGGAGGCGTGGATGTACGGGAAATAAAGCCTACTATGGAATCAAAGATCTGCCCCGGGGTCTATTTTGCGGGGGAGATCCTGGACGTGGATGGCCGATGCGGGGGCTATAATCTCCAATGGGCCTGGAGCAGTGGTTATCTGGCGGGATACCACGCTGCGTTAGCATAAAATAATTTTTTACACGTGACGTATGCCTGCGTAAGGTGCAAAAGCTCCGGAAAGGCGGCAGGTCATTGAAAAATATGAGGATGAAAATGATCAGATTAAATCAGCTGAAGCTTCCGGTAGATCATACCCGGGAGCAGCTTATACATAAGACGGCACAGTACTTACGGATCCCGGCGGCGGATATCCTCGAACTGCAGATCGTAAGGCAGTCTCTGGATGCCAGAAAAAAGCCGGCACTTTTTTACAGTTACAGTGTGAATGTAACGGTGAAAAAGGAAGAAAAAGTATATAAGGATGCCTGCCGCAGACTTGGAAAAGCCAATGTTCTGCTGACCGAAAAAACGGAATATCTTTTTCCGGCAGAAGGCTCAACGCAGCAGAAGCATCCCACTGTGATCGTCGGAATGGGTCCTGCTGGACTTTTTTGCGGATATTATCTGGCCCAGCACGGCTATGCACCTGTCATTCTGGAACGGGGTGCAGACGTGGATGCCAGACAGGCGGATGTAGAAGCTTTCTGGCAGACGGGCAGATTAAAGCCGGATTCCAATGTGCAGTTTGGAGAAGGCGGTGCAGGAACTTTTTCGGATGGTAAACTGAATACTTTGGTAAAGGACAAATACGGCAGAAATACGGAAGTATTGAAAACTTTCGTAAAGCACGGTGCTGATCCGGCAATTCTTTATCAGGCCAAGCCACATATTGGTACGGATGTCCTGAGCAAAGTGGTAAAAAGCATGCGGGAAGAAATATTGCGTATGGGTGGGGAAGTCCGATTTCATAGTCAGATGACGGAGATCCTTACAGAGAACGGGCAGGTCACAGGAGTAAAGGTGAATGGCACGGAAGTGCTCCCCTGTGAGCAGGTGGTACTGGCACCGGGGCACAGTGCCCGAGATACCTTTTCCATGTTGTACCGGAAGCAGTTTCCCATGTCGGCGAAACCTTTTGCAGTGGGATTCCGTGTGGAGCATCCCCAGAGCCTGATCAATATGAGTCAGTATGGTGCTGAGTCGGTAAAAGGTCTGGGTGCAGCGGCTTATAAGGTGACGGCTAAGACAAGCACCGGCAGAGGAGTGTATTCTTTCTGTATGTGTCCGGGCGGCTATGTGGTCAACGCATCTTCCGAGCCGGGAAGACTGGCGGTGAACGGTATGAGCTACAGCGGCCGTGACGGGAAAAATGCCAACAGCGCCATTATCGTTGCGGTGACTCCAGCGGATTACGGTTCCGATCATCCACTGGCAGGAATCGAATTCCAGCGGGGACTGGAACAGAGAGCTTATGAATTATGCGATGGGAAACTGCCGGTACAGCGGTACGGAGATTTCAGGGAGAAAGTCACCGGAGAGCATCCTGCGGAAACGGACGGAGGACAAAGAAGTGGCCCGGAAGCATTGGAACCACAGTGTAAAGGTGCTTATGAATGGGCGGATCTTACCGGAATTCTTCCGGCAGAGTGTAACCGGGCCTTCGTGGAGGGGATGGACAGCTTTGACAGACAGATCCACGGCTTTGCCTCTCCGGGAACGATCCTGACCGGTGTGGAAAGCAGGACGTCTTCCCCGGTGCGGATCGAACGGGATGAAGAGTTACAGTCTGCCATCCGGGGTTGCTATCCCTGTGGAGAGGGGGCCGGATATGCCGGAGGAATCACTTCCGCCGCCATGGACGGTATCCGCGTAGCAGAACAGATCGCTTCACAGTTTGCTCCGCTACAGCGTTGACGTATGGCAGAAAATGTTATATGATTCAAATATTCAGAGATTGCATCCTGCAGATCGATTTTTCGGGGGAGGCGCTGAATATATTAACCTAATAATATGATGTTGGGGTCAAAAGCCCCCGACTTTGATGCCTACGGATTGCTCCGTGCTACGCACTCC
>ENA-UAOK01000247-UAOK01000247.1-human-gut-metagenome-genome-assembly--contig:-NODE-247-length-33032-cov-6.203202_pt1 | contig 33032 bp, 26 predicted proteins | sample MGYA00243467_ERZ654553 | MGnify/ENA primary metagenome ERZ654553 (study PRJEB26926, sample SAMN06164886) | human gut metagenome | biome: ENVO:00009003; feature: ENVO:2100002; material: ENVO:00002003...
GCTGGAAGAGTACCTGCAAGGCATCCGGGTGATGAAGGCCTACAACATGGTAGGGGGACAGTTCGTCCGCCTGCGCGAGGCTTTCGCGCAACTGCGCCGCGCCTGCATCCGGCAGGAGGCACTGCTGGGGCCTTTCGTCCTGCTGTCGATCACCGTCGTACGGGCGGGGCTGACGCTGATGGTGCTGTGCGGGACATACCTGCTGCTGGACGGCACGCTATCGCTGCTGATGTTCGTGATGTTTCTGATCGTCGGCTCGCGCGTCTTCGACCCGCTGACTTCGGCACTGACGAATTTCGCGGAGTTCCGCTATTTTTCCATCGCGGGAGGGCGCATACTCAGCCTGATGGAGGAACCGGAAATGACGGGCAACCGCAAAGCCCCCGAAAACGGCGACATCACGCTGGAAGGGGTATCGTTCGCCTACCGCGACAAGGAGGTGCTGCACGACGTATCGCTCACGCTGCCGCAAGGTTCGCTGACGGCGCTCGTAGGCCCGTCGGGAAGCGGAAAAAGCACGCTGATGAAACTCTGCGCACGGTTCTACGACCCGCAACGGGGACACGTGCTGTTCAACGGCGTACGGATGGACGAGATCGAACCCGAATCGCTGATGCGCCACATTTCGATGGTATTCCAGGATGTATACCTGTTCCAGGACACGATCCGCAACAACATCCGCTTCGGCAAGGCCGACGCCACGGACGAGCAGATCGTCGCCGCGGCAAAGAAGGCATGCTGCCACGACTTCATCATGCGGCTGCCCAAAGGGTACGACACGATGGTGGGAGAAGGCGGCTGTACGCTTTCGGGCGGGGAGAAGCAGCGGTTGTCTATCGCCCGTGCGATCCTCAAGGACGCACAGACCATCCTGCTGGACGAGGCTACCGCATCGCTCGACCCCGAAAACGAGGTCGAGGTACAGCGTGCCATCAATACCCTGATCGCAGGGCGCACGGTGATCGTGATCGCCCACCGGCTGAAAACGATCCGCAATGCCGACAACATCGTCGTCCTGGATCAGGGGCGGATCGCCGAGCAGGGGACGCACGACCAACTGGTCGCACACGGAGGGCTCTATGCCCGGCTGTGGGCCATACAGGAGCGGACGGCGGGGTGGAGTATCACCTCTTGACGGTATGCGGCGGGGCGAAAACCCCGAAAAATCGGTATTGCCCCGCCGCAAAAAATCACGTTACTTTGCACAAAACCAAAAAACAGCGAAAATTATGACCGGAATTTTTTATGGCAGCACGACCGGGACGACCGAGGCTGTTGCCGAAGACATCGCAAAACAACTGGGCGTGGCATCCGCCGACGTACACAACGTGGCGGACGCATCCGCCGACGAAGCCGACAAATACGACCTGCTGGTCGTGGGCTCCTCGACGTGGGGCTGCGGCGAGTTGCAGGACGACTGGTATTCGTTCCTCGACGCACTGAAGGCCAAAGACCTGGCAGGCAAGAAGGTAGCCATATTCGGCTGCGGTGACAGCGGTTCCTATCCCGATACATTCTGCGACGCCGTGGGACTGATCTACGACGGGTTGCAGGACACGGGATGCACGTTCGTAGGTTCCTACGCGCCCGCGGGCTACGGTTCGATCGCCTCGCTCATCGTGCGCGACGGCAAGTTCGTCGGGCTGGCCATCGACGAAAGCGACCCGGGCAAAACCGACGAACGGGTGGCGGCATGGTGCGGACAGATTAAAAACGAGTAGCCATGAGCGCCGAGGACTTCAGCCGCTACGGTTCGATGAAACTCTTCATGCACCACATCTATGAGTTTCAGAAAGGGGTACGCAGCCTGGTGCTGTGCACGATGTGCCGCACCTGTGCGTCACTGGTGTGCGATCGGCTCGACCGGCTGGGCATAGCCCATCTGACACAGCCGGTTACGGATAATAAGGTAAACCTTTACTTCGGCAACAGACTTTGCCTGGACGCGGTGAAGACATTTGTCCACAAACCGCTCAACGAACTCTCGCCCGAAGAGGATTTCATGCTCGGCGCCATGCTCGGATACGACATTACGGGACAATGCGAACGCTATTGCAAACGCAAGGTGCGGACGGCATAGTCCCCCCGAACGACAAAACAAAAAAAATGAAAAAACTAATCGTATATCTGGTAATCGCCGCGGCGGCGCTCATGGCCGCATCCTGCGGCGGCAATTCGAACAACAGGAAGCAGGCGGCGGAAACGGCACAGGCCGCAACGGCGCTCGAGGTGGACAACCTGCTCGCCGACGCGGAAAAGCTGACCGGGAAACAAGTCACCGTGGAGGGCGTATGCACGCATATCTGCCGCCACGGGGGCCGCAAAATATTCCTGATGGGTACCGACGACACACAAGTCATCCGGATCGAAGCGGGCGAAAAGATCGGCGCCTTCAAGCCCGAATGCGTGAACAACCTCGTCCGTGTGACGGGCACGCTGGTCGAAGACCGCATCGACGAAGCCTACCTGGCCGAATGGGAGCGGGAGGTCAAAGACCAGCTCGCCGAACAGCACGGGGAGGGCGAGGCCGGATGCAGCGCGGAACAGCAGGCCCGCGGCGAATCGGTGGCGAGCAGCGTCGGGGAACGCATCGCCGGCTTCCGGGCACGCATCGCCGACCGCAAAGCCAAGGAAGGCAAGGAATACCTCTCGTTCTACCACGTGGAAGGGGGCAATTACGAAGTCCTGGAATAGGAGGGCATGGGAAAAACCAAATTCATGTCCGCCGTAAGAAAATGGAGCAGGCCGGTTCACCGCGACCTCTCCTTTTTCTTTTCGGGCGTATTGCTGATCTATGCCGCTTCGGGGTTCATGCTCAACCACAAGCGCGATTTCAACTCCGACTATTCGATCCGCAGGCAGGAGGTGACGCTGCCGGAAACACTGCCCCGGACACAGCAGCAGTGGACCCGCAGGGATGCCGAAGAGGCGCTCCGCCTGGTGGGCGAGCAGGGAAACTACCTGAAACACTATTTCCCCGAGCAGGGGCAGCTCAAGGTATTCATCCGCGGCGGCAGTTCGCTCACGGCCGACCTCACGACGCGCAAAGCCGTGTACGAGTCGATCCGCAAGCGGCCGCTGCTGAGCAGCATGAACCGGCTGCACTACAACCCGTCGCGCTGGTGGACGGTGTTCTCGGACGTATTCCTCGCGAGCCTGGTGGTGATCGTCGTCTCGGGGCTGGTGATGCTGCGCGGCCCGAAAGGGCTGTGGGGGCGCGGCGGGATAGAACTGCTGGCGGGGATACTCATCCCGGTATTGTTCATGTTTTTCGCCTGACGGCGACAGGGGATACGGAAAAGGCGGCTGTCGGATGACAGCCGCCTTTTACATGCGATAACCGGGGGTGCTACGCCCTCGGGGGTTCCAGCACCAGCAGGGGGATGAACAGGAAAAGCCCGAAGAGCACGATGCCGGCAATACGGAGCACCCGTTTGCCGGGCGGCACGCGGCGGCGCAGCACGGCATAAACCACGGCCAGCACCGCCCCCAGCCCGAAGGCGAGACAGGAGAAATCGGCAAGGCGCGGCTTCACGTAGCCGTCGAGCGGCGAGGTGAACGACAGGCTGAAGGGAAAAAGGTACTCTGCCCGCCGTTCCCACGTTTGGGCGGCGGATCGAGGCACGTATTCGTCGGCACGCGAGTAATCGCGCGCATTGACCGCCACGAGCCGTTCGGACTCGGGCGCCTGCACCGTCACCGTCCAATAGAACATGTCGCCGATAATCATCATCCCTTCCCGCGCGGGGTCGAACGTCCCGACGGGCAGCTCATGCAGCGAATAATCCTCGGCCTCGAGGGCGTAGAAGCGGTTGTCCTTGTCGACCAGAAAGCCGAACAGCCGGTGGTCGGCATATTCCGTGACGAAGATATGGCGGATCCCCAACTCAGCGGGAATATCCGTACGGCGGACGAACGGACGACCTCGCATCTGCTTGAGGTGATAGACCTTAAAATCGTTGTCGACAATGAAATAACCGTTGTTATAGTCCTTGCGGGTCGAGGCATTGCCGGCGATGACGCGCGCGGGGAATGCGAAGCCCTTATCCTTCATCACACGGGTGAAGGCATCGCTCTTGGCCCGGTCGAGGGTATTGGTCGCCATGTCCACGAACTCGATCCCATCCTCCGTGATGCGGAACACGTCCGTGGGGGATTTGAAATCGACCCGCGCGGGCATCGACTCCAGCAACTGATAGAGCTCGGGCTTGCGGCGGTTGATCTCGGAAGGGGAGCTGCGGAAGATGAAGCCCGAGCGCTCGGCGTCGCGGACATCGACCGCAACGCCCTCGATGCGGGACGGGAAACGCCCTTCGGAGGCAAGCTGGCGGTAGTAGAACATCGGGAGGATGCTGTCGAACTGGTGTTCGGTGTAGGTATTGCCCTTGAAATCGCGCCCGGCGATCTTTCCCTCCCCGTCGTAGGAAATCGACGCGAAACTATGCGTCACGCAGCTGTAAAGGGTGAAGGGCGACCACGACGGCGATGCGAAGAGGAAGGTGTAGAACCACGGCAGCAGCCACGCCAGCAACAGCGTGGCGAGGAGGATGACGGCGGTCTTGATAGTCTTTATCATAAATCCGTTATTTTCGTTTTAATCCTGACACCCCTGCTTGAAACGGTAAACCGAGAGCAGCGGGAAGAACAATACGCACAGCAGCAGCGCGAGCAGCCATGGCAACATGCCGTCGTAGGCCTGCGGGGTTTCCGACAGGAAGAAGAGGCGGCATACGCCCACGGCGACCAGGATGTCGGCGACTCGCCGCCGCCACGTCGGTTCGAGGCATACCCAGGCCGCAAGCGGATAGAGCGCCAGCCCGGCCAGGTACCACGGAAGCAAGGTCAGCAGGATGCGGGAGACCAGCTCCGGGGCGAGCAGGGTGTGGAAGTAGCACCACAGCACGAACGCCTGCACGGCGGACAGCACGGCCAGCGCCGCAAGCCCGACGCCCATCATCAGCAGGATCATCTTCCGCTGCGGGAAAGGCAGGTGCAGGGTGAGTTTCAGACGCTTGTGGGTCATCTCGGGAATGAACTGCACCAGCGCCAGCAATACGCCCAGCAGCACGGGCAGGTATTGGAGGATGTCAACGAAGACGACCTCCTTTTCGAGCATGACTTCCCAGATGTGGGCAGCCCCCTTGAAGGTTATTACGCGCTGAACCCGCAGCAGGGCGTAGGCCGTGAACCCGGCAAGGAACAGGGCCGCCACGAGACAGAACCAGCGCATCTTGATCCACTCTTTGTAAAATATGGCTTTGATCATAGTATCGCGGTTTAATATTTTCCGGTCAGCCCGATAAAGGCGTCTTCGAGGTTCATCGTCTCGGCTTTCAGGTCGCCGCAGGCGATCCCGGCGCGCTGGAGCACGCCCTGCACCGTGGCGGGCGAATCGAACGAATAGAGCTCGGCGCGGCCGTTCAGCACGGCGGGATGGTAAATGCCCGACCCGGCGGGAAGCACCGCCCCCTGCTGCACATCGAACGTATAGCGGCGGAATGTGGCGAGCAGCTCGGCCACGGGTATCTGCACGAGGATGCTCCCGTAGTCCATGATGATGCAGTCGTCGACGAGTTTCTCCATGTCCTGGATGATATGCGAGGTGAGGAAAACGGTTTTCTCCTCGCTCTGGGCGTATTCGCGCAGGTATTCCACGAACAGGCGCCGGTAGCCGGGGTCGAGCCCCATCGAGAAGTCGTCGAGTACGAGCAGCTCGGCATCCTGCGCCAGGATGAGCCCGAGCGCCACCTGCGAACGCTGGCCGCAGGACATGCGCGAAATACGCTGCCGCGGCGCCACGCGGAGCTTCTCCATCAGGCCGTAGTAGGCGTCGCGGTTCCAGCGCGGATAGAACTTCGAATAGAAACGTTCGATCTGCTCGATGGTCATGAAGGCGTACTGCACATGCCCTTCGATGAGCAGGGCGATGCGCGCCCGCGTCCGGGGAGACATCGTGCGGATGTCTTCGCCGAAGATCAGGCACTCGCCGGCACGGGGCCGGAGGTAACCGCTCAGGATGTTGATCGTGGTGGTCTTACCGGTGCCGTTCTTACCCAAAAGTCCGAGGATCCGCCCGCGCGGAACCTCGAAACTCAGGTCTTTATAGATCAGCCGCTCCCCGTAATAATGGGTCAGGTTGCGGCATTCGATTACGGAATCCGTCATGGGAAGGTCAGTTCTTGAGCGACGGCGTGGCCTCGGGCGTGAAGTCCGTGGTCGAATTGTTCGTATCCATGTAGTAGGGCGCAGAGGTCGTGCTCACCGCCTTGCGGCGGACGCTCTTGCCGAAGCGGGTTTCATCGCCGTCGATCTTGCCGCAGTAAGTCCAGCCCGCATCGAGCAGCGGCGAGGTGACGATCCAGGCGAACATCTCCTCGATCGAGAGGTTCACCACGTCGACGATCCACGAATTGGGGACTTTCCAGAAGTCGTCGCTCATGGGGAAGGTGCCGTAGTCGGGGACGACCATATCGTACTCGACCGTATAGGCGTAGTCCGAGGCGAAGCTCTCGGCGGTCACGCCTTCGCCCAGGCGGCCGATCGCATAGGTATAGAAACCGCGGTTATGCCATGTCCAGAAGTCGTCGGCGAAGAGCGTCGTCACGTTGGGGACGTCGGGGTTGTCCATGTCTTCGTCGTCCAGCGAGTTGAAATACTCGAACGTCGCGCCCGAGAGATCCAGCGACAGCGAATTGAACTCGGTGTGGTCGATGGCCGTGTCGGCGATGACGACCGAAGCACCCGGGGCCACAGGGTAGTCCGTACCCGAACCGGGCAGGATGAGGCCGCCGTCGACGGTGAAATAATCCGACATGATGTCGGGCGTATAGTCGTATTTATCCACCGTCATGAAGGCCGACTTGAAAATCACCAGCCCGTCGGCGTAGAGTGTCCTGTCGGAGTTGTTGGTGATCTTCATATACTGGTCGCCGTAATAGGGCATCCCCTCGGGGGTCTTGGTTCCGGTATAGAAAATCTCCTCGATGACGAAATCATCGGATTTCATCGCAGCCACGGTCGTCTCGACGGTCAGTGTGTTCGATGCGGCCGACACGGCGACCCCTTCGCGCGAGGCCTCGATATCGCGGTCGGCCGTCTTGCCGTCGACCGTGTAGCTGATCTTTCCCGACACGGCGATGTTATACGACCCCTCCTCGAGGGTCGCACCGACCTCATAGGCGCCGCTTCCCGCCGACGCGAATTCGGTGACGCGGACAACATCGCCCGTCGCAACCCGGGTGAAGGCCACGTCGACGGAAGATAGCTGCGGATCGGTCAGGCTGATCGGCATGTTCAGTTTGAGGGTGAAATCCACGGGATCGGCCCCGGTTCCGGGTTCGTTGTCCGAGCACGATGCGGCGCCCAGCAGGATGCCCGAAGCCGCGATTGCATAGAAAAGATGTTTGATACTCATAGATTTAAAAAATTATTTAGGTGAATATTATCCGTTTCAGAACGCAATGCCGCAGGCAACCCGCGCATGGTGCGCCGCCGTGTTGTCGCCGTAAAGCCCGCCCCCGTAATCCGCCGCGAGGAAGAGCGACATCCGGCGGCGCAGCGCGTAATCGGCACGCAATCCCAGCCGGAATGTAGCGGCATCCTGCCGCAGGCGGCCGTAGTCGTACTGCACCATGCGGACGAGCGGCGCGGCGAGGTCGGCGACAGGGAGCGTGAGGCCGGAATCCAAGCCCGCGGTATAGCCGCCTCCGGCTTCAAGGCGCAGGAGCAGGCTGCGGCGTTGCAGCACGCAGCGGAAATCGACACCGCCGCCGGCACGGGTAAATTCCATGTTCTGGGCAGGGTAGAGGTAGTCCGATGTCCGGCGCCGGTATTCGCCCCACGGGCAGACGTACCACGCATGGCCCGCCGCCTCCACGCCGAACACCGCCTCGGCGCGCCCCTGCAGGGCGCTGTATTCGAACAACGTCAGGAATCCCAGCGTCCCGCTCCCCTGGGAAGAGTTGTTGTCATCCACGATGCCCTCATCCCCGCGGCGGTAGTCGTAGCGCGCCTTCAGGGCGACGCCCCAGCGCAGGCCGTTTCCCGAGCCCCTCAGCCAGGCGGCCTCGGCATGGAACGACCGGGGAACGACCTTCTGCAACACCAGGTCGGCACTGCCGGGCAACTCCTTTTCGATGTGCAGGTACTCGTACCCCGCCGCAAGGTGCAGGCCCCCGCGCCCCGCATCGGGCACCAGCGCGAGCGTCAGCCCGTAGCCGCTGCCACGGTATCGGGTCTGGGAGTTCGCATTGCCCTCGAACCCGGCGTAATGCGACCCGAGGCCCGAGAGGTGGTAGACGCCCTTCTCGCCGGCGGAATGGGCGTACTGTATCTGGGAACCCGATTGCTTGTAGACGCGGAGTGCGGCCGAAAGCCCCAGGCGGTAGTTCCCCATCCGCACGGAAGCGCCGGCGCCGGCGTCGATGTCGATGGCGACGTTCCGGATCCGGGGATCGGAGTCGCGGTATTCGTGCAGGGCGCGGGCACCGGCCTCCAACGCCCAGGTATACCTGCCGCTGCGGTGCCCGTAACCGCCGCCGAAAGTGTACTCTTCAGAGGTGAGATCCCCGCCGATGGAGTCGGCGACGACATAGGGGAAGACCAGGTCGTAGTCCGACGAGGCGTTCCACACGACGTTGCGTTTGGCACCCCGGAGGTAACCGGCATCGCCCCAGACGGTACCCTTGCCGGAGATATGTTTGTAGCTCCCGGCCGAGAAGCGGCCGAAATCGCCGCCGTCGCCCTTTTGCTGTTCGAGGGCTTTCTCCTCGCGCCGCATTTCGTAGCCGACCGAAATTTCGGAGAGGGAACCGGAGAAGGCTTCGCTGCGGAGCGCCGGAGTCGCATAGGCCGTAGCCGCGAGCGCCGCGACGGGCGACGCATGTTCGCGCTGGGTGCGGAACAGCGAGGCCGAATCGGTCTGCTGCGCAAAGGCTGCGCCGGTGGCTGCAAGCCCCGTTGCAGCGAACAGTATGGTGCGCAGAATTCCCATCATCGGTCGGCACCGGCGCTCCCGGACACCGCGTTTTCGTACCAGAGCAAATCGACTGAGACGGATTCCGCATCGCGGAGCAACGCCGCCCGCGCATCGGCCGTCACCTGCCGCATGTGCGATTCGCCGGTGGATTTGACAATGTATTCGACAGTGCTGCCGCTGCCGATCTTTATCGAATAGATCCCTTTCTGCAACCGGATCGCGAGCACCCCGTCGCGGAAATCGGACGAGGAGATCGAACGCCTGGTATTGGCGTTGGTGAACACCGCCGTAGCCTGGAAGCGCACCATCTGGAGGGAATCGGGCAGGACGGCCGTAAGCGTCGCTTCGGTGAACAGGGCCTCCGTATTCTTTTCCACACAGGAACAGAGCACGGCACAGCACGGGAGCAGGGTGAACAATATCTTCTTCATAGCCTGAAATTAACTTCCATTCCGAAATAAGGGGATGCATGGCGGCGTACGCGCACGCCGTCGATCTTGTAGCTCGGCATGTAATTGAACATCTGCGTAATGAACATGGCCACCATCACCTTCTCGCGGAAGAGCTTTTTGGTGACTTTCAGGTTGGTAGTCATGTAGAAAGGAATGTTTTCCCAACGGAAGGCCGCCTGGTTGTAGGAGCGGACGAGCCACTTGAGGTAAGGATCGGCGGCCGATTCGTCGGTGTAGTCGCGGACGACCCCGTCGGGGCCGAAATAGGCGAACGGGCGGCTGCTCTTGGCGCCGTTATACTGCCGGTAGTGCCACCGGCACTGGAACGTGAACGAGAAGCCGAGCCCCAGGCGGGGAATGTCGGTGTCGACCATGAAATTGGTATGCCACATCTCCCGGATGTAGTTGCCGTCGGAAGCATAGATCCCGGTGTAGACATACGGTTTGCCGTTGATGACCGTCCCGGGATTTTCGTATACCGGGTCGCTGTTGCCGTATTCGGTGCGGAACCAGGCTCCGGTGACCGTCAGACGGGTGCGCAGGGACTCGATGCGCTGCGAGGAGAAGGTGAATTCGACGCCCCGCTTGCGGGTGCGGCTGCCGTTGGTCGCCACGCCCGCCGCACGCACCAGCGTGTCGACCGTGTAGGGCATGCCTTCGAGCGAAGGGGGCCCTTCGAGCTGGGAGTCGTCCACGCCGCTGTAATCGTACTGTTTGCGGGTATAGCTCGCATAGCGGTTCGCCGTGCGGAACCCCGACTTCATGTCCTCCTCGAAATAGGTGAGCGAAAAGCGGTTGCCGTCCAACGTCACGTCGCCGCGCACCTCCCATTTGAAATTGCGCGCGGCGCCGAGCGAATAGTTCGTCGGGTCGACGACATAGGTCACCATGTTGATGCGGCGGAAAGCCGGGTTGGCGTGGTAATAATTGAGCTGCTGGAAATCGTAGTAGAGCGGTGCGGGGTAGAGCTGATCCATCGTCGGCGTCTTGGTATGCCATCCGACGCCTCCGGAAACGGCGGTTTCGAGCGTACGGCGGCCGAGCTTCAACGCCGGGAACGCGAAACGCGCGTTGAAACGGGGATCGAAATAGAACCTGCCGCGCAGGGCGTATTCCCGCGACAGGTTGAGCATGGTGGTGGCGCGCACGCCGGCCATCACTTCGAGCCGCGAGCGGCCGAGGGCGACCGTCGTATTGTCCTCGACGAACAGGCCGAGGTCGTGCTGTGCCGGAATGTCGCTGTAGGCCCGCGGGCGCGTGGCGGCGTCGGACGAAAGGGGGTGCAGCATGTCGTATACCTGCCCGCGCCCGAGGTTCTTGTCCAGCGCCCAGTCGGCTCCCACAACGATGGTGCCGGAGGTCGCGGCGGTCTTGACCCCGAAGGTGGCCAGTGCCTTGACATAGGCGTTCAGGGGCTGGCCGTCGACCGTCAGGTCGGCGATGTAGCTCGCTTCGAGGAACTGGGCGTCGTGTTCGCCCGGGGCGAGGCTGTTGGGCACGGCCGTAGGGCGGGTCACCTGCATGAACTTCCGGCGCTCGATGCGGTCGCGCGAGTAATCGACCGAAGCGGTGGCTTCGAAGGAGCGGAAGAAGCCCTCCTTCTTCGAGGTGTAATCGAAACCGACGCTCAGCGCGAAGCGGTTGTATTTGGATTTGAAGTCGTCGAGATTGCCGTTGTTGCTCTCCGGGTCGACTTTTCGGTTGTCGAACGACCCGGTATAGTCGAGGTTCGTACCCAGTGCGAGGGTGTGATCCGGCGAAGCGTCCCAGGTTTTATGGATGCGCAGCGACCCGGTCATGCGCTTGTAGTTTTCGAGTTTGTTGCGCGGGTCGGCCTTGGAGTCGAGCAGATCGGCGCCGATATTGACCGTGAGGCCGCGGTCGGGAATTTCGAAACCCTTGCCGACGGAGAAGAGTTTACTGTCCATATCCGCCTTGAAACGGGCGGTCAGCGCCTTCCCGCCCCGTTTTCGCTCGATCTTCACCAGACCGCTCGTCAGGTCGCCGTACTCGACCGAGGGGATACCGCGGACGATCTCGACATGCTGGATCTCGTCGGTGGAGATCGACCGCATGTCGACACCCTTGTTTATAAACAGCTTGCGTTCGAGGAGCTGGTCGGCCCCGGGAATATACTGCATGTTGGCGTCGTTGCGCATGGGGGCGCCGTCGATGACGAAAGAGGTACCGAGGGACGAAGTGGCGTAATCGTCATTCGAAATGCCGATTTCGCGCAGATGGATCGTATTGGGCGCCGACAACACCGGCGAGGAGGAGGAGCCGCCCGGAAGCAGTGCAAGCAGGTCGGCGAAACTCGACGGCTGGATGTGCTCCATCGCCTTGCGGTCGATCACCGAGGAGCTGGTGACCCCCTTCGATTCGGAGGCCGTGACGACGACGTCCTGGATGGAGACGGAGGCGATACGAAGACGCACCGTATGGTACTGGTCGCGCGCCTCAACGGCCGCAACGGACATGTGCCGCGGTTCGTACCCGACGAACGTAATGCCGGCATCGTACATGTCGGCAGGAAGCGTGAAGACGCATTTACCGTCGAGACCCGTCGTCGCGGCGTACATCTTCCCGTCCGCGTGGGCTTTCAGCGCGATGGTGGCGTAGGCGAGCGGGGTATGCAGCGAATCGGTGACTTCGAACACCACCTTGCCGCCCGCCGCAGGCTGCGCGCTGGCCGGGCACGAAAGCAGAAGCACGCCGAAAATGGATGTCAGGCAATGTAAGATTCGCGTCATAATTTCTGTTTGCAGAGTGGGACAAAGGTAGGCCTGCCCCGGAAACGGCACAATCGCCAGTTTTAGGTAAATTTCCGGCGGAACTCATCAAAAATAGCGAGCCCGGGCCGGATGAAAGCAGTGGGCGGCAGAAGCGAGGAGGTGAGCTCGCAACGAGTAAAGGAGCACAGGGCGCGGCTGGGTACGGCCGGAAATGGAGAAAGGCACCGGCGGAAGGTGCGGCGGGGCGCAGCAGGGTGCAGCAGGGTGCGGTAGGGAAACCGGAGGCGGCATCGGCGGAAAGCTCGGCGGGGTGCGGCAGGAAATCGGGGAAAGGCACCGGCAGCCAGCGCCAGCGGCGGGTACTTGCCCGCGGAGGAAGAGCGATGATCCGGCAGCAGAAAACGCCGCAAAAACATGGATTCCCGGCTAATTTTCGTTAATTTAGCACCCGTATTGCAGCATATGGCTACGACGACGCTACATATCAGGAACATGGTCTGCAACCGGTGCATACTGGTCGTACGGCAGCTGCTCGAAGGGCTGGGGCTGACGCCTCTCCACATCGAGCTGGGCAAGGCCATCGTACAGGAAGAGTTGCCGCCGGAGGCCAAGGCAGCGCTGAATACGGCATTGGAGGCCGTGGGATTCGAACTGATCGACGACAGGCGCTCGCTGCTGATCGAACGGCTGCGCAACGCAGTGATCGAGTTGGCGCACTACCACGACGACGGCATGCGGACGAACCTGTCGGATTACCTGTCGGAGAAATTCCACAGCGATTACAGTGCCCTGAGCAAGTTGTTCTCGGAGATGACAGGCATCACGCTGGAAAAATATTACATTGCACAGCGGGTCGAACGGGTCAAGGAACTGCTGGTATACAATGAACTGTCCCTCGGCCAGATCGCCGACAAACTCAACTATTCGAGCACGGCGCACCTGAGCGCCCAGTTCAAAAGCGTCACAGGCATAACGCCCAGCGAATTCCGGAAGCGGAGCGACCGGAAACGCCGGCCGCTCGACCAGGTATAGGGGAGCTGGAGACGTATCCTGCCGGGAGGACGCCCGGGGAGCCAGCCCGGTACCCCCGCCCGCGAAAGGCACCCGAAGATATATCCCCGCACATCCCGGGATCCTTGCGGGAGCACGGACGCGGCACGAACGGTGGCGGACAAGGACGGAGTAAGGGCAACACAACGGCAACGAGCTCAACACAAGGGCAACGAGTGCGACGCGAACGGGACAAGGGCCGGATATCCGGGCTGTCGGTCGCAATCCGCACGGCGGAAAATATTCCCGAATCATGTAAATCACATCCATAATTTTATAACGGCTGAAGCCGGGTAAGCCCCTATCTTTGCAGCGTAACCAAAAACAGACGACAATGGCAACCGACAAAACCGTGAAAACGATATTCCCCGTGCTCGGCATGAGCTGTGCCGCCTGCGCTGCACGGGTCGAAAAAGTCCTTGCGCACCAACCGGGCGTGTATGCGGCGCGTATCAACTATGCGGCGGCGAACGCCGCCGTGGAGTACGACCCGGCGCGTACGGCCCCCGAATCACTGCGCGAAGCCGTCCGCGCAGCGGGCTACGACCTGGTGACCGGCACCGGCGCCGATGCCGCCGCACAGGCGGAGCTGGCGCAGGCGGAACACCTCCGGCAGCTCAAGAGCCGCACCCTGTGGGCGATGCTGCTGGCACTGCCCGTCATGGCGATCGCCATGTTCTTCGAGGCGATGCCTTACGCCGTCCCGGCCATGTGGCTGCTCTCGACCCCGGTGGTATTCTGGCTGGGACGCGGGTTCCACATCCGCGCATGGCGCCAACTGCGGCACGGGACGGCCAACATGGACACGCTCGTGGCGGTAAGTACGGGCACGGCCTACCTGTTCAGTGTCTTCAACATGCTGTTCCCGGGATTCTGGCTCGCCCGCGGCATCGAGCCGCACGTGTATTTCGAGGCCGCGAGCATGATCGTCGCCTTCATCCTGCTGGGCAGGCTGCTCGAAGAGCGGGCGAAGGGCGACACGGCTGCAGCGATCAGAAAACTGATGGGATTGCAACCCGAAACCGTAACCCTCGCCGACGCGCAGGGGCGGCAGCGAACCGTGCCCCTTGCTCAGGTGCAGGCCGGGGATACGGTCGTCGTGAAGCCGGGGGAGCGGATCGCCGTGGACGGCACGGTCGCCGAAGGCAGTTCCTACGTGGACGAAAGTATGCTGAGCGGCGAACCCGCAGCCGTACGCAAGGCTGCCGGGGCGAATGTATACGCAGGGACGATCAACCAGAGGGGGTCGTTCCTGTTCCGGGCGGAAAGGGTCGGGGCGGAAACCCTGCTGGCCCACATCGTGCGCATGGTGCAGGAGGCACAGGGCAGCAAGGCGCCCGTGCAGAAGCTGGTCGACCGGATTGCGGCGGTATTCGTGCCCGCCGTCATCGCCGTCGCCCTCATCGCCTTTGTGCTTTGGGCCGTATTGGGCGGCGACGACGGGTTCACGCACGGGCTGCTGGCCTTCGTGACCGTGCTGATCGTGGCGTGTCCCTGCGCCCTGGGGCTGGCGACCCCGACGGCCATCATGGTGGGCATCGGCAAGGGTGCCGGGGCCGGAATCCTGATAAAAGATGCCGAGAGCCTCGAAACGGCGAAAAGCATCGGCACCGTCGTACTGGACAAGACCGGGACGCTCACCGAAGGGAAACCCATCGTGACGGATTTGCTGTGGACGGGGGACGAGCAGCGGTTGGGCCGGGTATTTTACAGCATGGAGTCGCGTTCGGAGCATCCGTTGGCCGAAGCCCTCGCGGAGCGGTTGAAAGGGGAAGGCATCCCTATTTCGGATTTCGAGAACCTGCCCGGGCGCGGGGTGAAGGGCGTGGCGGCGGGACGGACGTACCTGGCAGGCAACAGGCTGCTGCTGGAGGAAAACGGCATCGCCGCGCCATCGCACCTGTTGCGGGAAGCGGATCGGCTGGCCGCGGCGGCGAAGACCGTCGTCTGGTTCGCCGAAGGGGGCGAAGCGGTAGGCATTGCCGCCATCGCCGACCGGATCAGGCCGGGCGCCGCACAAGCCGTCGCGGAGCTCCGAGCCATGGGGCTTGACGTGCGGCTGCTGACAGGCGATAACGAAGCGACGGCACGTGCCATAGCCGCCGAAGCAGGGATAACGGCCTGCGAGGCGGGTGTCCTGCCGGACGGGAAGGCCGCCTATATCCGCCGCCTGCAGGCCGAAGGGCACAGGGTGGCGATGGTCGGCGACGGAATCAACGACAGCGCGGCCTTGGCACAGGCCGACCTGAGTATCGCCATGGGACAGGGGAGCGACATCGCCATGGATGTGGCCAAGATCACGATCATGACCCCCGACCTCGGAAAAATCGCCGACGCGATCCGCCTTTCGGCGGCGACCGTGCGCACAATCCGGCAAAACCTGTTCTGGGCATTCATCTACAACCTGATCGGGGTGCCGGTCGCCGCCGGGGTGCTTTTCCCGCTCAACGGGTTCCTGCTGAACCCGATGCTGGCCGGGGCGGCCATGGCCCTGAGCAGCGTCAGCGTGGTGGCGAACAGCCTGCGACTGAAGGCGAAGGGCGGCAGGGCGCGGAAAAACGACGGAAGAGAACCAATACCTATAAATAATATGGAAAAAACGATGGAAAAGAAGTATCGGATCGAAGGGATGATGTGCGGGCACTGCCGGATGCACGTCGAAAAGGCACTGAACGGAATCGACGGAGTACGTGCGACCGTGGAGCTGGAGCCCCCGGTGGCGACGGTGGAGTTCAGCGGCGGGGAAAAACCGCTGGCGGAATTGCAGCGGGCGCTGGACGGAGCCGGGGAATATAAGATAACGGAAGTGTAATTTGTGCAGGAAAACATAATTTACCTCCGGAAACGGCAGGCGCCGCGGGTTGTGAAAACCTGCGGCGCTTTTTTTTGCCGGAGCCCTGTTTGCCGGGCAATTCCGCCGAGGCGCACTGCGCCGGCGGATACTACGGTTTGCGGGCAAAATCCCGTTTTTAAGGCGAATATTTCATTTAGTCCGCTAAATTTCAGACAAATAAAACAGGAGGTGGATCCGGAGGCAAATCCGGGCATTAAATATTGAGTAATCAGTATATTATATACAAATGACAGTCCCGGCAAATACGCACCGAGGGCAACTAAAACACACAATATCATCGACATGCATGCGGATAATTGGCGACAATTTTGTATCTTTGTACCCAGTGACCAATTCTTCGAATTAAATTTACTTTATTATGTACTCGCCAGATTCCGCCTTTACGGGGCGGCTTCCGGTTGTCGGGCCATACCCGGCAAGGATGACACGCACCCGTAATTATGAATTCGATTTCATGTCGTGTTTCTCAAAACACATCTCCGACTACGAGAAAGCCGGGCGCAAAGGCTCGGCTGCGAACTACCGGTCGTCATACAGGCTGCTGCTGAGTTTCCTCGACGGCCAGCACCTGACGTCGCAACACCTCTCGGCCCGCTGGGTAGAGCGTTACGAACGCTGGCTCCGGGCGCGGGGCGTGACAACCAACACGGTGACGTTCCACCTGCGCAACCTGAGGGCGGTTTACAACCGTTCCGTGAAAAAACGGTTCATACCGGCCTCGTTCCCCAATCCCTTCTTCCACCTGACCGTCAGGCAGACCGTAACGCGCAAACGGGCGCTGTCACGCGAAACCATCAAACGGATATGCACGGCCGACCTCTCGGCGCTGCATCCCAAGTACTCCCTCGCACGCGACATCTTCATGTTCAGTTTCTTCACCCGCGGCATGTCGTTCGTAGATATGGTATATCTGCGCAGCAGCGACATCCATGACGGCGTATTGACCTATGCACGCCATAAAACGGGGCAGATGCTCTCGATGCGCATCGAGCCGCAATTGCAGCACATTATCGACCGTTACAGCAATGCTTCGCCTTATATACTCCCCATACTGGCAAAAGACGACAGCTATGACAATTACCGCCAGCAGCAGCGCGAGCTGAATAAATTTATCCGAAAAATCGGAGTCCTGCTCAATATCCCGGAACCGCTGACATTCTATGTCGCACGACACTCATGGGCAACTCTGGCCCGTGATTGCGGCACACCGCTCACGGTGATCAGCGCCGGGATGGGACACACGTCCGAACGGACGACGCGCATCTATCTCGCACAACTCGACCACAACATCATCGACAAAGCCAATCGAAAAATCATCGACTTGCAGTAAAAGACGGTTTCGTATAATATCCGGATTTTTTGGTTAGGACGAAAGGAAACAGGCAATAAAAAAATCAAGACCCATTATTACCAATAATGTATCTTGAAATCGTAATAAGTTGTATTATAGACGTTTCAATTCACCTGCAAAAATAGAATTAATTATATTCATAACCAAATTTTTCAGGAGGAAAAAACGCACATCTCAGCGTAAGAGACTGTAAACAAGAATCTTGTATCGTTTTATTTTTATTTTTATTCCGGACAGACCGAAAATGTCCTGACAGCCCCCGCCATGCCTTCGGGAAAGTGTCCAAACAGCGTATTTACCGACTGGTAACCAAGCACATACGCCAAAGGAGACCCATTATTGGTAATAATGGGTCACGAAAAACACATACAAATCACTGGTTACTAATAATTTACATTCGATGTTTTCCGCAAGAATCCTGTGGGCGGTAAAAATACTGCTCGTACTGCACAAGGCGTCGGAAGCAGGGACTCCCCTGATGAAAGGCCGCGAATTGCAGGCTGCATGTGTGGGCCCCGATGCGGACACCTATATATATCGCCGTACTTTACGGGAACTGGCGGCCAAAACGGACTACCTGATTTGCGTATTCCAGTCGGGAAGAACCTTCTACCAATGGAACCCGAACCACCGCCCGACGCTGCACGACCTGATCTGCAGGCTGGACGGAGGCATGCATGAAGTCTCGCACACTTTCTGGACATACGAAAATACACGCACGATGCAGCCCCTCCAGAAAGTGTGCAAGGAGTACGACAACCTCATACAAACCTATTTATCAGAAATATACATAGAAGAATTGGAATCACCCGCCCTGTTCAGGCAAAGCCGGTTCCGGTTGCCGCAGGCAACGCCCCAGGTCACGGGGGACACAGGAACAGGCTCGCTTTAGCCCTCTCTCGTCAGCGAACAAAAACACATTCATGGAAAAACAAACAATCACCGATCATACAGAATCCGGCAAAAATTAAATGGAAACAACGATACCAGCCGATTTCATCCTGTCGCTACTGGCAATCGCCGCCTCGGCATTGGCGGTAGCCGTAGCCTGCCACATGTACCGGACACGGCAGATAACACGAATAACGGACTCGCAACGAGACCACACATACCGGAAAAAATTCTAATCACTACAAAAACATTCAAACATGAAACGCCTCTACCTTATTGCCCTCTTTATCATCGTCAGCCTTGCCGCCACGGCACAGGAGAACGGCAATCGCGATGCGCAGAACCGCATCGTGCGCGGCCCCTATGAAACGAACCGCTTTTTCGACAACATCTTCGTCGGCGTCGCCGGCGGTGTAAATATCTATTTCGGCGAACACGACTCCTACGGCAAATTCGGCAAACGCATGGCTCCGGCACTGGACATCCATGTCGGAAAATGGTTCACCCCCTCGATCGGCGCCCGCGTCGGATACTCCGGCCTGCAGGCCAAAGGGTGGACGACCGCAGGCACCAAATACGCAAAGGGTGCCGACGGAAGCATGTTCAAGGAGAAATTCGGCGTATCGTACCTGCATGCCGATGCAATGTGGAACTTCTCGAACGCCGTGAGCGGCTACAAGGAGACCCGCACCTGGAATTTCGTACCCTTCGTCGGAGTGGGTTGGGCGCGTTCCTACGGCAACGACACCCACGACAACGAAATCGGCTTCGACGCAGGTCTGCTGAATGTAGTGCGCCTCTGCGATCTGCTCGACCTGACGCTCGAAGCTCGCTGCCTGCTGGTCAACCAGCGTTTCGACGGCGTGGGCGGCGGCCGCATCGGCGAAGGTATGCTCTCGGTAACGGCAGGGCTGTCGTTCAACCTGAACCGCCGCGGCTTCAAGCGTGCCTCGCAGGCTCAGCCCGTGGACTACACGTCGTACCTGGATCGTATCAAGCGGCTCGAAAACACCAACAACGAACTCGCATCGCAGAATTCGGAACTGAGCGATGAGAACGAGAAGCTGCGCAACATGCCGCCCAAGGTGGTTGCCGAGCAGAAGGTATCCGCATCGCCCGTGGCGCTCTTCTTCAAGATCGGCAAGGCCACGCTCGACAAGAAGGAGCAGACCAACCTCGAATTCTACGTAAGGAACGCCATGAAGGCCGACAAGGACAAGACCTTCACGTTGATCGGCTCCGCTGACAAGGATACCGGCACAAAGGAGATCAACCAGCGTCTGAGCGAACAGCGCATGGAGTACGTCTACAACCTGCTGAAGGACAAGTACGGCATCGACCCGTCCCGTCTGGTCAAGAAGGCCGAAGGCGACACCAACAACCGGTTCGCAGAGCCGGAACTCAACCGTGCCGTAATCGTGGAATAAATTGGAACAGACAAACCCTAACGGAATTTACCGCATGCCCCAGACCGCAATAAAGGCCACACCGGGCGAAACCACAGTCTCAGGACAGGCATCGCACTACCTGCTCGCCTATCTGGAAGAAGGACGGGTTCGCGTGTATGCCCCCGACAAATACAGCATATGGGTCGGACGGCAGCTTCCCCAAGCGGAAGAGGTGCGGATCGAAGCGGAATTGCAGCGGCTCCACCGAACCGGACGAAGGACAGGCATAGTCGAAATATGCCTGTCCGCGGACGGGGAACGGCGCGAAGTACGGGTACTCTGTGTCAGGGCATAGCGGCAATCCTCAAAAATCCGAATAAAAGCAACTCTCACATAATAAAAAAAAGACCATGAAAAAACAAACTATGACTTATGAAGCACCGGAGCTGTTCCTGATCTCCGTCTGCGTAGAAAAAGGATTTGCGGCAAGCAGCGGCATCGAACCGGGAACCGGCGGCGGTGAACTGGGCGCAAGCCGATCGTATGACGATTACGAATAACAAAACGGGACAATCTTAGTGAATTAACAACAAAAACAGAAAACGCACTATGAAAAAAATATTCGTAATAGCAATGCTCGCAACGGTCGCTATGACCGCATGCAGCAAGGACGACACGACACCTGCCGAAGGTGCGAAAAAATATGTCCAAGTCACCATCCCCGAAGAGATGGTCACCGGCGAGACCCGTACCACCATCGACGGCACCACCACGAACTGGGTGGCCGGCGACAAGGTAGCGGTACTTCTTTACAACGGTGCCACGACGATGACATGCCAGTTTACGGCCGACAAAACGGGCCCGACCACTACGTTCTCGGGCGACGTGCCCATCGGTTCCTATTCGCTGGCGGCGGCTTATTACCCGTACGACTGCAACGCCACGTTCGACGCCGTGAACAAGACCTTCAAGCACACCTGGGGGTCGGAATACTGCACGGACAACCTGGGCGCCTATGACTTCATGTATACGAACATCTGGGAGGAGCAGTTCGAAGTCAACGAAACGACAAGCGTTCTGCCCGTACACTTTACATTCAAGCCGCTGATGGCCCGCATCAAGATTTCGCTGGGGCTGGGTGCGAACGAAACGCCCAAGAAGATCATCCTGGAAACGGACAACAACGTGATGCCGACGGCCGGTACGATCGACGCCCTGGGTAATTTCACCGCCTCGTCCGTAACCAACTCGATCACGGTTTCCACGAACCAGAAAGAGTTCGTACTGGGCCTGCTCCCCGTGGGCATCCATTCGACGATGACCGTGAAGGTGATGACCACCGACGGCCTGACCTATTCGGACAAGTCGTTCACGCTGGCCGGCCTGAAGCGCAACCACCACTACACCATGAGCGTTCCCTGCAACAAGAAGACGGTGACGATCACCGTGCCCGATGAGATCGACAAGAAATACGGTTCCGACACCTGGAAGGACAACGGTTTCTATTATGTGGATCCGCAGTACGACCCCGCAGGGCTTTTCGACGGCTGGTATTTCTACCGTGCGGAGATCAAGAGCGACAAGAACGGCGACGACAAACTGAAGAAAAACCGTATCCAGCTACAGGTTCCGGCAGGCACCAACGACGACAATAACGGTGCTTTCGTTACGGCACCGATCCAGTGCGACGGTTCGAAAACCGTGAAGATCTCGTTCGAGGTTGCAAGCAACAGGGCACTCTTCAACATCAAGTACCGAATCGGTGTAACGGGTAACGGCCCGATTACGGAATCGTGGCTCCGCAACAGGAATAACATCCTGAACGGCAATGACAAAGAGTGCAAGTCGGGAACCCAGACTCATACGTTCACGGTAACGAACGGGCAGCGTATCATGATCAAGATCATGAGTACCGGCGGCTCCTACCACGTTGAATTCGCAAACTTCACCTATACGATCGAATAATTTCGATAAAATAAATTTTCAGATCGGGACGGGGTAAAACCGTCCCGATTTATATATAAGACAGATCTGATGAAAGCAGCATACACAAAGCCGGAATTGGAGATACTCGTAATTGCGCCGGAAGCAGGGTTCGCAATTTCACAGCCGCACGGCGGCGAACTCGGGCCCAGCTCGGTGAATTATGCGGACGACGAGTACTGAACCAAAAACCGCCAATTCGAACCTGACGTTATGAAACACAAACCTATTTTCCGACTGTCGCTACTCGCGCTTCTGCTGGCCGGTTGCGGAAAGGATACGACAGAACTGCCCGAAGGGCCCGAAACTCCCGCGACAGGAGGCGATGCCATCATCTGCCGGTTATCGATAGGCAACGAAGCGCCCGACACCACGGACGAAACCCGCACGGCCTACGGCCCGTTACAGGACGGCTACTACCCGATCTACTGGCGCAACGCCGACCGGGTGGGGATCATCTGCCCGCAGACGACCCCGCAATGGGCGGAGGTCGAAGTCAGCGTCTCCGGGGCGACCGAAAGCGAAGCCGACCTGAGCAACACGGGGATGCAGTGGGGGAGCAGTCCCAGCTACGATTTCTACGCCTTCTATCCGGCAGACGCCGTGCAGACCAACAGCGGCTCGATCGTCGTGACGGGAATCCCGGCCGTACAGACCTACCACAACGGCGAATGCAACATGCAGTACGCCTATATGGCGGCATGCACCCAAGGGGTGGAACGCGGCGCGGAGGTACCCTTCAGATTCCGCCCGCTGATGACCACGGTTACGATTCAGGTGGGATTCTCGGAGGCCGCGGAGGTACAGAAGCTCGTGCTGTCGAGCGAAAACGGCCCCATAGCGGGCGGCTTCACGTTCGACATCGAAACCGACCGGTGCTCGGTTATCCCGGGCAAGGGATCGAACGTGCTGGCCCTGCACCTGATGTCGGGGGACGTCCCCTATATCCAGCTCAGCGCAGGGTCGAAGGTCGCGGTCACGGCGTTCATGCTGCCGCAGGACATCGAAGGGCTTACGCTCTCCGCCGTCACGACGCAGGGGAAGACCTACAGCTACACGACCCCGGCAACGCTCAAGGCCGGACACCGTTATTCGTTCACGATCGGCGACATGCAGGCGCAGGCGCAACAGACCTCGGAAGGTTATTCCGACTGGATGGCCTACCTGCCCGACAACACCTACCTGTCGCAGGTTTCCATCCCCGGGTCGCACGACGCCTGCACGATCTACGGTTCGCATTACGAGTACAAAGACGGGATGCCCGACGATAGGTACCATTTCAAATGGTTGCAGAACGTCGTATTCGGCTATATGAACACGACCAAGATCATCAAGGCACAGGAGCTATCCATCGAAGAGCAGCTTGCGGCCGGGATTCGCATGTTCGACCTGCGCCCCTCCTCGTCGAGCTCCTCGGTGCGCGACCTCCCGATCCATCACGGCATAGCCCCGCTGGGCGACCCGACGCTGGGCGGCTACGCCCCGGGCAGCTCCGGCCGCCAGGAGCTTTCGCCCTTCATGCTTTCGCACCTGCTCGACCGTTTCGTGCGATTCCTCGACGAACATCCGGGCGAGATGGTGCTCGTGCACATGAAATACGAGAACACCAGCACCAGCGCCAATAAGACGGGGTGGGACAAAAGCGTGGTCAGCCTGATCAACTCGCATTGCAGCGGGTATGTGGCCGACTTCCACCCCCTGATGACGCTGGCCGACGCCCGCGGCAAGATACTCTTCATGATCCGCGAGGATTACAAATCGTCGAACAACGGCCGGTATTTCGGCGCCTACCTGAACTGGACGGACGACAAGGTGGTTTTCGACACGACGCTCAGCGGCAACGGCGTGGGGCAGGCCCCGATCCGCGTGAACGACCTCTACAACATCAAGAACGGGGCATCGGACGGCAAGACCAAGTATGCGGCCATCGACGAGTGCATCGCCTATACCTATAATACGGACGACCCGACGCGGTGGTGCATGAATTATGTCAGCTGCTACGACACGGCCCATTGCAGCGTGTCGGGGATCAGCCTGTTCGGCGCCGTGGGCGACTACGACTACTGCGCGAACAAGTACAACAGGTATACGGCCGACAAGATCGACAGCTACGATTTCCGCGGGAACGTCGGCATCGTGCTGATGGACTTCGCGGCGGCATCGCACGCCACGATGACCTACGGGCAGACCTACTCGAACATGCAGGTCTACGGCGACGACCTGGTCAGGGCCGTGATCTGCAACAACAACAAGTGGAACCTGCGGCGCAACGAATAACCCCCGGAGGCTCCCGCCGCCGGCACGCGCCCCGGCAGGACGCCGGAACGACACCGAAGAAAAACCTCCCGGGCTTCCCGGGAGGTTTTTGCACACACAAACATTAACAATACAAACAACGCAATGGCTGAATAGATCTGTTGTTCTGGATACAAAGGTGGGGGTAATTTCCGGGTTGCACAATCGCCATAAATGAGTATTTTACGTCCGGGCACTCCCAATTTATGGTGAAAGCCCCGGCGGAAGGGCGTGATCTGCAATTTTTTATTTTGAATTTCGAAATAATGCACTATCTTTGCAGACAAATTCCAACGTCCCGGCGCCCGCCGGGGTTCTGAAAATCATTTTGAAATAGAAATATATGCAGGATTTGAAAGCGCTCGAAGGGAAAAGTCTCGTCGAACTGCGTGAAATAGCAAAAGCTATCGGTATCGGGGACACCACATTGAAGAAGCGCGAACTGATTGAGAAAATCGCCGGGAGCTCCGCTTCCGAAGGCGTCCCCGCAGAAAATAAAGAGAAGAGAGGACGGGGCAGAAAAAAGGAAGCTCCCGCAACGGAAATGCAACAGACGGCACCCGCAGCCGAACCTGCCGCCGCAAAGGCGGAAACCGCTCCTGAAACCGTTCCCCAGGCCCCGCGCAGCCGCCGGCCGCGCATCACCAATACGAAGACCGAAAACACCGCTCCGGCACAGCGTCCGCCCGTAACGGTCGCCGACCCCCCCGCCGAGCCGGAGCTCCCGATGGAAAGCGCCCCGGCACCTGCACCAGCGGCAGCGGCAGAAGCCGTACAGGCACCCCGCGAGGAGAAGGCGGAGCCCAAGCGCCGCGGCCGCAAGCCCAAGGCACAGGCACAGGCACAGGAAGAGGCAGCAGAACCCGCCGCCGCGACACCCCCGGCTGCCCAAGCAGCCCAGGCTACCCCGGCAGCAGCAGCCGATGCGCAATCCTTCGACGGCGAGGTGATCACCAAGGACGATTTCGCCGGGGAGATCGAGGGCGAAGGCGTGCTGGAGATCATGCCCGACGGATACGGGTTCCTGCGTTCGGCCGACTACAACTACCTGAACTCGCCCGACGACATTTACGTTTCGCCGTCGCAGATCAAACTCTTCGGGCTGAAGCCCGGCGACACGGTGAACGGCGCCATACGCCCGCCGAAGGAGGGGGAGAAATATTTTCCGCTGGTACGCGTGAACGAGATCAACGGCCTGGCGCCGGAGTTCATCCGCGACCGCGTACAGTTCGAATTCATGACGCCGCTCTTCCCGAGCGAGAAGTTCTGCCTCACGGGCAACGGACACAACAACATGTCGACGCGCGTGGTCGACCTCTTTTCGCCCATCGGCAAGGGGCAGCGCGCGCTGATCGTAGCACAGCCCAAGACGGGTAAGACGGTGCTCATGCAGTCGATCATCAACGCCATCGCCGACAACCATCCCGAAGTATACATCATCGTGCTGCTGATCGACGAGCGCCCGGAGGAGGTGACCGAGATGGCCCGCAACTCCAAGGCCGAGGTCGTGGCATCGACCTTCGACGAACAGGCGTCGCGCCATGTGAAAGTCGCGGAAATGGTACTCGACAAGGCCAAGCGCATGGTCGAATGCGGACACGACGTGGTGATCTTCCTCGACTCGATCACCCGCCTGGCACGTGCCTACAACTCCGTCCAGCCCGCATCGGGCAAAGTGCTCTCGGGCGGTGTGGATGCTAACGCGCTCCACAAACCCAAGCGTTTCTTCGGTGCAGCCCGCAACACGGAGGAGAAAGGGTCGCTGACGATCATCGCCACGGCACTGATCGACACCGGTTCGAAGATGGACGAGGTGATTTTCGAAGAGTTCAAGGGCACGGGCAACATGGAGCTCCAGCTCGACCGCAAGCTCGCCAACAAACGTGTCTACCCGGCGGTCGACGTCATCGCATCGGGTACGCGCCGCGAAGACCTGCTCCTGCCGCGCGACGTGATGAACCGCACGTGGGTGCTGCGCAAATACCTTTCCGACATGACGCCCGTCGAGGCCATGGAGTTCCTCCAGAAGCAGATGGGAATGACCAACACCAACGAGGAGTTCCTCGCCACGATGAACCATTAAACAACCACAAAACCCACTGATAGAATGAAAAACCTGATTATCCTGCTGTCATGCCTGCTGTTCACCGGCAGCGTATACGGATGGGGACAAAAGGGGCACGACGTCACGGCCTACATCGCAGAGTGCCACCTCACGCCCGAAGCCGCCCAGAAGATCGACAAGGTGCTCAACGGCCATTCGCCCGTGTACTATTGCAACTGGATGGACATTGCCAGCCACACCCCCGAATACAATTACACCAAGACGTGGCACTACCTGAACATCGACGAGGGCCAAACCCTCGAAACGATGCCCCGGAACCCCAAAGGCGACGTGCTGACGGCCGTCACGGCGCTCGTCGCCGAGCTCAAGGCCGGCGGGCTGGCGCCCGAGGCGGAGACCGAGAAACTCAAAATGCTGATCCACCTGGTCGGCGACATGCACTGCCCGATGCACACGGGGCGCCTGTCGGATATCGGCGGCAACCAGCGCCCGGTGCTGATGTTCGGCCGCAAGACGAACCTCCACTCGGCCTGGGACTCGGCGATCCTCGAAGCCGGGCACAAGTGGAGCTACACCGAGTGGCAGGAACAGATCGACCGCCTGACGGACGACGAGGCGGCACTGGTACAGGCCGGGGAGCCGCAGGACTGGCTGAAGGAGACCCATGCGATCTGCGTCGGCATCTACGAGGACAGCCCCGAAGGGACGAAAATATCCTACGATTACGTGGACAAATACACGCCCGTCATCGAGCAGCAGCTCGTCCGGGGCGGTTACCGGCTGGCACGCCTGCTGAACGAGATTTACCGCTGACCGTAGGTGCAAAACAAAAGGGAACGGGCTTGCAGTCGCTGCAAGCCCGTTTTCCGTCCTGCGGCAGTGCGGTAGGATGCATTTCGGCCGTTTCGGCTGCACAAAAATCCGGGGCTAAGCGCTAAGGGACAAGGCCGGGGTCTGCAGGGGAGCACTGCGTGCGGCGCAGGAGCACGACAACCGATCGGGTCGGGTAATTTTATCCGGCAAAATACCCGCGGAAATAAAAGTTATATTAATTTTGCAGGCATGAGATACCTAACCGCCATACTCCTCGGCCTGCTTGCTGCCGGATGCGGCAACAAGGCCGTGGACAACCTGATGTCCCAGGCTTCGATGCTCATAGAGGAGCATCCCGACAGCGCCTTGCTGGCTCTCCGGCAGATAGACCCCTCGGCCATTTCACCGGCGGCCGACGCCCGGCGGCGCCTGCTGCTCGCGCAGACCTACTCCCGCACAGGTGCCGAGGCTGACAAGGATTCGCTGACCGCCCCCGCACTGGATTATTACGAGCGCCACGGCTCCGGGGCCGAGCGTGCCTATGCCTGGTATTTCGACGCAAAGGTACACCACAATGCCGGCGACCTGGGACGGGCGATCAAAGGCTACACGCAGGCGATGCTCTATGCCGAACGCAACCGCGACAAGGCGGGAACCACAAAACTGCTCATGGCACTGTACCACACGCTGGGGCTGCTGTACCTCGAACAGGGATACGACACCGAGGCCGAGGAGGCATTCTCGAAAGCCGTCGCCGCGGCACAGGAGACCGGCAGTGGGGAACTGGAGGGATACAGCCGTTACATGCTCTCGTCGGCACAGTATGCCAACGGCCGCTATGCCGAGGCCATCGAAACACTCTCCCCGCTGGTCGGGGCGCGCGACACGATGGCATTCCGTTTTTTCGCCCAGCAGATCACCCTGCAAAACCTGATATACCACACCTTCGCCGAAGACTGGAGCCCCGGGCAGTTGCTCGAAGAGCGGGCGCACATCGACATGCACGAACTGCGGACAGCCCCGCTGACACACGGCCCCGCATCGGCCGACGACGAAGACCGCACGCTCTACGACATCGCTTCGGCCATCATTTTTTACCGGGCGGAGCAGCCCGATTCGGCGCAATACTACATAGACCGCTCGCTGGCGCACATCAAACGTTTCAACCAGAACAACATAGGGCTCTACACGATCGCCTCGGCCATACACCACCGTCGCGGGGAGGACGGTAAAGCCTATGCCTGTGCCATGCAGTACATCGGCAAGCGCGATTCGCTCGACAAGGCACGGCAGGGCGTATCGGTCGCCGAGCTGGAAAAGAGATACCGCACGGCCAACGAAACGGCGCTCCGCGAGGCAGGGCTGCGTTACCGAATCTGGATCGCCACGCTGGCATGCCTCTTGCTGGCCGCGGCCGTCACGGGGGCGGTGGTGGGCTACCGGCGCAAACTCCGGCACCGGGACGCGCAGCTGAGCGAATACCTCACGCTGCTGGAATCCTACCGGGAATCGCACGACAGCCTCACCTCGCGGCTCGATGCCTCGAACGAGCGCGAGGCCGCCGTCAAGGCTTCGCTCGAGGGGCGGTTCGCCCTGCTGCGCGACATCGCCGCAACCTATTACACCTATGGCGAAGGGGAACGGCTGGCGAGGAAGGTGAAGGAGCTGGCACTGAGCCCGGCGATGCTCGCGGACATCGTCCGCATGGCAGACCTCTACAACGACCGGGCGGTCACGCGCCTGCGCCGCCAACTGCCGGGGTGGACGCCGCGTAACTACGATTTCGCAGCGCTGGTCGTCGCCGGGTTCTCGGCGCAGGAGATCAGCGTGATGCTCGACATGACGCTGAACGGGGTCTACACACTCAAATCGAAACTCAAACGCCGGATCGCCGAATCGGGAGCTGCGGACAGGGAGTTTTTCACCCGGTTTTTCGCATAGCAAGGGCGCCCGGCGCGCCGGCAAGAATCCGCGGGATCACACCCTCTGTAAATCAATATTTTACGCACAAACAAGCAAGAATTATTCCGTACCGGCAAGCCGCATCGGGGCTTAACTTTGCAGGGAAACCAAATGAAAAAACCAAGCAAAGTTATGAGACGGACATTTCTTTTACTCGTATGCGCCCTGGCGCTTTTTTCCGTGAAACAGACCTGCGGGCAAATTGTGCGGGGAAGGGTGGTCGACCAGGAGCGGCAACCCGTGGTCGGGGTCGCGGTAGTGATGCTCGACACCGACTCGACCTACCTCGCGGCCGCGGCATCGGATGCCGACGGGCGTTTCGCCATCGCATCGGAGGTACGCCCCTACCGGCTGCTGTTCCAGCACCTCGCCTATGAGATGCAAACGCTTACGTCGGAGCACGACGAAGCCGGCGAGGTCGTCCTGCATGAATATACGAATGCGCTCGACGCCGTGGTCGTAGAGGGCGAAAAACCCATCGTGCGGGTCGAAGAGGGGCGGCTGGCCTATGACCTGGAAGCCGTATCGAAAGGCAAGGCGGTGAACAATGCCTACGAAGCCCTCACCCAGCTCCCGGGCGTCAGCGAACAGGACGGCGGGCTGATGCTTGCCGGCGCCGGGGGTGTCACGGTGATCCTGAACGGGAAGCCCTCGACGATGAGCGCCGAGCAGTTGGCATCGCTGCTGCGCTCGACACCCGTCGAACGGATCGAGAAGGCCGAAGTGATGTACAGCACGCCGCCGCAGTACCATGTGCGCGGCGCGGCAATCAACCTCGTTCTGCGGCGCAGCCACGACTACTCGTTTTCGGGGGAAGTACACGCCAACTATACCAACCGGTTTTACAGCAACTGGGATGCCGGGGGCAACTTCGCCTTCTCCTCGCCCGAGTGGTCGGCCGACGTAACCTATTCGGCCGGGCAGGCCAAGACCAAACGGATCATCGACCTCTACTCGCGGCATACGCTCGCGGACGGGGAGCATGAAATCGCCCAGAGGCAGAATATCACCAGCAAAGGGACATGGCACCGGCTGAGGGCTGCCGCAGAATACGCCCCGCAGGGCAAAGGACGCCTGAGCATTGCCTATACGGGCGCATACACCCCGCATACGAGCGGCCTCGTACGTGCCGACGGCAACCTGGTCAACTCGGTCAGCTCGCCCGGGGGCGACAACACGATGCACAACGCTGCGCTGCGCTACACGTCGGCCTCCGGGCTCGACCTCTCGGCGGACTACACGCATTACAGCTCGTGGCAACAGGCCGCCATGCGGAACAGGTACGCCGACGGCAACCGGACAGCGTTCGACGTGGTTTCGGGGCAGTCCGTCGACCGGGTAAATGTCAGCGCCGACCAGTCGCACGACCTGGGCAATGGCTGGGGCATGACCTACGGCGGCATCTTCAGCTGGGCGGGCGACCACGACTACCAGCGTTACAGGCTCCGCGAGGGCGACATCGCCACCGTCGATACCGATTCGCACCTCGACGAATACACGGGCAACCTCTATGCCGGGGTGAGCAGACAGTTCGCCAAGGGGAGTTTCTCGCTGTCGCTGGCCGGGGAATACTACCGCGCGGGGGACTACGACAACTGGTCGCTCTACCCGCAGGCGACCCTGCTCCTGACACCCGCAGAGAAACATCTCGTACAGATTTCGCTCTCGTCGGACAAGACCTATCCCTCGTACTGGGAGATGCAGCAGTCTACCTCCTACATCGACGGCTATTCGGAGATCCGGGGCACGCCCGGACTGCGGCCGTCGAAAAGCTACAACGGCCAGGCAATGTACATGTATAAGCAGAAGTATATCTTCATGCTGTTCTGGAACGAGATGCCCGACTACTTCAACCAAACCGCCTGGCAGGCCCCGGATCGCCTGGCATTGGTCTACCAGACGCTCAACTGGAACACCAACCGCCAGTGGGGCGCCAACGTCATCGTACCGCTGCGCCTGGGCAAATGGCTCGATTCCCGGCTGACGCTGACCGGGATGCGGATGACCCAGCGCTGCGACGCCTTTCACGACCTGGCGTTCGACCGCTCCAAATGGCTGGGGGTGGTGCGCATGGACAACACGATCCGTCTGAGCCGCAAGCCCGACCTGACGCTCGACCTCTCGGGCTACTATCAGAGCGCGGCCATCCAGGGGACATACGACATCGACCCTTCGTGGAGCGTCAACGCAGGTGCCAAGTGGACGTTCGACAAGAGCCGGGCGAGCCTCTCGGTGCGCTGCAACGACATTTTCGAAAGTTCGCTCCCGTTCGCCAAAGTCCGTTACAAGGGACAGTACCTCGACATGGATTCCGGCACCTACACCCGTTCGGTGACGGTGCATTTCTCCTACCGTTTCGGCACATACAAGGAGAAGCGGCACAAGACGGTCGATACGTCGAGGTTCGGACATTGACCCGTCCGCGGCCGGGAAGGGCCGTAAAGGTAACATGCAGGCGGAATTCGATACGCAGCCCCAGTGCGGAAAACGAAGCCCGCAGGCTGCAGGGAGGGGGCAATGCGAAGCGCCGCCATGTCGATCGGCACGGCGGCGCTTGCGCACCCACGGCAGGGCCGCTATGGCTGCCGGCTCTGCTGCATCGCCTCGACGAGCCGCTCCAGCGACCGGAGTTCCCCGGGCGTGGGGCGGGGAGCGTCCATACTCACGATGCGGTGCTGCCGGTCGAGGAGGACATAACGGGGGATCGACTTGATTTCGAGGAACTTCACCATCGGGGAATCCCACTTTCCGGGACAGAGGTAGGAATTTTCAGTCACACCGTACTTCCCGGCCGCATCCTGCCATGCCTCCCGATCCTCGTCGATCGAAATACAGAGGTAGCCGACGCCGGCCTCCGACAAATATTTCCTGGCAGCCTCGGATTGCTGTATATCGATGATGCAGCCGCCGCACCAGCTGGCCCAGAAATCGAGGTACAGGGGGCGGCCTTCGTACTGCGCCAGCACGTCGGCCAATGTCATTTGCCGCTCCGAACCGAGTGCCTGCAGCATCGTCTGCCGCAGCGCCTCGTCCGGGAAGGGCATGTTCCGGTTACAGTAGAACTCCTTTGCCCGGGAGATGTAGTTCAGGTAGGCGGTATCGCGGATCGTGCGCCCGGCCCGGTCGATGGCCGCCAGCAACGCCTCTTCGTAATAGGGGAGCTGCTGTACGGCATAATACCCGACCATCAGGGCCGTCAGGTAGTCGCGCAGCTTGCGGGGGGCCTTGCGGATGCCGGCATACACCGCATCGAAATTCTTCTCGGGTTCGGGCACGGCATAGCGTATGTATTTGTTCAAGAGCGCCGTGGCATAGGAGGAGGTTCCCATCAGGCTGTCCGAAAGCCCGATACCGTCCAGGTATCCCGCAGGCAGCTCCGCCCCGGATTCCTTTCCGGCCGCCGTACAAAGGCTGTTGTAGAGGTCGAGGTCGAACTGCAACCGCCGCAGGGCGACGTATTCGTCGGAAAGGGTCATCCGCATCCGGCAGCTGTCCAGGAAATCGCGTTTCCGCTGCCGGAAAGCTTCCAGTTCGGATTTGTACTTGCCGAGGTCGCCATCCGTCACGCGGGGATAGGATTTGTACGGGAATGCCTCTTCGAGCAGAAACCCGCAGGCGTTATCCTGCCGTCCGACCTCCGCCAGGCGGGGACGGACGCTGCTGAATCCCGGGATCCGCGTGTCGGCCACCCTTTGCAGTTCCAGCGAATCGCCCGGCAGCAACAGGAAATCGCCGCTCCAGGCCATCGCGAACGTGGAATCCCACACAGGCATGACGGAGACCGTCGTAGGCTTGTTTATCTCCAGTTCGATCAGCGCAATGCCGTCGCTGTAGGCGGCTTCGGCGTAGTCGCCGAAGGGCGCTAATTTACTGTACGGGAAAAGCCTGTTCGAAGTGACCTGGTAGGAGGGGAGGCTTTGCCAGAGCGTATCGACCTGGCAATACAGATAGGTTTTTCGCATCGGGAGGGGCTTTTCAGCACATCCCGCCACCATGACGGACAGGATCACACCTGCCCAGAGAAGCTTTTTTTTCATCGCCGCAAGGTTTTAGGTTCCATAAAGTTAAGCGAAAAAATACGAACGGCCAAGGATTCTTCTAATTTTTTAGTAGTTCGGCTGCAAAAAAATCGTTCCCGCAGGGCACGAAAAAGGGCCGTCGCAAAAGACGGCCCTGTACTCGGAGCGGGAATCGAACCCGCACGACCATTGCTGGTCAC
>ENA-UAOK01000266-UAOK01000266.1-human-gut-metagenome-genome-assembly--contig:-NODE-266-length-31747-cov-10.777105_pt1 | contig 31747 bp, 29 predicted proteins | sample MGYA00243467_ERZ654553 | MGnify/ENA primary metagenome ERZ654553 (study PRJEB26926, sample SAMN06164886) | human gut metagenome | biome: ENVO:00009003; feature: ENVO:2100002; material: ENVO:00002003...
TCGGTGCCACTGGTCGATATTGAACCATTGACCATCAAAGCACAGCTCTACCGTGCAGCCAAGCCATTTGCCCATGTGATACGCCTCCGCAGGGACTTTACCCCTTTCCCAGTATGGTGTCGTAAATACCTTTTTGCATGAGCTTCAGAAAAACTATTATGAGGAGTTTGTTTTGAAGCATCCCAATTGGTCGCTTGTGAAGATCTACGCCGACAAAGGTATCTCAGGCACTTCGACAAAACACCGCGTTGCGCTGAACCAAATGCTCGCTGACAGCAGAGCAGGAAAAATTGACCTGATCATCACCAAATCGGTTTCGCGTCTTGCCAGAAATACAGTCGACTGCATTACTATGGTGCGGAACCTTACGGAACTTCGCAATCCGGTGGGTGTTTTCTTTGAGAGCGAATGTATCTTCTCATTGAATGAAGACACATCCATGCCGCTTTCCTTTTTGGCGTCCATTGCAGAAAACGAGTCCCGTATCCGAAGTCGCAGCATGGAGGTTTCTCTTGCCCAGCGTCTAAATGGCGGCCTTCCGCTGACACCCAAGCTGCTGGGTTATTCTCACGATACGGACGGCAAGCTGGTAATCAATCCGGATGAGGCCCCAACCGTTAAGCTCATATTCTATATGTACCTCTCCGGATATTCCTCAGCTTATATTGCCAAGACCCTTGAGGAACTCGGCAAGACAACGTTTCTCGGCAACACCAAGTGGACATCCAACACAGTTATCCAGATCTTGAGAAACGAGCGGCATTGCGGCGATGTTCTCACAAGAAAGACATGGACTCCCGATGTGATCAGTCATAAGTCCAAGAAAAACAGAGGAGAATGCCAGCAGAGTCTGTACAGAGGAGAACACGAGGCTGCCGCAATGTTTTCTCCGTTGTGCCAAAATCCAAGGTCAAAATTGTGGCAAAAATGCTCAAGGCGATCCACGCCCAGGAGAGCAAGAAAGCGTCCCGCGAGAAGGCGAATGCCGTGGTCGCCGAGCTGCGCGCCATGAAGCTGAAGGAGGCCGCCAAGAAGGTCGAGGACGGCATTGAGGAGACACTGACCTACTGCGACTTTCCGAGTGAGCGTTGGACGCGCATCCGCACCAACAATGTGATCGAGCGGCTGAACCGTGAGATCCGCCGCAGGACTCGCGTGGTGGGGACATTCCCAGATGGGAACTCTGCCCTGATGCTGGTCTGCGCGAGGCTTCGCCATGTGGCGGGAACTCAGTGGGGCAACAAGAAATACATGAATATGAAGCATCTGGAGGTGGCTTTAGACGACGCCTTCATTGCCGGCTGACGTCATTCAGCCGGGGTCTGCAAATAAATTTGCGCATAATCCTTGACAGTACCCCGAGGTTAAGTGCTGTTTCGAACATATCTCACACAAACTGCATGACCCTCGTGAACATGTCAGGAGCATGGTGCCGTGTACCCATGGCCTCTCGCGGTCCAGCGTCGCCAACGTGCCGCGTTTGCTCCTGCTGTGCGCGTTCTTGCCTGCGCGCCGTTTCGTCGCCTGGAATGCCCTACGCCTTGCCGACGACGGCGATGCTTTGGATGCAGTCATCGACAAGCTCGTTGTTCCCATTCTTCCGCAGTTGCGCGATGGCCTCGTTCGCCAACTGTTCCTGCAGCGCTTTTGCATTTTCAATTGTCATCTTGAATCCTCCTAGTGTATTTTGGGCTTTGCCCGTGTCAACACAATGGCACATACACTCGGAATGTCCATCCAGCAACACCAACAAAAAAACCTGCTCAAATTCTACGTTTTGCCGAGAGTAAAAAAAGCCGCTTTCCCGAAAAATTCTCGGAAAAGCGGCTCAAAACGCCGTGGGTAAAGGTACAGGTCCATCGAATTTGCCTGACACGGCAGTTGGCATCTTTTTGTCACGCTTGAAAAAATGGGCGCAAAAAAGCCCGGAAGCCGTTGAAACTTCTGGGCTTTTCGCAGCGGCATCTTTTTTGGTGCAGCTTGATGGTGGAGACTGGCGGACTCGAACCGTCGACCTCTTGCGTGTGAAGCAAGCGCTCTAACCAGCTGAGCTAAGCCTCCATTGCTGGACTATTATAGCAGATGGACGGGGGAAAAGTCAACCTTGGATTTTGTTTTCTTCCTGCCAAAGCGACGGAGCGGCGGCGAGGAGCTGCGTTTTGGTGTTCTGATCGGGGTGCTCCAGCGCATATACTAGCAGCAGGTGCAGCATCCGGCCCACGTCTTTGCCGCAAAGCGTGGGAAAATCCGCGCCGGTGACGGCGAGCTGGCGCAGCGTGACGCAGTCGCCGCGCAGCTCGATCTGCCGGACGGCGTCCGTGCGCTGCAGGTTCGCCTGCAGATGCGCCGTTTCCCAGCCGTGCTCCGCGATCAGGCGCTTCCATTCCGCCTCCGTCCGGCCCTCGCGCCATGTCTGCGCCGTCAACTCAATCAAACGGCAGAGCTTCGCGGGCAGGCGGAACGCCGCCGGGTCGAACGCCGGACAGCGCAGCTTTGCGGCTGTCCATCTGGCCTCCGGTGTTTTTGGCATGGCGGAAAGCCCGGAAAAATCGGCATCTTCCGCCCGTATGCAGGCGCCCAGAAGTCCTTCGGCCAGCATACGGCCAAAATATTCGGGCCGGTCGGACAGAAGCGTCTTCTCCGCTTCCTCCCGCACCCGCTCGCGGGAGAGCGACGCGCAGAGCGGCGCGCAGCGTCGGATCGCTGCCTGCGTCTGCGCGTCCAGTGAAAAGCCGAGCTGCGCGGCAAAGCGGTACGCGCGCAGCATCCGAAGCGCATCCTCCCGGAAGCGCGTTTCCGGCTCGCCGACGCAGCGGATGACGCGGCGGGAAAGATCCTCCCGGCCCCCAAAGAGGTCGGTGACCGCGCCGCTCTCGTCCATCGCCATGGCGTTGATCGTAAAATCACGGCGGGCAAGATCGTCTGCAAGGCTGCGCACAAAACGCACGCCGTCCGGGTGGCGGCCGTCGTGATACGCGCCGTCGAGCCGGTAGGTCGTGACCTCGGCGCTGACGCCGTCCAGAAGGACGGTCACGGTGCCGTGCCGGATGCCGGTGGGGACGCAGTGCGGAAACAGGCGCAGCACGTCCTCCGGCAGCGCCTGCGATGCGATGTCCCAGTCGTGGATGGGCCGGTCCAGCAGCGTGTCGCGCACGCAGCCGCCGACGTACCGGGCCTCAAACCCGGCGTCCTCCAGTGTTTTGATGATCGCATCCGGCCTCATAGCGTGTCCTCCCGGCAAAAATCCGAAATTCTTCTTGTTTTATTGCCGTCTTCCGTATATAATATAATGCTGTCAGTTTTCATTATACGCGCCCTCCCGCGCGTGCGCAATCCAATTTTTTCGGAGGAACCTTGCATGGAATATCCTTCCTGTCAACATATCGAGCAATATCTGGTCCCCGGCAAGCGCTGCCATCTGGTGGGCATCGGCGGCGTGTCGATGCGGCCTCTGGGCCTTGTCCTGCGGCGCATGGGGATGGAGATCTCCGGCTCCGACATGAACGCGTCCGTTTCGACGGACGAGCTGATCGCCAAGGGCATTCAGGTCTCCATTGGGCACCGGGCCGAGAATATCGAGGGGGCCGACTGCCTCATCCGCACGGCTGCCGCGCACAATGACAACCCCGAGATCGCCGCTGCCCGCGCCAGGGGCGTCCCCATTTTCGAGCGGGCGCAGGCCTGGGGCTATATCATGCGGGCCTACAAAAACGCCATCTGCGTTTCCGGCACGCACGGCAAGACCACGACGACCTCAATGCTGACGCACATTTTCATGCAGGCCAACCGCGATCCCACGATCATGATCGGCGGCTTCCTGCCGCTGCTCGGCGCGGGGCACCGCGTCGGCAAGGGCGACACGATCATTCTCGAAAGCTGCGAATACTGCAATTCGTTCCTGAACTTCTTCCCGACCGCTGCGGTCATTCTCGACGTGGACGCCGATCATCTGGACTTTTTCAAGAATCTTCAGGACGTGGAGCGGTCGTTCCGGAAATTTGCCTCCCTCGTCCCGGCAGATGGTCTGATCGTCGCCAACGGCGACGACAAAAACACCCGCGACACGCTGGCCGGGATGCCGTATCTGTCATTCGGCTTCGATGCGAAAAACGACGTGTACGGGAAGAACTTCTCTGAAGATTTCAGCGAATTTGACGTTTTCTGCGGCGGGCAGCCGTATGCGCACCTGCATCTGGGCGTCATTGGCCGTCACAACGCGCTGAACGCGCTGGCCGCCTGCGCGGTGGCATGGAAATTCGGCATTTCCGGCGAAACCGCAGCCGCGGCGCTCGCAGAGTTCCACGGCGCAGGCCGCAGGCTCGAATACAAGGGCAGCTTCCACGGCGCAGACGTCTACGACGACTATGCCCACCATCCCAACGAGCTCCACGCGCTTTTGCAGGCTGTCCGGCTGATGCATTACCGGCGTGTGATCTGCGCGTTCCAGCCGCACACGTATTCGCGCACGAAGGCGCTGTTCCAGAGCTTTGTCGACGAGCTGCGCACGGCCGACCAGGTCGTTCTGGCCGATATTTACGCCGCGCGTGAACAGAACACCGTCGGTGTCAGCTCGCAGGAGCTGGCCGCGGAGATCCCCGGCGCGGTCTACTGTCCGAGCCTGCAGGGCGTGACGGCCTATCTGCGCGAGAATGCGCAGCCGGGCGATATCATCCTGACCGTCGGCGCAGGCGATATCTACAAGGCCGGAGAGGCGCTTTTTACAGAATAACGGAACTTTTCTCAAAAACCGGCGTCTGAACTCCCAGACGCTGGTTTTTTGATTGACAGCCTGTTCCAGTATCCTGTATAATAAAGTCGAAGAAACAAGAATAAAGGAGGATTCTTATGGTCTCAAGCATTTACAAAAAAACATTTTCCGTTTTGATGAAGCGCCCCTTCCGGCTTTGGGGCATATCCCTGCTTGCAGAGTTCCTGTGTCTGGTGGCCTACGCCGGGTTCATCGGCGTTCCGGCTGCCGCGTTCTGCGCTGCGCTTCTGCTGTCGGCTTCCATGTCGATGATCTTCCTCAACAGCTACCGCACGGGACTTGAGCCGAAAACGTCCTATCTGTTCGCCTCATTCAAAAAGGACCGGATCCTTCGCGTTCTGGGCGGCATGGCGTGGATGCAGCTCTGGATCTTCCTGTGGTCGCTCATTCCGATCGTCGGGATCGTGTTCGGCATCATCCGTATGTATGAATACCGCTTCGTGCCCTACATTCTTATGACGCGCGACGACGTCAAGCCCACCGACGCCATCAAGATCTCCAAGCAGGAGACGATGGGCTACAAGGGCAAGATGTTCGGCGCGGATATCCTGCTCGGCGCAGTCTATTTGGGCGCATTTCTCGTTTTTGCCCTGCTGGGGGAAATCCCGTATCTCGGCGTGCTGTTCCGCATCCTGTGGGTCCTGATCGCCATCGCATACGGCCTGCTTGCGCCGCTGTTCAGCGGGATCATGCAGGCGGCGTTCTATGTGGAAATTCAGAACCGCCGCGCGGCAGGCTCCTGGCACCCCGCTGCGCCCGCACGGCCCGACTGGCCCACTCCGCCGGTGCAGCCCGTGCAGCCGTCCGCTCCCGTTCAGCCCGAGCGGCCCATCCCGCCCACACAGCCCGTGCAGTCCGCTGCTCCCGAACAGCCTGTATGCCCTGTCTCGCCTGTTGTGCAGCCTTCGTTTACCGAAGCTGTGACGCAGCCCGCTTCGCAGGGAGCGCCGGTCGTGTTCTCCCCGGAGCCTGAACCGCAGCAGCCGCCGGAGGAGCCGGTCCAGACGCAGCCGTCTGACCTCCGCTGCCCGCGCTGCGGCGCAGCCGTCAAAATTCCCGGCGCCATGTTCTGCACCATATGTGGAGAGCGGCTGAAATGAGCATCGTTCTGTTTATTCTGGCGCTTGCCGCTGCATTTATCGGAACAATTTTCGCCTTCCGCGCCATCAGCCGCATTCACAGCGGCGAAAGCTATACCTACGAAGCCGCAGCCTGTGCTGTCTGCGTGACGCTGATCGTGCTTGCGCTGATGCTTCGGTAAGAAATTCTGCGTGCCATCGTCTCCCGGCAGACCGGCAGGGGGCTGCCTCAAACAGGATCAGTATAAAAACCAGCGTTTGGATTTGCTGTCCCCTGACAGGGGTAACAATGGCGGCGGGGGTTACCCGGCTGGTGATTCAGGCACCAGCCGGGTTTTCCATTGGCGTATAACTGGGAATAGTTCAGGACACTTTCGGGATTTCTTTATGTTGTTCCGGTTTTGCTGTTTGTCTGTTCTCCATGCAGCCAATATCGGCGTAGTGAATTTCCACCGTCTGTGGTGCGTGTTTGGACCATTTTACTTCCTTTTCATTCCCGTTCCGCGCAGAATTTGAAGAATACGCGCAATCCCCGGATGCGTGAATTCAGGGACGTGATTTTCTTGCCTGCGTCCAGTTCCGAGACAATGAAGTTTTCAAAAACGTCCTGACTGACTGCATCGACATACCGAACCGGCACACACGCATGAAAGTACTTCAAATCCTCCGCATAATAGCGCATGGTTTGAGAGCTCAAATTCTTTAGGGTGTATCTGAAAACTCATGATGTGACCGGCAGCGAGGGATTTTTGCGTTGCGCAAGACATTTTTTCGCAGGAATACTGACGTATTTCAAGGAAAAATGACGCGGCGCACCGCAAAAAGGCCTGCTGTCCGGGTGCGTTGGGAGTTTTCAGATACACCCTAGTTTACAGTGTTTCGTGAACAGTTGTTCCGCTTCTGAAAAGGACGTTCGTTTGACCTGTTTTGCGTTCAAAATTGTGGTTCTGCGCATAAAAAATCCTCCATTTCCACGGCAAAAAATCTGGCGTCAAAATGGGGGTAAAAATCTGGTATCGCGATTTTCAAACGCGGAAAAAACCGAATTTTTGATAAAGAAAAACTCCTCAAATTCCGAAGAATCTGAGGAGTTGGTGCGCGAGGCGGGACTTGAACCCGCACGTCCGGAGTGGACACTAGAACCTGAATCTAGCGAGTCTGCCAATTCCACCACTCGCGCGTTTGCAGTCTTTCAACTGCTCGGATATATTACCACAGATATTCCTGCTTGTCAAGCGGAAGGTGCAGAAAAGTTGCGAAAAACATACCGGCGAATCGCCGGTATGACAGGGCGGCGCAGGGGCATTTAAAAAATCATGCAGATCCCTGCGATCACGGCGCAGAGGGGGATATAGAGCAGGAAGTGCAGGATGTGCGTCCTTTTATTGTAGCCGATGCGGCCCTACGATGCCCTTCAGCTCGGGATAAAAATGCGGGAAGAAGTTTGAATGGCAGAGCAGGAACCAGTCGAAAAAGAGAATATCGTAGAGCTCCATGCAATAGAGCATGATAAGATACCGGCCAAAGAAGCGGAAAAATCCAAAGCCGTTTCGGATCCCGTCCTTCTGAACGTTTTGTTTATACTGCCACAGAACTGGCCTGCGCGCAAAAAACAAAGGGCTGCGGCTTCGGCGGCACCGCACAGCTGGCGGGCAAGCACGTGGTCCGTGGGAAGATGATCGCCGTAGAGCTTGCGGGACTCGCACCCCGGCCAAAGCAGCCGCCACACGGAATTCTGGACGCCCGAACCGCTTGAAGCAGCGGAAAATTGATAAAAGAAAAACCTTGAAAACAGATGTTTTCAAGGTTTTTCTGGCGCGGAAGGAGAGATTTGAACTCTCGCGCGCTTTTTAGACGCCTACTCCCTTAGCAGGGGAGCCCCTTCGGCCACTTGGGTACTTCCGCAGGTCGGTTGAGCCGATATGAAGGAAAGAAAATGGCGGAGAGAGTGGGATTCGAACCCACGGCACATTGCTGTGTCACTGGTTTTCAAGACCAGCTCCTTAAACCGCTCGGACATCTCTCCGAATGCCGGCCTCCAAAGCCGTGAATTATCTTATCATATCCAGGCAGGTTTGTCAATTCCTTTTGCAGAAACCGATGAATATTTTAGGAAGAAACCTTGATGTTCCCATGGGAAAGTGCTATACTAATTCAATAAAATAATGCAACTGGAAGGTGTTCCTGTATGACAAAAATTGATATTTATTCTGGCTTTCTCGGCGCTGGCAAGACGACGCTCATCAAAAAAATGATCAAGGAAGCCTATCACGGCCAGAAGCTCGTCCTCATTGAGAACGAATTCGGCGAAATTGGCATTGACGGCGGCTTTCTGCAGGAGGCGGGCATCCAGATCACGGAGATGAACTCCGGCTGCATCTGCTGCTCGCTGGTGGGCGATTTCGGCCGCGCGCTCAAGAAGGTCATTGCGGAGTATGCGCCCGACCGCATTCTCATCGAGCCGTCCGGCGTGGGCAAGCTGTCCGACGTCATCGGCGCCGTGCGCAAGGTCACGTCCGACGACGTGCAGCTCGGCAATTTCGTGACCGTGGCGGACGCGACGAAGTGCAAGATGTATATGAAGAACTTCGGCGAGTTCTACAATAACCAGATCGAGACGGCCAACACCATCATCCTCAGCCGCACCGACGGCATGACGGAGGAAAAGCTCGACCAGTGCGTCAACATGATCCGCGAACACAACAAGGACGCCGTGATCGTTACGACCCCGTGGCCGGAGCTGACCGGCGAGCAGCTGATGGAGGCGATGGAGCAGCGCAGCACCATCGCCATCGAGCTTGCAAAGCTCGAAGAAGAGGCGCACCACCATCATCATGACCATGACGAGGACGACGAGTGCGACGATCCGGACTGCGCCTGCCACCATCATCACCACGACGAGGATGACGACGACGAGCACGAGCACCATCACCATCATCACCATGATGACGACGATGACGATGAATGCGATGACCCGGACTGCGCCTGCCACCACCATCACGATGACGACGATGACGACGAGCATGAGCACCACCATCATCACCATCACCACCACGGCCATGACGCCGACGAGGTCTTCATCAGCTGGGGCGAGGAAACGCATAAGAAATTCACAAAGGCCGAGATCGAGCGCATCCTGAAGGCGCTTGAGGACGCGGATGCCTATGGCATCGTCCTGCGTGCGAAGGGCTATGTAGCAAACGCGGAGGGCGAGAAGTGGATCCACTTCGACTATGTCCCCGGTGAGCCGGATATCCGCGACGGCGGCGCGATGGTCACGGGCCGCATCTGCGTGATCGGCTCGAAGCTGAACGAAGAGGCTGTTGCGAAGCTCTTCGGCGTGGAAAAGCAGTAAGGAGTTTTCTCTATGGCTATGCCTGATATCCCCATGTACGTCTTTACCGGCTTTCTGGAGTCCGGCAAGACGAAGTTCATTCAGGAAACGCTCGAAGACGAGCGCTTCAACACCGGCGAGCGGACGCTTCTGCTGGTTTTCGAGGAGGGCGAGGAGGAATACGACGTCTCGGCCTACCCGCACAAGGAGGTCTACGAGCAGGTTCTGGACTATGAAGACCTCAGCCCGGAAATGCTGACCGATCTGCAGAAGAAATACCGGGCCGAGCGTGTGGTCGTGGAGCTCAACGGGATGCATCTTGCTGCGGATTTCTACCTCAAGACCCCCGACCACTGGAAGATCGCGCAGGAGGTCATGTTTGCCGACGCGACGACCTTCCTCAGCTACAACGCCAATATGCGCCAGCTCGTCGTGGACAAGCTGGCAGGCGCGGAGATGCTGGTTCTCAACCGCATGGCCCCCGGCACGGACGTCATGCCGTACCACAAGATCGCCCGCGCCGTGAACCGGAAGATCGACATTCTCTATGAATACACCGACGGCTCGACGCACTATGACGATATCGAAGACCCGCTGCCGTTCGACCTGAACGCGCCCGTGGTCGAGATCAGGGACGAGGATTATGCCCTGTTCTACCGCGATATCACCGAGGAGCCAAAGAAGTACGCGGGCAAGACCGTGAAATTCAAGGGGCAGGTCGCGCGCCTGCGCCGGGAAAAAGAGGGGATGTTTGCTCCCGGCCGGTTCGTCATGACCTGCTGCGAGGCGGATATCACGTTCATGGGCCTGCCGTGCAAATTCGCGGCGGCCTCCGGCCTTGCGGCCAGAAGCTGGGTCTGGGTAACGGCGACGGTCGAGGTCAAGTTCCACACGCTCTACAAGGGCGTCGGCCCCATCCTGACAGCTGTGAATGTGCAGCCCGCCGAGCCTGCCGAGCAGAACGTCGCAACGTTCTGATACGATTCATATTCGATCCTTTGTGTACCAAAGCAGCCGGCAGAGACTTGTCTGCCGGCTGCTTTCTGTTTTGGCAGAATGGCTCTTGCCGGAAGGCTGGAAATCAGGTATAATACAGAAAAAGACGCCCCGCCGGGAGGCGGGGGGAACGGAGGCGTTTGCATATGCAGACAAGCTATCGCTTTTCCGCGCCGGGCCGCACGGAGATCAGCGGCAACCATACCGACCATCAGCACGGCTGCGTGCTGGCTGCGGCTGTCGATCTGGAAACGACGGCGGAGGTCACGCTGCGGCCCGATTCCATCATCCGCGTTGCGTCCGAGGGCTATGCCCCGGTCGAGATCGATCTGAATGATCTGTCCGTCCACGCGGAAGAAAAAAATACGACCGCCGCGCTCGTGCGCGGCGTTGCCGCGGCGTTTGCGCAGCGCGGCTGTAAGCTGCACGGCTTTGACGCGGCTGTCCGCTCGACCGTCCTGCCCGGCTCCGGTCTGTCGTCCTCCGCCGCATTCGAGGTTCTGATCGGCACGATCTGCAACGAGCTGTTTTTCGATAAAAAATGCTCCGCCATCGAGATCGCGCAGATCGGCCAGTATGCCGAGAACGTCTATTTCGGCAAGCCCTGCGGCCTCATGGATCAGATGGCCTCCAGCGTCGGCGGGCTGGTCTTCATCGATTTTGCCGACCCGGCGCACCCCGCCGTCCGGCAGGCGGCGTTCGATTTTGCGCACTGCGGCTACACGCTCTGCACGCTCGATTCCGGCGCGGATCACGCAGATCTGACGGACGAATACGCCGCCATCCCCGAGGAAATGCGCCGCGTAGCCCGCGTGTTCGGCAAGGACGTGCTGCGCGAGGTGGACGAGGCGGAATTCTACGCAAATCTCAAGGCGGCCCGCGAGGCGGCGGGCGACCGCGCCGTTTTGCGCGCGATGCATTTCTTTGACGAAAACCGCCGGGTGCAGCAGCAGGTGCAGGCGCTGGAACGGGACGATTTTGAGGGCTTCCTTGCGGGCGTGCGCGATTCCGGGCGCTCGTCGTGGATGCTGCTGCAGAACGTGGTTCCTGCCGGGAGCCGGGAGCACCAGCAGATGGCCCTTGCGCTGGCTGCCTGTGAAAAGCAGCTTGCCGGGCGCGGCGCCTGCCGCATTCACGGCGGCGGCTTTGCCGGGACGCTGCTGGTGTTCGTGCCGAATGAAGCGCTTGCGTCCTTCCGCGCCAATATGGAGGCCGTGCTCGGCGAGGGCCGCTGCCACGTGCTCTCGATCCGGCAGGCGGGCGGCGTCCGGCTGGCATGAGACGGGCTGACCGCGCGGTCACGGACCGCGAACGGATTTTGCAGGTGATCGAGTCCTGCACCTGCTGCCGCGTCGGTTTTTCCTGCCCGGAGGGGGCGTACATCGTGCCGCTGAATTTCGCCTTTGTCCCCGGCTCACCTGACCGGTTTTATTTCCACGGCGCGCACGAGGGCCGCAAGGCAGAGCTCATCCGCACTGCGCCGCGCGTCGGCTTTGAGCTGGACTGCGCGCACGCGCTCGCAGCCGGACAGACCGGCTGCTCGTATTCCTATCGCTATCAGAGTGTGATCGGAACGGGCGTGATCTGCGAGGTGCAGGAGCCGGAGGAAAAGAAGCGGGCGCTGTCGGCAATTATGGCGCACTATGAAAAGAGCCGGCTGTTTGCCTTTACAGACGAGCAGGCGCAGCGCGCGGCCGTGTTCCGGCTGGACGTCGCGCAGCTGACCTGCAAGGAGCATTTGTAAGAAAGAAGGAAGACACATGAACGAATTTGAACTGCAGCACCTGCCGGAGGCGTACCGCCCCTTGTCGCCGTGGAGCTATTTTGGCCTCGGCATTCTCTACGCCCTGCCGCTCCTGGGCTGGATCTTCCTGATCGTCCACGCCATCGGCAGCGCGAACATCAACCGCCGCAATTATGCCCGCAGCTATTTCTGCGTCTACGTGCTGGCGATCATTCTGGGCGTCCTGCTGACGATCACCGGCGTACTGTCCGGCCTGACCCAATCCCTGAACGGTACGTTCGCATAAGTCCATAAATCAAAAAACAGGGCTGTCTCAATGATGTTTCGATCATTTGAGACAGCCCTGTTTCTTGTGGCGGGGGGATTATGAAAGGCTCTTACCGCATACGGTGCAGAATACGGCGTCGGACAGCTTGACGGGCGCGCCGCAGTGCGGGCAGTATCTGTTAGTCCGCTGCGGCTGGGCTGGCAGCTCAGGCACCAGAGAGAACACAACGGGCTTTCCCTGCGGAGCGGACTGCGTCACAGGTTCGGCAGGCTCGGGCTGCGCAGGACGCGTGGGCGGCACAGGCGAAGACGGCTGCGGAGCGCTTGCCGTACGGCGCTTCTGGATCTCGTCATAAACCGCCGCCTGCAAAACGCCGCGGAACAGCAGCATGATCAGATTGAGCAGCACAACCAGAACAGAAAGCCATGCGTTGCTATGCGGGATCAGTGTGAGCAGATACAGAGCGAGGGTGAGGACCCAATAGACCGCAGCGAGCAGGATATCCGCGCCGTACATCTCACCCTTATAGCCCAGCGTCTCCTGCTTGGAGAGCTTGACGGCGTCGGTGGCCCTGACGTCCTCGCGCGTCATGAGAATGTAGGGCACGAAGCGGTATTCATACGCGCGGATGGTGCCGAACACGATCCCGGCAATCGGAATGAGCGACCACAGGAAGATCCAGAGGCACATCCACGCCATGCCGCCCAGAATGCGGAAGAACTGCCCCGTTCTGAACATGGCGAACAGATCAGACACATTCGGCGCCAGTCCCGTGCGGCAGCAGCCGAGATAGATCTTCGACATGGAGGCCGACAGCAACAGCAGCACGCAGAACCAAAGGGCATAGACGACGGTCATCAACAAATACATCAGCAGCGGTACACCGGTCGAGGACGTTCTGGATGCACGTGCCCACGACTGCGCTGCTGCGCTGAGCTGCGCCAACGGAATAAAGCTCACGGCGATGCTGGATACGAACCACAGAATAATTGCGAGGAGAAGCACGCCCAAAAGACTGAAGAACCGTTTCTTCAGCACGGAGAACATTCTTTTATAAACGGTTGAAATCATACATATCCTCCTTTTCCCTTTCTTCGACTTTATTATACAGGATATTGGAACAGACTGTCAATCAAAAACCAGCCGAAAAAATCATGCGCCGGGTCTGGAAATGTCCCTGCCTGAGACGCTCCCGATGGGGCACCATCTGCTGCTGGCCCATGCCAGAGCGTACCGCGCGATGAAAGCCTGCGGATTTGACGAGTTGCAGGTCGGCATTGCGCAGCAGGGTTCTTTTTTCTGCCCTGCAAGCAGCCGTCCGGAGAATATAGAGGCGACGCGGACAGTAACATTCGACCGGCTGAACTACAGCTGGTACGGCTCTGTGTCATGGTGGAATGATCCGCTGTTTTTCGGCACATACCCTGCGGATGGCGTTCGGAAGTATGGACAATATCTGCCGCGCGGCTGGCAGAAGGACGCTGCCGATATGCAGGGAACGCTTGACCTTTCTTGGTCAGAATTTCTATGACTGCACGCTGTATTCGGCAAAAAACGGTATGGAAAATCCACCAGATGGTGCCATGCGCAATTCTGCCGGGTGGAATGTGACACCGGATGGGATCGGCTGGGCGATGCGCTTCCTTTACGAGCGCTATCATATGCCGATCCTGATTACGGAAAACGGTATGTGCTGTCATGACTGGGTCGCACTGAAAAGTCCACGACCCGAACCGTATCGACTTTATCTGGCGGTATCTGCAAAACGTACATGCGGCAATGCAGGGCGGTGTCCCGGTGCTCGGCTATTTTTACTGGTCACTGATGGACAATTTTGAGTGGACGCTTGGCTATTCAGAGCGCTTCGGCCTGATTTTCGTCGATTATCCAACACAAAAGCGCACGATCAAGGACAGCGGATATTGGTACCGGCAGGTCATTAAGAACAATGGGCCGGTTACTAGTATTTACCCCGCTATTTGTGCAAGGGTGTGCAGCGAGACTAAGTGATAAAAAGCGACTGTTTTCCCTTATAGTGCGTCTCTCTTTGTACTCATATGATCCTGCGTTTAAGCATCTTGAAGTGATAGAAGTATGGAGTAATTCCAATCAAAAATAAAACGGGATCTGCGTTACTATCACACAGATCCCGTTTTCATGGCGGCGATTATTTATGCAAATCCAAAGCCGGGCTTTACTTTTGCACATCACTTATTACAGCAGTGGGGTCATATACAACGGAAGAAATACGATGCTGTCTTCCTCTTTGAAATCGCCGGTATGCAAAACATAAGGGATATGAAGCTGATCGGCATATTTCGTCTTGAATTTTTTCAGAGAGGACAGCGTATAGTTCTTACTCGACTTCACTTCGATGGGAGAGATGTTGTGGCGGTTGCTGATTTGACTCTTGGCGATCAAAAAATCAATTTCCATACGGGAGGATGCGTCGCTGCGCGAGGAATTGGAATAGAAATAGAGCTTGTGCCCACTCGCAGTCAGCATTTGCGCGACCATGTTCTCCATGACCATGCCCATGTTGACCTCCAGCTTGTCGAGCAGGAGCTTCTTGTAGACCTCGCCGGTAACGATGCCGTTTTTATCAAAGGCATGGCTGATCAAAAGACCGGTATCGCCCATATAGCATTTCAGCAGCGTCCTGTCCCGGTTCAGATTCAAACCAAAGGTCGGCTCTGCGGCATTATAGCAATGATTTACGATCATCGCGTCAGAAAGCCAGAACATGGCGTCCTTGTATTCATCGAATCGAGCGCCCTGCACCAAAAGAGCACTTTCGCCATTCCGCTGCTTCCATTGCAGCAATTCCTGATAGATTTTTCTGCGCATAAAGAACCTCCTGATAAAACTGCCCCAAACGAGTAATCTCTATAAGAGGGTAGCACAAATCGAGTTTTTTGATTTTCATATTTCTACGCAAATCGAGAGAATTGGGCATTTTCTGAAAAAGCTATTCAGGAAAAAAGGATGGTGCGGTACAGACTGGTAAGAATCATAGTCGTTTTGGCATATATCTCTCGACGAATGTTGACGAATCTGGTATAATTCATGCAGAGAAACCAAACAGCATGCAACAGATACGGGAGGCGCGATAAAATGAGCAGAGACTCAGAAAAGGTTTTGAAAGAATTGCAGAAATTCCTGGACGCTCACGCAGAGGACACGGAGAACGAAGCCGACGTGGATGCCCTGGCGGAGCGGTTCTTTGCAGAATACAATCTAAAATGCAAAGAGCAGAAAGAATCTGCGCCTGAAACAGCGGACGATTATCTGGATCTCGCCGAACAGGTCACGTCGAAGAAAAAAAGAGTGGAATATCTGCACAAGGCGCTGGAGCTGGAGCCGGACAATCTGGATGCAAGACTCCAATTGATCCTGCGTACAGCGGAGCAGCCGGACGAGCGGCGGCTTGCCCTGCAGGAGCTGCTCGACGCAGCGGACAAGCAGATGGAAAAGTCCGGCGCGTTCAAGGAGTACGCCGGTGAGTTTTGGACAGCGTTTGAAACCAGACCATATATGCGCGTGCGCTATACATACTTTGACGTTTTAATTTCCTGCGGCATGATGCGCCGGGCGATCGACGAAGGGCAGCGCCTGTTGGAATTGTGCGAGAACGATAATCTCGGCGTCCGCTATCAGCTGATGCATTTGTATGCCTATATGGAAGACGAGATGCACGCGCTGGCGCTCCATAAGCAGTTCGATTCCTATGAGGAAACGCAGATGCTCCTGCCGCTGGCAGTTTTGTATTACAAGCTGAATCAGTTCGATAAGGCAGAGGACTGCATCAAGCGCCTTGCGAAAGCGAACAAGGATACGAAGAAGTTCCTGCGGGCGGCGGCGCGTGACCAGCTGGACGATTATATTGGCGAGATGAGCCCCTATGGATACCGGCCGTTTACGATGGAAGAGCTGCTGGACGAACTGATGCACACCAGTTATCTGTTCAACTCTGTGCCATACTTCTTCGCATGGGCAAGTAAAGTCCTTGCTGCGAAAACAAGTGCAAAAATGAGCGCAGGAAAGCCGAAACTCCTGCACTGAACCGGCAATATGAATGATGCAGAAAAGGCACGACATTGCGTCGTGCCTTTTGCTTTATCTGCAATTATACGAGGTATTCAGAAGCGCCGTTGTCCTTGCATTGACACCCATCAGCTCCCGCTGGGTCTGCCGGTTCGACTGGCACATGGGCATCAGAAAATTCACAGCCTTACGGATCTGCTGAAGGTCAGAGAAAGTAAGGGCATTCTGATGCAGATGCTCCAAAACACGGCTACCTTTGAGCGGGTCTTATCCAACAGGAAAGCCAACGGTTTAAGTGACAAAACCTTACAAACCTGCAACAACCGCTGAATCAAGGCAAAGCGAACGGGCTTGCCGCCTGTGATTCACAGACAGCAAGCCCGTTCGGCTGCTTGAACACTAGCTTTTTGGGATCACTTCAAAATTGTCCTGCCGGGGAAATTTTGTTCAGCCGGCGTCCTCTGAGACGCTGGGGGTTTCGTAGGTTTCGATGCGGCGGATATGCGCGCCGAGCGCGGTGAGCTTGCCGACGATGTCCTCGTAGCCGCGCTCGATGAAGTGCGCATCCTCGATGAGCGTCATGCCCTCGGCGCACATGGCGGCGATGACCATCGCAGCGCCCGCGCGCAGGTCGCAGGCGCGGACCTCGCAGCCGCGCAGCGTCTGCACGCCGTCGATGATAGCGGTCTTGCCCTCGACCTGGATATTTGCGCCCATGCGGCCAAGCTCGGCCGTGTAGCGGAAGCGGTTGTCATAGACGCCCTCGGTCACGAGGCTGGTGCCGACGGCGGTGGCCAGACAGACGGTGATCTGCGGCTGCATATCGGTCGGGAAGCCGGGGTACGGCATGGTCTTGACGTTCGCGCGGTGCAGGCGGTAGGCGGATTCGACGCGGATGGCGTCATCATACTCCGTGATGTCCGCGCCGATCTCACGCAGCTTGGCGGTGATGCAGTCGAGGTGCTTCGGGATGACGTTTTCGATCAGCACGTCGCCGCCGACTGCGGCGGCAGCGGCCATATACGTGCCCGCCTCGATCTGGTCGGGGATGATGGAATAGCAGCCGCCGTGCAGCGCCTTGACGCCGCGCACCTTGATGACGTCGGTGCCCGCGCCGGAGATCTGCGCGCCCATGGCGTTCAGGAAGTTCGCGAGGTCGACGATGTGCGGCTCCTTGGCGCAGTTTTCGATAATCGTCATGCCGCTGCACAAAACTGCCGCAAGCAGGATGTTCATCGTCGCGCCGACGGAGACGATATCAAGATAGACATGGCCGCCGCGCAGCCCGCCCTTCGGGGCGTCGGCGCAGACATAGCCGCCGGACTGCTCGACCATGGCACCCATGGCCTCGAAGCCCTTGATGTGCTGGTCGATGGGGCGGACGCCGAAGTTGCAGCCGCCCGGCATGGCGACATGGGCATGGCCGAAGCGGCCAAGCTCTGCGCCGATGAGATAATACGACGCGCGGATACGGCGGACAAGCTCGATGGGCGCGGTCGCGTTGCGGGCGCGGGTGCAGTCGATCTCGAGCGTGTTGCGGCCGTAGCGCCGGATCTCCGCGCCCATATCGCGCAGGATCTCCAGCAGCAGACGAACGTCTGAAATATCCGGTACGTTTTCGATCCGGCAGGGGCCGCTGACGAGCAGCGTGGCCGGCAGGATCGCGACCGCCGCGTTCTTGGCCCCGGAAATGGTCACGGAGCCGGAAAGCTTTGTGCCGCCTTGAACGATGTATTTGATCAAAATGTAATCCCTCTTTGGTAGCGTCAGTTGACACTAAGAGTGTTTGCGGAAATGCGTTATGTTAACAAAGCCAAATTCGGCCGCTATTAGAATAGCACACCACGGCAGGAATGTAAAGGAAAATGACAATGCAGCAGCAGGAAATCTTCAGATTTTCTTCATAATTCGACAGGCGCAGACGGCGGACGCTATGTTTCCGCCGTGATTTCGCGCGTAATGCCGTTGATAAAAAAGCTTCCCGCGTCCGTTTCGACCAGCCAGACCGGCACGAAGCGGATGCCCGTACCGGCCTGATCGGACGGCAGATACGCCTGCGTAAGACCCGTCACCGCGCTTCCGACCCAGCCGAGCGCGTCACGCCGGGCCAGCAGCTGCGCCAGCGCGTCAGCGGCGGAGATGGCCTCCTGCTCCGACACGCGCGTAATGGAGCTTCCGCCGGTATAAAACGTGCCCTCGACCGCCGTGAGGCAATCGTCCGTGTAGCTCAGCGCCAGCTGGCTGCCGAGCACCGGCACGCCGAGCAACGTCTGCGAGGTGCGGATCTGCACGGCGCCCGTCTCCGTCTGCTCCCGCGTGAGGGTCTGATATTGAAAATCCATGGCGCGCAGCAGCTTTTCTGCGGCCTTTTCAGAACTCCGCACCCGGCTGCCGCCGGTCATCACGGCGGAGAAGCCGCCCGTGCGCGTGATATGGAGCGTCCCAAGCTCGGATTCGTAGGTGCTCTCAAAGCCGGATTCGCCTGCGGGCGCGGCCTTCGCGCCGAGCAGCGCCTGCGCGGCGGTCTGCGCGCCGTCCTCAGAAAGCTCGACACTGTAGAGCACGGGACTGCGCGGAAGCTCGTCGAGCAAAACGGAAAGGCCGTAGCTCTCGTAGAGTGTCTTCAGCTCCTGCAGCATCTGCCGCTGCTCATGCGTCTGCGCAAGCCGGTTCGGAACGACGATGCACAAAAGCCCCAGCGCACAGAGCGTCAGAATGAGAAGGATCAGATTTTTCATGCGCGAAGCGCTCATGGCGGCTCCTCCTGATGGAAAATTTGAGTCAGTGGTGCGATGGATACGGCGGAAAGCAGCTGTTCTAAAGAGGTCTTCGGCGAATCTGTATGGATTTACCCACTTGTTTGTAGGGGCCGATGCCCACATCGGCCCGCTGGGAAATTGCAAATTCGCCTAGGGTGTATCTGAAAACTCATGATGTGACCGGCAGCGAGGGATTTTTGCGTTGCGCAAGACATTTTTTCGCAGGAATACTGACGTATTTCAAGGAAAAATGACGCGGCGCACCGCAAAAAGGCCCGCTGTCCGGGTGCGTTGGGAGTTTTCAGATACACCCTAAGATTCCCGCAGAAACGGTGCGTTCTGCCGGGTCGATGTGGGCATCGACCCCTACGATTAACAGCGAAAAGCCTGCGGATTCGCATCGGACTATCGCTTTTCGCAATTACCTGCTGCGACCTCTCAGGCGCTCCCGCGCCAGTGCATCGTGGGCGGGTGCATATCACGCTTACTCCGTCTCCCAACCGGCGGTGAGTTCACCGCCGGTGCCTTCGGCGTACAGAAGGCGGAGCGTGCCGCCCTTCGGCAGGCAGGCGGCTGCCTGCGCGGCGGGCAGGAGCGCTGCGGGCGTTGACGAGGCCGTGTAGCTGCGGTACAGGACGGAGGCGTTCGTGATCTGCGTGCCGTCGAAGCGGAGCTCGATCGCGCCGCGCGGTGCGATCTCGATGCCGGACAGATAATAGCCGAAGGTGCACACGGCGCTCTGGCCGTCGGCCCGATAGCTTTGCAGATAGACCCGCGCCTCGCCGTAGCTGTCACCGGTCAGGCGGCTGAGGAGGCTGCGCGCAGCCTCGATGCGGTCAAGCGCGCCTGCCGACGCGCTCTGGAAGCGGTCGTCCGGCTGGAGGATCTGCAGTTCAATTCTGCCCTGCGCGCTCACGCGCAGGCGCAGGCCGGTTTCGGTAAAGGACGTCGTGCCGTCGTTTCCGACGAAGCGTGCGTCGCCGTAAGGGTTGATGCCGATCTGGGTTGCGAGGGCGGAAATAAATCGCGCGTCGCACGGGTTCGTGCCGAGGCCGGTGCAGACGGCGGCGCTTGACGCGCTGATGAGCGAGAGCGGATCGAGCGCGCTGTAGGGCGCGTCGTCCGATTCAAACGCGAAGAAGCTGCCGTCCGGGACGGCGGCGGAAAGCTCGGCCGCAAGCGTCTCGGCGGAAAGCGCCGTCTGCGCGCGATAGCAGCCGTCGCCCAGCAGATACAGCTGAACCGTCTCTCCGTCCAGCGCCAGCACGTACCACTGCGCGTCCGCGCCCTCCGGCGCGCGCACGTTCAGCCATGCGCCAAGCACGGCGGGGGAAATTTGTCCCGGGAAGCAGAAGGCCGCGCCGGGCTTCCGCAAAGCGGCATAAAACGCCGATTCGGCGCACGCCTGCGGCGTCTCGGCGCTTTCGAGCGCCTGCGCAAGCAGCCCTCCGTACTGCCCGTAGAGCGTATCGAGGGCGGCAAAGTCATACTGTGCGCTCTGCCTGCCTGCCTCGGTGCTCAGCGTGACGGCGACGGGCTGCGCTGCGCCGATGAACGCGCTGCCGGTGGCAGGCGCGGTATAGGTCAGCTCCGCTTCATTGAGGCCGAACAGCCCCGCAAACGGGCGCAGCGCGCTTGCCAGCCATTTGGTCTGCGTGAGCGTCTTTGTCGGCAGGCACATGATCGCAAGCGTCACATTGACCAGCACGAGAAACACGATCAGAATGTCCTTTTCGATCTCCAGCAGCCTCCGGCCATGGCCATGTCTTCGTTTCTGCTTCATGCCTGCGCCTCCGCGGCGGGCATGGTGATGAGGACCGAGGTACCCTTGCCGTATTCGGACGAAATTTCAATGCTGCCCTTGTGCTGGTTCAAAATCTCCTGCGCGATGGAAAGGCCGAGGCCCGTGCCGCCGGATTCGCGCGAACGCGCCTTGTCCACACGGTAGAACCGGTCAAACAGGCGCGGCAGATCCTTTTCGGGGATGCCGATGCCGTTGTCGGCCACGCGGACAAAGACGTTTTTGCCGCTCGTGCCGACGGTCATGTCGATTTTGCCGCCGTCGGGCGTATACTTGACGGCGTTGGAGACGATGTTGGTAATGACCTGCTCGATGCGCTCCCGGTCGCCGTTGACGTCGGGAATGTCCCCCTCGCAGGTGAGCGTCATGGTGTGGTGGTGGTTCTGCTCGGCGTTGAGCTTTGCCGCGTCGTAGACATTCTGCACGGCTTTGAGGAACGGGAACCGGGAGATGTTCATCTCCATCTTGCCGTAATCGATCTTGCTGAGCGTGAGCAGATCCTGCACGATGCGGGTCATGCGGTCGGCCTCGCTGATGATGACGTTCATGAAGTTCGAGCGCAGCTCCGGCGGCAGCTCGTCGCCGGTGTCGACGATCGTTTCGGCGTAGGATTTGATATTGGTCAGCGGCGTTCGCAGCTCGTGCGAGACGTTGGCGACGAATTCGCGCTTGAGCTGCTCGCTCCTGCGCTGCTCGGTGACGTCGTGGATGACGACGAGCACACCGCCCTGCGCGTGGTCGGACGAGAACGGGGCCATGAACAGCTCCAGTTCACGCTCGCCGACGGTCTTCTGCGCCTCGATATACTGCGGTCTGCGCAGGGTCAGGAGCGTGTCAAGCTCGGCTTCCTTCGAGAAAATTTCGTCGAAGGTCGTCTGACCGGACAGATTCTGCGCGAGCATCTGTGTGGCGGCAGGGTTATAGTGGATGACGCTGCCGGAGGCGTTGAAGGCCACGACGCCGTCGGTCATGTGCAGAAACAGCGTGGAAAGCTTGTTGCGCTCGTTCTCCGCCTCGGAGATCGTATCCTGCAGAACCTTTGCCATGTGGTTGAAGTTCCGGGTCAGATCGCCGATCTCGTCGCGGCTGTCGACCGTGACGCGGTTCGCGAAATCTCCCGCCGCGACGCGCTTTGTGCCGACGGTCAGCGCGCGGATGGGTGTGATCAGAATCTGCGACAGCAGGAACGACAAGATCACGCAGATCACCAGACCCAGCGCCAGCGCGCGCAGGATGATGATCAGCAGCTCGCTCGTCAGCGCGTCGACCGTGGCGCGGTTGTCGCGGATGTAGGCGATATACTGCGCGCCGTCCGACTCGACGGGGACGGCCAGATCCATATAATCGTTCGTGACCGAGCTGCTCTGCCCGACCTCGCCGTTCATGGCGGACAGAATGTTCTGCGTCATCACGACCGTGGTGCGCTGGTTCGAGCTGTCGAGCACGGAGCCGGTCTGGTCAAGAATGTAGACGTTGCGGCCCGTGATATCGATGCCAAGCCCGGCCTGCGCCATGAGAAGCTCCTTCATCTGCGCGGGGGCGTTGTCCTCCGCCGAGAGCCTTTGCAGCTGGGCGATGAATTCCGGGGTAAACGTGCCCTCCATCTGCTCATAGAACTGGGACACATAGAAATTGCCGACGCCGCTCATCAAAAACGCGCCTGTCGTCAGCATCAGGGCCAGGATCAGGATCACCATGATCATGACCATCTTCATGCGCAGGGACCGCATGGCCGCCCCTCCTTTCTCGCGCGGGAAGCTGCGTTATCCCGCGAAATAATAGCCGACGCCGCGCCGGGTCAGGATATACTGGGGCTTACCGGGGTCGTCCTCGATCTTCTCGCGCAGCCGCCGCACGGTCACGTCGACCGTGCGCATATCCCCGTAATAGTCATAGTTCCATACCCGCTGCATCAGATCCTCGCGGGAGAAGACCTTTCCGCGTTCGCGGATGAGGTAGGACAGCAGGTCATATTCCTTCTGCGTCAGCTCGACCGGCGTGCCGTTTTTCGTGACCTGATATGTCTCCGGGTTCAGGCACAGGCCGTCCGCTTCGATCTGGCCCGCAGTGCTCTGCGCCGGGGCGTATTCCATGCTGCGGCGGCGGATGTTCGCCTTGACGCGGGCCATCAGCTCCTTCATGGAGAAGGGCTTGGTCATATAGTCGTCCGCGCCGGTCTCAAGGCCGAAGACCTTGTCCATCTCCTCCTCACGGGCCGTGAGCATGATGATGGGCGTGGTGCGGTTTTCGCCGCGGAGCGTTTTGCAGATGTCAAAGCCGTTCATTTTCGGCAGCATGACATCCAGTAAGATCAGATCCGGGTCCTCCGTCTGCGCAAGCTGCAGGCCCGTCTGGCCGTCAAGCGCCTCAAGCGTTTCATAGCCCTCGCGCTTGAGATTGAATTTCAGGATCTCCACGATCGCGCGTTCATCCTCTACGATCAGGACTGTCTTTGCCATAGTGCATCCTCCTGTTTTTAAACCGGGCGGCGAAGCGCCTTCGGATAGTGATTTTTGAGCTGGCTTCCGTCGCCCTTTGCCCAGCCGAGCGAAAGCCCGTCCGCCTGCACGAGCGTCCAGCCGCGCCTGCCGGACGGCAGCACGTCGCCGGACAGATACCGGGCAAGCAGCGGGTCGGATTCTTCAAGCGAGACGCTGCTTTCCAGCGTTTCCAGCCACAGCGCCCACGCGTGTGCGGGTTCAAAGCGGTTTTTCAGGACTGCGCCAAGCTCCAGCCCCGCGCGCAGCACCCGCAGCCCCTTTACCTCCGGCAGCGCCTGCGGGACGAGATAGCACACGTCCCCGAACCGCAGCAGCTTCCCCTCCGGCAGTGCAGCGCCGGTCTGGCCGCGGAATGCCGCAAGTTCCGGCGGGCATTTGGCCGCGGGTTCCGGTGAAAGCGCCGCAGGCGCTTCGTCCCCCGCCCGGCGGAGCACGGCGGCATAGTGCCCCTCGCCCAAAAGCTTATGCGGCCAGAGGCGGAACGTTTTTTCCAATCCCGGCGCGGGATTCGCCACCCAATCGGGTCTGCCGGGAGAAAAGAACGGCACGTCCGGCTTTTCTACAGAAAAATCGGGATTTTTCCACAAAAAGTCCGAGATCACGCCCTCGTTTTCCACAGGAGAGAACGTGCACGTGGAGTAAACCAGCCGCCCGCCGGGGCGGAGCATGGCTGCGGCGGAGGTCAGAATCTCCAGCTGGCGGTTGGCGCAGATGGCGTTCGTGTCCTCCGTCCAGTCGGTGACGGCGGCCTCCTCCTTGCGGAACATCCCCTCACCGGAGCAGGGGGCGTCGACGAGAATTTTATCAAAATACCCCGCGAAGCGCTCTTCCAGCCGCTTCGGGTGCTCGTTCAGGACCAGCGCGTTGGAAATGCCCAGCCGCTCGATATTCCCGGAAAGAATTTTCGCGCGCTTGGCGTTGATCTCGTTGCAGACCAGAAGCCCCTTTCCCCGGAGTTTGCCCGCCAGCTGCGTCGATTTCCCGCCGGGGGCCGCGCACAAATCGAGCACGCGCTCGCCCGGCTGCGGGTCCAAAAGCTCCGCCGGGGCCATGGCGCTCGGCTCCTGCAGATAATAAAGCCCCGCCGCGTGATACGGCGACAATCCGGGCCGGGAGACCGCGGCATAATAAAACCCCGTCGGGCACCACGGCACGGGAGAGAGCGAAAACCGCGACAGATCGCCCGTAAAGCCGGTTTTGAGCGGATTTCTCCGCAGACCGGTGCAGAGCGGCCGGTCAAAGGACGCGAGAAAGTCCTCATATTCGCTTCCCAAAAGCGCACGCATCCGCGCCTCAAAACCCTCCGGCAGCACCGCAGCCGCCTCCTTCCCAATTTACATAGTTATAAACATTATAGTGCATTTCCCCGAAAAAGGCAATGGCATATCCGCACAGTCTCCTCATGTGTCTGCCTGTCCCTCTTGGCGGTTTTTCGTTTTTGTGCTATAATTCTCCCAGATCATAACGAACGGAGAACGGCAATGAACGCACAGGGAACGGAACGGACGGAAAAACGGCTTTGCGTGGGGCTGCTTGCCCATGTGGACGCGGGCAAGACGACGCTGTCGGAGGCCATGCTTTACCGGGCAGGCGTCATCCGCACGCTTGGCCGCGTCGACCACGGCGATACGTTTCTCGACACCGACGCGCAGGAGCGCAGCCGGGGCATCACGATCTTTTCCAAGCAGGCCGTTCTTCCGCTGCCTGGCTGCACGCTGACGCTGCTCGACACGCCGGGCCATGTGGATTTTTCTGCCGAGATGGAGCGGACGCTGCAGGTGCTCGACTGCGCCGTGCTCATTATCAGCGGCCCGTCGGGCATCCAGAGTCACACCGTCACGCTCTGGCGGCTGCTGCGGCGCTATCAGGTGCCGGTCATTCTGTTCTTCAACAAAATGGACATGGAGACGGCGGATCGGGACGCGCTGCTTGCCGCTGTCCGCGCGGAGCTGGACGAGGGCTGCATTGATTTTTTGCAGCCGCAGGCGCAGCTCTACGAGGAGCTTTCCCTGTCCGACGAGGCGCTGATGGAGGCGTATCTCGCCTCCGGCACGCTTTCCGACGCGCAGATCGCGCCGCTCGTCTCGCACAGGCGGGTGTTCCCGTGCCTGTTCGGCTCCGCGCTGCGGCAGACGGGCGTGGACGCGCTTCTGGACGCGCTGGGCCGGTTCGTGGACGAGCCTGCGCGGGGCGCGGAGTTCGGCGCGCACGTATTCAAGATCGCACGCGATGAAAAGGGTGCGCGGCTGACGTTTTTAAAGGTCACGGGCGGAACGCTCACGGTCAAGCAGACGCTTTCCGGCGAGGGCTGGGAGGAAAAGGCCGACCAGCTCCGGCTCTATTCCGGCAGTAAATTTACGCTTTTGCAGCAGGCCCCCGCCGGGACGGTCTGCGCCGTGACGGGTCTGAGCAAAACGATGCCGGGCGATGTGCTGGGCCGCGAGACGGCGGCGCAGGCCCCGGTTTTGCAGCCGGTTCTGGAATACCGCCTGCTCTTAGAGGACGGCACGGACGCGGCGCTGGCGTATGGACAGCTGCGCGTGCTCGAAGAAGAGGATCCCGCGCTGCATCTGGTCTGGAACGCGCTGCTGCGAGAGATCCGCGTGCAGCTGATGGGGCCGGTGCAGATGGAGATTTTGCAGAAGCTGATTGAAGACCGCTTCGGGCTGAAGGTTTCATTTGACGCGGGGAACATCGTTTATCTTGAGACGATCGCCGCGCCGGTCGAGGGCGTGGGGCATTATGAGCCGCTGCGGCACTATGCCGAGGTGCATCTGCTGATGGAGCCGGCAGAGCCCGGCTCCGGCCTGCAGTTCGATACCATGTGCCCGACGGACACGCTGGCGCTGCACTGGCAGCGGCTGATCCTGGCGCATCTGGCGGAAAAGGCCCACCGGGGCGTGCTGACCGGCGCGCCGATCACCGATATCCGCTTTACGCTCGTCTCCGGCAAGGCGCATCTGAAGCACACGGAGGGCGGCGACTTCCGGCAGGCGACCTACCGCGCCGTGCGGCAGGGCCTCATGAAGGCGCAGTCTGTGCTGCTCGAACCGTGGTACGCGTTCCGCATGGAGCTGCCCGCGCCGAGCGTGGGCCGGGCGATCACGGATATCCAGCGGATGCAGGGCGAATATGAGCCGCCGGAGCAGGAAGGGGAACAGACCATTCTGCGCGGAAGCGCGCCTGTGCGGCTGCTGCGGGAGTATCAGACGGAGCTTACGGCCTATACCAGAGGCCGGGGGCGTATCCAGCTGCGCGTCAGCGGCTACCGGCCCTGCCGGGAGCAGGAGCAGATCGTAAAAGAGCTGGGCTACGACCCAGCGCGCGATCTGGAAAACCCGGCGAGTTCCGTGTTCTGCGCGCACGGCGCAGGCTACGAGGTCAAGTGGCAGGACGTGGATGCGGCGGCGCATCTGCCGCTGCTTCGGCTCGGAGGCCCCGCGCGGCAGGAGCCGCAGCGGATCGTAAAATCCGTTGCGCCCGGCGGCGCGCCGGAACTGGAAAAGGAGCTGCTGGCGATCTTTGAGCGCACCTACGGCGCGATTCGCCGCCGCGACGTGCTGCCGCAGGTGATGCTGCGCAGCGAGGACAAGCGCGAATTTCTGCAAAGCCTCGGCCCGGCGGATGATTTCCTGCTGGTCGACGGCTATAACATCCTGTTTGCGTGGGACGAGCTGAAGGAGCTGGCCCGCACGAGCCTCGACGCGGCGCGGCACGTGCTCATGAACCTGCTGTGCAATTATCAGGGCTACCGCGGCTGCACACTTATTCTGGTCTTTGACGCGTACAAGGTGCCGCAGGGGCTGGGGTCTGTAGAAAAATACCACAACATCCACATCGTCTATACCCGGCAGGCGGAGACGGCGGATCAGTATATCGAGCGCCTGAGCTTTGAGCTTCGCGGCCGCCGCCGCGTCCGCGTGGCGACGAGCGACAATCTTGAGCAGCTCATCATCCTCGGCCACGGGGCCGAGCGTATCTCCGCCCAGCACTTCCACGATGAGGTCTACACCGCTCAGGCCGAGATCGAGCGCATTCTGACGCAGAACAATCAGAAGAACGCGAAATAAACTCCGGCCCGCAGGCTGTGACCTGCGGGCCGGTTCGTCATTCGCCCAGCGGCATGACGCCAAGCTGGACCTCGGCGATGGAGGCGAAGCCGTACAGATCGCCTGCGCGGACGGTGTACCAGCCATTGAAGTCTCCGAGCACCGTAACGGCTGTTCCGTTCGGGATCTGTGCCAGAACCTCCGCGTCCGTCTGCGGAAAGGAGCGCAGCGCCATATACCCGTTTTCGCCTGCGGCCTCGGCATCAAATTCGCTGCCCGGCGTCAGGAACGGAACGCCGAAATACTCCGTCACGCCGAGGGCCAGCGCCCGCGCAATCGCGTCCAGATTGCCAGTCAGCCAGTTCGCGTCCTCTGTGTTGTCGTGGTATCCCAGCTCGGTCAGAACCGCCGGAGCCCGTGTGCGGCGCAGCTCGCCGATGATCGTGGACGAGCGCGCCTGCACCCGGTCGGGAAGCGGATAGATGGGCTTGATGTTATCAACCAGAATGTTCGCCATGCGAAGCCCGGCCTCGCTCGTCGGATAATAGTAAATGTCCACGCCGCGCAGACGGCCTGACAGCGCCTGCGGCGCGGCGTTCGAGTGCAGCGCCAGATGGAAATCCTGCCGGGACGCGTTGGAATCGCGGATGGACTGCGCGGCGCTGCCGTCCGGGTCGTTGCGCGTGACGGTGATGCCGCTTGCGTGCAGATACGGCGTCATCTCATCGGCCAGCGCGTTCATCCAATAGCGCTCATCGCCGGTCGTGATGTAGGGATTGAAATACTGCGTGGACGGACTCAAGAATAAAAATGGCATATGCCGGTTCCTGCCTTCCCTGATTTACTGGCATATTCTATGCAGACGCGGTTTTATTGTTTACAGTCTGCCGAGTTTGTGATACCATAGCTGTTAGACATGAAGGAGTTTGACGCTATGCAGTATATTATTCTGGATATGGAGTGGAACCAGCCGTGGCCGGGGTCATACAGCGCGAAAAAGGCGCTGCCGTCGCCGATGCGCGGCGAGATCGTGCAGATCGGCGCTGTGCGCATGACGCAGGAGCAGCAGGTCGCGGACGAGTTCCAGATCCTCATCCGGCCCAAATATTTTAAGAAAATGAACCGCAAGGTTGCCTCGCTGACCGGTATCCGCGACAGTCTGCTGCGCGAAAAGGGCGTGAGCTTTCCGGAGGCCGCCGCGCAGTTTGCCGCGTGGTGCGGCGAGGACTGCGTGTTTTTGACGTGGGGCTTTGACGATATCACGATCCTGCGGGAAAATCTCGCGGTGTTCGGTCTGGAGAGCGGATGGACGGCGCGCTGGTACAACGCGCAGCTGATCTTCAACGCGCAGACCGACGGCTCCGGCGCGCAGAAGGCGCTGTCGACGGCCATGCAGATGATGGACATCGCGCCCACCCGTGCCGCGCACGACGCGCTGGGCGACGCGTATCATACGGCGCTCGTCTGCCAGAAGCTGCGTCTCGCGGAGGGCATCGCCGCGTATGAGGCTGCCGTGCAGGCGCACGAAAACGGCTTCCACGGCGCGGAGCTGCCCGGCTGCGTGCAGCGGGCCGTGTTCCACGGCTACGCTGACAAGACCGCCGCGCTCGGCGCGATGAGCGGGCAGGAGAACCTTTGCCCTGTCTGCGGCGGGCAGATGACGGCGGGAAAATGGTATCCGCAGCAGGGACGGCGGTATCTGTCCCGCGCCAGATGCGAGGCGGACGGTGAATTTTACATCCGTATCCGGCTGGTGCAGGAGGACGGTGCGCTGCGCGTCAGCCGGCTGGTCTACGAGCCGACCGAGCAGGTCGCAAAGAGCTATGCCGCGCTCAGCCAGAAGCCCCGCCCACACCGCACCCGCCGCCGCAGGCCCGCCCGCGTCAAAGCGAAGCACGCAGACCCGAAAAACGGATAAAACGAGGGAAGGCCGTGCGGCCTTCCCTTGCTGCAATATACGCGTATATCCGAAATTCTGCTATGATCCTTGATCTGTCAAGCGCACGGAAACGGGGACGGATTGACATTTTTCGACTGGTCTGATAAAATAAAGGCGGTTCTTATCGAACCCCAAGGCTCCCGACGCAGACGGGCGGTTTGGCCTCCTCCGAAAGGAGGGATGTTTATGCCGATTACGATCACGTTCCATATTTTTGGACTCACGGTCACCATCCGCATAAATGGCCGAAACCGCCACTCGGCAAAGTGACGGTTTCGAGATTTCTTGAAACGCTAACTTGATCCGAGGCCAAACCGTTCTTGCGGAAGGGGCCTTGGTTATTTTCATTATATCAGACTCTTCCGATTTGTCAAGCGCGCTGAATCGGGCCTGTGCGCGGATTTATAAACCAAAGCGCCCTTCGGAAGAAGGGCGCTTTGCGGGTATCTTACAGATGGATCGCGGTGCCGGTCTTGCCTTCGATGCCGTCCTTGGCTTTTTCCAGGAGGGTGATGAGGGCGGTGCGGCCGGGCTTGGACTCGGCGAACTTGACAGCCGCTTCGACCTTCGGCAGCATGGAGCCGGGGGCGAACTGGCCTTCGGCCATGTACTTGCGGGCCTCCTCCGGGGTCAGCTCGTCCAGATTCTTCTGGTCGGGCTTGCCGAAGTTGATGGCGACCTTCTCGACAGCTGTCAGGATGATGAGCATATCGGCGTCAAGCTGCTCGGCCATGCACTCGGAGGCGAAGTCCTTGTCGATGACGGCGGGCACGCCCTTGAGGTGGTATTTGTCCTCCCACACGACCGGGATACCGCCGCCGCCGGCAGCGATAACAGCGTGCTTCGCGTTCATAAGCGCCTTGACCGTGGCGATCTCAACGATCTCCTTCGGGCGCGGGCTTGCGACGACCTGACGCCAGCCGCGGCCTGCGTCCTCGGCGACGTCGATGCCCTTTTCGGCGGCGAGCTTTTTGGCCTCTTCCTCGGTCATGAACGCGCCGATGGGCTTGGTCGGATGCTGGAACGCGGGGTCGGCCGGGTCGACGGCGACCTGCGTCAGAACAGTCGCGCAGTGGATGCCGAGGCCCCGGCGGTCAAGCTCCTCGCCGATCATGTTCTGCAGATCGTAGCCGATGTAGCCCTGACTCATGGCTACGCACATGGAAAGGGGCATGATGTCGCTCTTGGCCTGCTGCTTGTGGTAAGCGGCGAACGCGTTCTGGATCATGCCGACCTGCGGGCCGTTGCCGTGCGCGATGACGACCTCGTGGCCGTCTTCGATCAGGTCTGCGATGGCGCTGGCCGTTGTCTTGACAGCCTGCATCTGCTCTTCAAGATTTTTGCCCAGAGCGTTGCCGCCCAGAGCGATCACAATTCTTTTAGCCATTTTATAATTCCTCTTGATACTGCAATGGCAGGAGCGGCGCTCCTGCCATATGCTTATTTGTGTAGGTTCAGAAGCGGATCAGAACATCTTGCGCTTGTTGTCAGCGGAGTCGAGGTCCATCAGAGCCTTGACCGGGTCCTTGACCTGAGCCAGGAAGATCATAGCGGCAATGATGTACGGCTTGTAGGAAGCCTGCTTGTACAGAGGTACCAGATAGCGGTCGAACACGGAGTTGTCGACTTCGCCCTCGGGGCAGGACAGACCGGAGATGTCAGCGGGCAGGCAGTGCAGGTACAGAGCCTTGCCGTCCTTCGTCAGCTTCATCATCTCTTCGGAGCAGGTCCAGTCCTTATGCTCGGCGTTCTGCGCCAGCAGTTCCTTTTCGAGCTCGTCGATGCCCTTCTGGTCGCCCTTGACGTACAGTTCGGAGCGCTTTTCCATCGCCTTGAACGGAGCCCAGGACTTCGGATAGACGATATCGGCATCCTTAAAGGCCTCAGCCATGGAGTTGGTCTTGTGGAACTTGGAGCCGTACTTCTCGCAGTTCTTGCGGGCAATCTCTTCGACCTCGGGGAACACATCGTATCCTTCCGGATGGGCCAGCGTGACGTCCATGCCGAAGCGGGTGAACAGGCCGATAACGCCCTGCGGGACGGACAGCGGCTTGCCGTAGCTGGGGCTGTAGGCCCAGGTCATGGCAACCTTCTTGCCCTTCAGGTTCTCAACGCCGCCGAAGTAGTGGATGACGTGCAGCATATCGGCCATGCACTGCGTCGGATGGTCGACGTCGCACTGCAGGTTGACGAGCGTCGGACGCTGCTCAAGAATGCCGTCGCGGTAGCCTTCCTCCAGAGCGTCCATGAACGTCTTCTGGTACTCGTGGCCCTGATGGATGTACATATCGTCGCGGATGCCGATGACGTCGGCCATGAAGGAGACCATGTTGGCCGTCTCACGGACCGTCTCGCCATGGGCGATCTGGGACTTCTTCTCGTCGAGGACCTGCTCCTCGAGGCCGAGGAAGTTGCAGGCGGAGGCGAAGGAGAAGCGGGTACGGGTGGAGTTGTCGCGGAACAGG
>ENA-UAOK01000290-UAOK01000290.1-human-gut-metagenome-genome-assembly--contig:-NODE-290-length-30244-cov-7.248932_pt1 | contig 30244 bp, 30 predicted proteins | sample MGYA00243467_ERZ654553 | MGnify/ENA primary metagenome ERZ654553 (study PRJEB26926, sample SAMN06164886) | human gut metagenome | biome: ENVO:00009003; feature: ENVO:2100002; material: ENVO:00002003...
AAATCCTCCTCCCGCTACCAAAGGGGTCGGATTGAAAAATCCGACCCCTGTTTTTATGTTTGGGATTGGATGTAGTTGATTGATAACCAATGGCTGTTCGGATTTACTATGGGCCTGTACTAAAATCTTTTGTTTATGAATACGCTTGAAGATGCAAGGGCATGGGGATTTGTGGGTTTTAAAACGGTTGCGGCCCTTAAAAAGGAGGTGGACTGTATTCCGCAGACGAAAGGTATATTCTAAGACCCCGGTCTGTAAATTACTTGCCCCGGGATTTCCTCCGATGCTTAATAACCCCCGTATTCGATCGTATACAGCACATCGAATAGCGTATTTGCAAACTCCCCGCGACCTTCGTAAACCCGGCCGTCCCTGACGGTGTAGGCTATGTCGAGGATGAACGAACTGTCCCCTTTGTAAAACTGTCCGTCCCTTACCGTAAACAATACGTCGAACCACGAGGCGAACGTGGCGTTGCCCCGGTATATCCGCTCGCCGACGATGGAGTATGCGGCATCGTAGGGCCAGATGTTGTTGCCCTCGAAAATCCTCCCGTCCCTTATCGTATACAGGGCGTCGAGCGACAGGGTGAACCTGCCGTCGCCTTTATAGATTCTGCCGTTTTTGAACGTATATATTGCATCCAGCGGGTTGGTGCCGTATCCGCGGTAGATCGTTCCGTTCCCGTCGCCGATATATGTGGCGGCGATCAGCAGCGCATCCGTATCGTCGCCTGCGTTATTTCCGAGGGCGGCCGGCGACAGGAATAGCAGTATTCCGAGTAATATGGCATTCGGTTTCATGGCCGGCGGTGTTTACGGGTAACGCGGGAATAACTCCGTGTCAGAATCCGCGTTCGCGCATCATCTGTTTGAAAAGGTTTTTCACGACGAGGACGTGGAACGGACGGATGAGGTTGAAATAGACCACTCCCAGTTTGTTGTGGTATCTCACGACCGTGCTCGCGAAGACTTGGCCGCCTTCGATGTAGATGGACATGTAGGCCACCAGGTGTTTGTCGTCCAGGGCGACGATCGTTTCGTCGGCCGTCCTTTCGGCGAGGGACATGAAACCGTAGCTCTCGCCGTTATCGAGGGCTTCTTCCAGTTTTTCCCGGCTGGGCCCCTCCCCGGTTTTCAGCCCGAAGGGCCTGACCAGCAGGTCGCGCAGCCGGAAGAGAAACTTCAGCCATGCCGGGTTGGTCGTCCAGAATGCCGCCATCACCTGATTCGGGGATACTTTTCCCGGATTTTGCAGGCGGCAGCGGAAGCAGTCGCGATAATTGGCGTCGGGGTAGCGGATGATCCGCGAATTTTCAGGGAGAGGCGATTTGTATACTTTCATGATTGTGCGGACGACGTCGGTTAGCGACGGCTCCCATGTCGTAAAGCTAACGAAAATTTGCGGGAATACCGCATTCCCGGAACGGTTTTAAACACCGGCGGCCCGCCCCGATCCCGAGGCAGGCAGCCGGCTGGTAAAACCGTTGCGTCGTTATTTGAATTTCAGCGAGATCTTTCCGTTTGAAGGATGCAGGACGAATATGCTTTCCGCGGAGGTGCCGTCGGTCGCAATGGTGCCCTTCGTACAATCGAATGCGTAGGCGAACCCTTTTTGCGCTGCGGTGACCCGCTTCGTCCCGAACGCCGTGAACGGCAACGCTGCACCGGGTGCTGCGGTCAGCTCCAGCATCCAGTCGGGGCCTTTGCCGGGGACGGCGATCTCCATCCCTTCTTCCGAAAGCAGTATCGTGAGCTTCCGTCCGTCGTCCATCGGCCACTCCACGAGTAATTTGCCCTTGCCCTTTTCCGTTACGGCGGGGGTGCCGCCCTGCGCTTGGGCCAGGCTTCCGTCGGCAGTGCGCCGCATGACCCGCAGCCCGGCCAGCTTCTCCCGGGTGCTCCACATGCAGCCGTCCACGACGGGCAGCGTCGTGTAGACGCACTGGTTGGTGGTGCCGGCTTTGCGGTAGTAGTCCGACTCCATCCGCTGATCGAACATGTGGATGTCGCGGATGCACAATGCGCCGCCCTCCCATAGCAGGTTGGTGCGGTAGTAACGGCTGTTGTACCATACGGTTTTACGATCCTTTTCACGGTAGTCGGTCAGTGCCGTGACGGCCGTCGGGGGCGTTACCGGGAAATTCTCCCGGAACCATTCGCCCGACCGGGTGAGCGTCTCCACACGGATTTCGCCCTTGCGGAAACGGTTTGCCAGCAGCGGGATCTGGATGTCGAGCCCCTTCTCCATGCTGCCCCAGGTGAAGGAGTTTTCCTGCCCGGCCTGCGTGTAGGCGAATGCGAGGCAGGGTTCTTCGAACATCGACCGGAAGAACCACTCGACCCACTGGCGGCAGCCGCCGCTGTCGCCGTAGACGGGTTCTAGCGAAATCACCCCCTGCAAGGCTCCGCCCACGCAGTTGTCGTACTGGTAGATCGGGTCGCTGCCCAGCATGCGGAATACGGGGACGGGGATCTGTCCCTCGCGGGTCTGAGCAGGCATGTAGGCATTGACCCGGCTGGGATAATAAGCCTGGTTCCAGTAGCCGCCCCACAGCGTGTAGCCGTCGGTACCTATCTGGTCTTTGCAGTTGCACGAAGCGACGATGCCGTATTTGTCGTACATGTACCCGAGCGTATAGGCGTCGATGAACCATGACCCGATGGCCGTCGGGTATTTGCCGAATACCTCTTTGAATTTTTCCATGTAGACGTCCACCAGTTTGCGGCGTTCTTCGGGTGTGTACCCCGTTGCGAAGCCCACGTCGGCATGCCAGTCCCACGGGTAGCGGCCGCGCCACTTGAGCCCTGCGGCTTCCACGTGGGGCTGCGTGATCTCCCACCAGCCGCCCACCTCGGTGCCGGGATAGACGTCCTGTGTCAGCAGTTGCCGGTAGCGGGGATTGATCAGCGCGTCGTATTGCAGCAGGAACGTGGCCGGGAGCCCGTATTCGGCGAGCTGTGCCGCCTGCCGTGCGACGGTTTCGTAGAGTACCGTTTCGGTGATTTCTTCGCTGCGCGGTTCGATATTGCGGATGAAGTTGACGATGTTGACGATGCGGGGTGCCTCAGAGCCGGCCTTGCCGGCTGCGGATGCGGAGACGCAGCCGCAGCAAAGTGCGAGCAGGAGTAGTTTGCAGGTTTTCATGATTATTTTGTTTCGGGTATACAAATATAATCGGCAGATGCGAACCGAGGCAACTTCGGTGTGCATTTTGCAGGGAAACGTACGTAATATGCCAAAATTCGTACCTATGGAAAACAAAGAGACGACCTGCACGCCCTGCGAGCAGAATTTCGAACGTAAAGTGAATGAGCTGGTCAAGGAGGGCGAAGCCCCCGATACCGAGCAGCGTGCAAAGAAGGAGGCCGAGGTCAAGGCCGCTTTCGACGAACACGGGAAGCCGGAAAAATAACCGTTCCCGATGAGGACTGGGGTGCCTGCACAACGATTGTGCGGGCACCTCTGCGTTCGGGGGCGACCGTACGGCGCGGAATCGGGCGGGCGGATTGCCGCTATTCCGGGGAAATGATTATCTTTACACGGTTAATTAGGTCGATTTATGGTAAAAAAGAATATTTTGGGTACTATCGGGGGAACCCCGATGGTGCGGATCAACCGGCTTTGCCCCAACCCGAACGTCAATATCTATGCGAAACTCGAAGGTTTCAACCCCACGGGCAGCATCAAAGACCGCATTGCGCTCCGGATGATCGAGGAGGCCGAACAGGACGGGCGCCTCACGCCCGGCAAGACGATCATCGAACCGACGTCGGGCAATACGGGCATCGGCCTGGCCATCGTCGGCATCGTCAAGGGATATCCCGTGGAGATCGTGATGAGCAGCGCCGTGTCGGTCGAGCGGCGTAAAATAATCCGTTCTTATGGTGCGAAGGTGATCCTTACGCCCGCCGAGGAGGGAACCGACGGGGCGATCCGCCTGGCCCGCAGCAAGGTGGCCGGCGACCCCGACAAATATTTCATGCCCGACCAGTTTGCCAATGCGGGCAATTACCTGGCGCATTACCAGTCTACGGCACTGGAAATATGGCAGCAGACAGGCGGCAGGATCGACTATCTGGTCTGTGCGATCGGTACGTCGGGGACGCTGATGGGGCTTTCGCGGTTCCTGAAGGTGATGAAGCCCGACATCAGGGTCGTCTGCGCGCAACCCATACGGGGCCATTATATCCAGGGATTGAAGAATATGGAGGAGGCTATCGTCCCGGACATCTACGATCCTTCGCAGATCGACATGCAGGAGATGGTCGAGAGCGAAGAGGCGATCGCCATGGCGCGGGAGATCATTGCCAGGGAGGCGATCTTCGCCGGCATGAGCAGCGGCGCCGCGATGCTGGCGGCCGTGCGCACCGCGCAGCGCATCGAACGGGGCAATATCGTGGTGGTTTTTCCCGACCGTGCCGAGAAATACCTGAGTACGACGATGTTCGACGAGTTCGCGGACTGATGTGCGGACGGTGGATGTGAAAAAGCCTGCGACCGGAAAGTCGCAGGCTTTTTTGCTGTCGCAGTGCTTGTTTTTTTGCCGTCGCAGCCCTTATTTTTGGGCGTTGTAGGCTTCGACGCCGCTCTTGAGGAATCCCACGAAATTGTCGATGTTGAGGTCGTATCCGCGGGGCGGCACGAGTTGTTTCCCGTTCCGTCCCTGGAGCACGTAGTAAGGCTGGGCATTTACCCCGTAGGTTTTCAGGGCGTAATACGAGTTTATCTTGCCGAGGCTTTTAAGCACCTTTCCCGCATCGGTCGTTACCCAGTCGCTTTCGGGAAGCACTTTCTTGTCGTCGGAGTAGAGCGCCACGATCACGTAGTCGTTGCGCAGGATATCGAGCACCTGCGGGTCTGCCCATACGCGGGCTTCCATTTCGCGGCAGTTGACGCACCCGTGCCCCGTGAAGTCGATGAAGAGCGGTTTGCCGACCTTAGCGGCATAGGCCTCGGCTTCTTTCAGGTCGAAGAATCCTTCGAGACCGTGGGGCAGGTGCAGGAAATCGCTGTGCTTGGGTTTCTGTCCCTCGACGGTCAGCAGCATGCGCGCTTCTGTGCCCGAAGGGGCCTGCGCTTCCTTCCCGATCACGAAATCCTGCGTATGCAGCGGCGGCAGGTAGCCCGAGAGGCCTTTGAGCGGGGCGCCCCACATGCCGGGGATCAGGTATACGACGAACGAGAAGGTGACGATGGCCAGTGCCAGGCGGCCTACGCCCAGATAGGGCGTATCGCTGTCATGCGCGAATTTGATTTTTCCCAGCAGATAGAGCCCCAGGAGCGAGAAGGTCACAATCCATACGGCGAGGTATATCTCGCGGTCGAGCAGCCCCCAGTGGTAGGTCTGGTCGGCGACCGAGAGGAACTTCATGCCGAGCGCAACCTCGATGAATCCCAGTACGACCTTCACCGAGTTGAGCCATCCGCCGCTTTTGGGCAGCTTCTTGAGCATCGACGGGAAGAAGGCGAAGACGGTGAAGGGAAGCGCGAAGGCGACGGAAAACGCCAGCATGGTGACGATCGGGCTCCAGAATTCGCCCGACGTCGATTTGATAAGCACCGAACCTACGATCGGGCCCGTGCAGGAGAAGGATACCAGCACGAGGGTCAGGGCCATGAAGAAGATGCCGGCCAGACCTTTCGAGTCGGCTTTGCTGTCGGTTTTGTTGACCATCCAGGAGGGCATGGTAATTTCGAACGCCCCGAAGAACGATGCGGCGAATACCATGAATACGAGGAAGAAAAGGATATTGGGCAGCCAGTGCGTCGCCAGCCAGTTGAAGATATCGGCCGTCACGGCATCGCCCCCGACGATGCGTGTGATGACGATGATCGCGGCTATCGGCAGCGTGTAGAGCGCGACGATGAAGAACCCGTACATGCCGGCGCGGAAACGTCCCATCGCGGGGCTGCCGGAGCTTTTCATGAAGAACGATACGGTCATCGGCACCATGGGGAATACGCAGGGGGTCAGCAAGGCTGCAAAACCCCACAGGATCGCCTCGATGATCAACGCCCACAGCGAGCCTCCGCCTGCGGCGTCTTTCTGCGCAGGTTCCGCTGCGGCCTGTGCCGAGCCTCCGCCGGCATTGTCCGGGGCTTCCGCAACGGCGGCCTTGTCCGCAGTCCCGGCTGGGGCCGTATCCTGCGGCGTGGCGGCCGATGCCGTCGCTGCGCCGGCCTGTGCCGTCAGGTCGATCGTCATTTCCGTATCCTCGGGCGGCATGCAGCTCGTGTCGTCGCAGATCATCCACTCCAGTTGAGCCGTGACGGCGGCCTTTTCGGCCGCGAGCTTCACCCGCTGGGCGAAGAGCGCCTTGCCGGCAAAGGTGCCGATCTCCATCTCGAAGGTCTTGTCGTAGTGGCGCTCGGGAGTGGAGAGTTGCTCTACGCCGCCCTCGAGCGTAGCCCCGGCACCCGCGGTGAAGGTGATCGTCGTGGCATTGGGCCCGCCTTCATAGGGCCCCATGTCATACATATGGTAAGGCGCGGGGATCGAGGCTTCGAGTACGATCCGGTACATGTCGCCGTCGAGGTGCTCCACGGTGCTTTTCCAGCTTACGTTTTGCGCCGAGACCGCCGTCACGGCAAACATGGCCGCTATGGGCAGTAAAAGGGTACGAAACAGATTGTGCATAGTCGTATCGCTTATAATTTGTGCAAATATAACGGTTTTTTACGGATAAATTGCTACATTCGCACGATGATCCGCCTCTCGCTCATAATCCCGACGCATAATCGTGCCGGGCAGCTTCTCGCGGCGCTCGAATCCGTCGTGCGGCAGGACATGCCCGCCGGGGAGTGGGAGTGCGTGGTGGTGAACAACAATTCGACGGACGATACGCCCGCCCGGTTCGCGGCCTTCGCGGCACGGTATCCGGCGCTCAACCTGCGCATGGTGACCGAGACCGGCCCGGGGGTTTCCTATGCCCGCAACCGGGGGATCGCGGAAACTTCGGCGCCCTACATGGCCTTCATCGACGACGACGAACGTATCAATGCGGGGTTTATCCGGGCGTATGTCGAATTCTTCGACGCACATCCCGATGCCGTCGTGGCCGGGGGGCGCATCATTGCCGAGTATGTCTCGGGACGTCCGGCGTGGATGTCGAAATATACCGAACTGCCTGTCGCCAACCCGATGGATTTCGGCCATGCCGTACGGCCTTTTCCTGCCGGACGTGTTCCCGGGGGAGGCAACATGGCTTTCCGCCGTTCCGCAACCGTCCGATACGGCGGGTTCGACCCCTCGCTGGGGCGTGTGGGACGGATGCTGATCGGTGGCGAGGAAAACGATTTCTTCGAACGCATGATGCGCGGCGGCGAGACATGCTGGTATGTCCCCAATGCCGTCATGTGGCATATTATCCCGCCCGGGAAACTCACCGAGGACTATTTCCGCCGCCTTTGCTACAACGTCGGCGTGAGCCAGCGCCTGCGGGCGGGCATCTACCGCCGTTATCCGAAAGCCGTTGTGCTGGAATGTATGAAATGGGCGGCTACGCTGTTGCTTTCGCTGACGATGTCCCCCCGTAAATCATTGTGGCTGATTCGTATGCGTTACGAGATCAGCCGGGGGCTTTTCTCCCGTGCCGGCCATTGAGCTGTGCTTTAATTGCGTACGGGGATTTCCTTGCCGAAATAGCGGCAAAGCATGATGTAGCACATGTAGAGCGCCAATGAGGGGTGCTCTTCTTCGCATCCGGGCGAGAGGTTGAGCGCCATGTCCGAAAACCGCCCGAAATCTTTTCCGTCCAATGCTCCCGTTTCCCCCAGTATCTGGTAGGTTTCGAAATCGTCCCGCTGTTCCTCGCAGCTGGGTTCCAGTTCGGCTATTTCGAACGAGCTGGCGTTTAGCCGGGTCAGGCAGCAGAACTCGGGTTTCCCGCCGCGCCCCAGGTCGCGGTAAAAGCCGATGACCTCCGTGTGTCCGATCTGGCCTGCCGGGAGGTTGGTTTCTTCGCGCAGCTCCCTCTCGGCTGCGGCTTTCAACGTCTCCCTGAAATCGGAGTCCGGACGCAAATCGCTGAAGTCGACCGATCCCGATCCCGAAGGTGTCAGGCGGTCTGTCGAAGTGAGGGCCTTGTCGTTCTGGTGGAGGATAATGACATATCCGTCGGTTGTGACGGCCAGTGTCGAAATGCCGATGTGGTCGCTCATGACCGATTTTTCGAGCCGGCGTACCGGGTAGTTGGCAATGTTTGCGGGAGGGGTCATGCCCCAACCGCTTTGGTGGGAGAGTTTTTTCGCATAGATTACGTTCGTCAGGTAGGAGTTGTAGTAACAGCCTTTGCATACCCGGACGTACCATTGGCCGCCGCTTTCCCCGAATTCGGATGCCATGCACAGTTTGTGCTCGTTGTAAAAACTGCCATTCCTGTTTTTCATTTCGTGCCATTTGCCATTGAGGAACGGCAGCAGGATGTCCCGGTAATTCTTTATGTATTTCAACACCCGCTTTTCCTTGTCGGTGCATAGTATCGCATGGATGGGACGGTCTCCCTGCAATAAGCGGTCTATGTTGTCGCCGTGCAGCAATACGGTGCCCGGAAAGGCGATCGGGGCGGCGGTATAAATCTCGTCCAACTCGTCGGCTGCCTCCGGAGTCTTGTGTCGGTAGATGTCCTGGAGGTTGTAGTACGCCGTCTTATGCGTGTAGGCGTAGAAATCCTTTACGAAACAGACCGTCTGCCAGATAAGGGTCGTAAAGACCAGGAACAGGAAAAGGAACAGGTTGCCGGTTTGCATCAGCGTTTGGTAGTCGATGGCCGAATAGAGCAGAATGGCGAGGTCTATGACGATCGCGACGATATTGATGTAGCCGATTCGCTGGCCGTAACGGATAAAGTCCAGCCGGTTCCTGATTTTGACTTTGGCCGAAGTCCATATTTTGTCCATGCCGCCGGTGTTTTGTGTCGTAAAAATAACAATAAATTCCGATTTTATGGGTGTTGCAGGTTCGGTTCCTGCCTTTGGAATGAAGAAAGCGGCCCATAAGGCCGCTTTCTTCATTCCGGTTTTACGGATCAGAACAGGTATTTCTCGTTCCTGACTTTGTTGACCAGGCGCGAGATGTCCTCCCATGCCTCTTCGCCGAAGGTCGTCCCGACGACTTCGATGACTTTGCCCGCCGTGATAGCGCCGATCGTGCCGCACTGGCGCAGCGAGAGGTTCTCGCAAAGCCCTGCGAGGAACCCCGCGGCGTAGAAATCCCCGGCGCCCGTCGTGTCGACGCGTTTTGCCGCAGCCAGGATGCCGACATGCACCACCTCGTCGCCGTGCTTGATCATGGCCCCCTTGATGCCGATTTTCACCACGGCCAGTTCGCACATTTCCGAGATGCATTGCAGGGCGTTCAGCGGCTCCGCCTCGCAGGCGAACGTCTTGGCTTCGTCCTCATTGGCGAAAACGATGTCGACATAGTCCCTGACAAGGTTACGCAGGAATTCGAGGTTTTCGGCCACGATGTTGAAGCTGGCCAGGTCGATGGCGACCTTCAGCCCGCACTCCTTGGCCGTGCGGGCAGCCATGCGGATCAGGTCGTGGTCTTGGACGATGTAACCTTCGATATAGAGGCAGTCGTACCCGTCGAAGATCGCCGGGTCGATCTCCGCGGCGGTCAGTTCGAGCGCCGCGCCGAGGTAGGTGACCATCGTCCGCTCGCCGTCGGGCGAGATGAGCGATACGCACTTGCCCGAACGTTTCGAACCACGGAAGATTACGGGCTCCACGCCCAGGTTTTCGAGTGCCTGTACGAAGAAGTCGCCCGTCGTATCCTGTCCGACCTTGCCGATGAACCCGACCTGGCAGCCCAGTTTGGCCATGGCGCGGATGGTGTTGCCGGCCGAACCGCCGAGCGAGAGCGAGTAGGGCAGTCCTGCCACGGATTTCGAGATTTCGGTCTGCAGTTTGGTATCCACGAGGCTCATCGAGCCTTTGGCGAGTTTGAAGCGACCCAGCACGGAGTCTGATTCCAGGTTGACCAGCATGTCCGTCAGGGCATTGCCGATGCCGATAACACGTTTCATTCGGTAAGTTCGGGGTTGTCTGTTGTGAAATTATATGGAGAGTATCTTTACCAGGTCGAGCGAATTGCGGTCGATGCCCTTGTTGTGCATGGTCGCCTTGGCGAAGGGGACATAGACGATCTTGCCGTTCTGAATGCCGATCATCACGTTGCGCTGTTCGTCGAGGAACGCCTCGATGGCGGCTTCGCCCATCCGCGAGGCGAGGATGCGGTCTACGGCCGTCGGCGACCCGCCGCGCTGGATATGCCCCAGGATCGTGACGCGGGCGTCGTACTGCGGGAACTCCTTCTTGACACGTTCGGCCAGTGCCGTGGCGCCGCCCGTCTTGGGGTTTTCGGCCACGATGACGATCGCCGAGTTCTTGCTCTTGCGGAAGCCGTGGTTGATGAGTTCGGCCAGCTGGTCGACCTCGGTGTCCATTTCGGGGATGATAGCCGCTTCGGAACCCGTGGCGATGGCGCTGTTCAGTGCCAGGTAACCCGCCGTATGTCCCATCACCTCGACGAAGAAGAGGCGCTCGTGGCTCGATGCCGTATCGCGCAGTTTGTCGACCGCCTCCACGATCGTGTTCAGCGCCGTGTCGTAGCCGATCGTCGAGTCCGTACCCCCGAGGTCGTTGTCGATCGTCCCGGGAAGCCCTACGATGGGCACGTTGTACTCCTGCGCGAAAATCCCTGCGCCTGTCAGCGAGCCGTCGCCGCCGATGACCACCAGCGCGTTGATGCCGGCTGCGACCATGTTGTCGTAAGCCGCCTTACGTCCTTCGGCCGTGGTGAATTCCTGGCTGCGCGCCGTTTTGAGAATCGTGCCGCCCAGTTGGATGATATTGCTTACGCTCTGGGATTTGAACTCTACGATCTCGTTGTATACGAGACCTTTGTATCCGCGCATGATTCCCTTTACCGTAAAGCCGTTATAGATTGCGCTGCGGGTTACCGCACGTATTGCCGCATTCATGCCGGGGGCGTCGCCTCCCGATGTGAGAATGCCGATGCATTTGCTGCCAGCCATAGTTTTTCGTTTAAACACAAAATCCCTCAAAGGTAGTAATTATTTTAAATTTTTCAAAAAAACGAGGGCGCTACCCGTGGGTGCGCCCTGCGTTCCGAAAAAACTTTTTATTTTACCTAACGCCTGTGGCCTTATTCGGTCTGCTGCCCCTGCGCAGCAGTGTCTGCGTCCGCCTCTGCGGCTGCCTGCGTGCTCTGGCCGGCCTTTTCTGAGGAAGCCTTGCGGCTTTTCCCCACCTTCACCCGATTGCCGTCAGCCTTCACTTCCAGCCCGGCCTTGTCTTTGTCGATCGTAATGTCGATCGATTTGTTCGGGATACTGATGTGCAGTGTCTTCTGGCCGTCTTCGATGACGTTCTGGCTTTCGTACTCCTTGAGCAGCTTTTGTACCGTCGTCGTGTCGTTGTCGATCACCACTTCGGTGTTGAGCACCTGTTCGATCACGTTTCGCTTGGCGCGGAACCGGTCGCCCACATCCTCGCGGATGGCGATGCAGGCGCATGCGATGAAGCTCGCGAGCCACAGCAGGAAGATGATCAGCACGGCCGTGCCTCCGGGCTTGCGCGAAGCGATGAGGCACATCAGTACATAAATGAGCAGTATGACGGGAATCAGTACAATAAATATGCCGAGAATAGGTACCCACAGCGTCATGCCCAGCGGGAAGAAAGGCGAGAGGATGCCTCCGCCGCCCACGACCAGGGCGAACAGCCCGATAATCAGGGCGCAGGCTCCCATGATAAGCCCGAATACGAGCAGCCCGGCGAAAAGCTTGAGCAGGATCAGCACCACCTTGCCGAAGACCGAGACGGCCTCCGCCACGATCGGCTTGGCCCTGACGTCGGGATCGCAGCCTGCGGTGGCTTCGGTGGTCTCGCGGATCGACTGTGCGGTGATTTTTTCGCCGTTCATTTCGAGCTTCTGGCGTGCCGTGCGTGCCGCCGGTACGGCGAACCACATGATGATGTAGCAGATGACGAAGATACCGAACAGGTTGCCCATCATCGACCCCGTCCAGTCCATGAACGGAATCCAGTGCAGGAAGCTCAGCAGGATCGGCAGGAACATGCCCAGCCGGATCCATACGGGATCGACGTCGAAGTACTTGCCGATGCCGGCGCATACGCCGCCCAGCTTGGCATTCTCCGTGTCGCGGTACAGACGGCGCGGGATGCGCGGCTCTTCGGGGGCTTTTTTGTCCGAACTCTCCTCGGAGATGTCCTCGACCGAGCCCATCTGGTGGATGATATTCAGGATCAGGGGTTTCTCGACCACGCGGGTGTTGTCCTGCGTGGTGAGGATCAGTTCGGCGATGCGGGCTTCGATGTCAGCGACGATCTCGGCCCCGTCGGGCGTATCCTTGTAGGTCTTTTTCAGGCTGTCGAGATATTTCTCCAGCTCCTGGTAGGCATCGGCGTCCATGGTGAACGCTACGCCCGATATGCTGCATTTTTTAACCTCTTTCATAGTTGTGCCGTTGGGGAATTATTTCCTGCTTACGCTGCCTCCGCTCGATTTGCTGATGCTGGTCTTGCAGTCGCCCGTGTAACGGATCGAACTGCCGCTCGAAGCGGCGGCGCGGAGTGTGCCCGTGCAGTTGACCGTAGCCTTGGCGGCGCTCGACGTGTCGACGCTGCAATCGGTGACCGTGAATTCGGCGGCCGAGAGTTTCGAGGCCGAGCTCATGTCGATGCTGCATTCGGCGGCGGAGCCCTTCAGGGTGATCTTCGATGCGCTCGATGCCTCTACCGTGCAGGTGCCGGTTTCGATGGCGGCGTCGATGTCCGAGGCACTCGATGCGGCCACTGCGCAGGTGGTCGATTTCACGGCCGCGTCGATCCTGGCGGCACTCGATGCGTCGATCGAGAATTTGTCGGCCGTCAGCGTGACGTCGCTCGTGATCCGTGCGGCGCTCGATGCGTCGAGTGCGCGGATGCGCCCGTTGGCCGGGACGGTGACGGTCACGTCGGCGTTCGATACGTTGTTGACCGACTTGTCGATGGTCGCCGTCAGGCGTCCGCCCTTGGCCTCCACCACTATGTATTCCATAATGTTGTCGTCGGCTTGGATCGTGATTTTATCGGTCGCCTTGTCGGTGATGACGACCTTCACGGCGCGTGCCGCATCCACACGGTCGAAATCCGGGGCGTCGATGGTGCGCGTGACGATGTTGCCGCTGCCTTTGATGCCCTTGCCGAAGAGTACCGACGGGGCTGCGATGCAGACGAAATATGTGGTTGCGGTGATCATGGTGCCCAGCAGGACTGCGATCAAAAGTATTCTTTTCATGGTTGTAATTATTTAAGGGTTGATTTTTTATTTTCCGTGGCGAATGACCTGTATCTGCCCTACGAGTTCGTCCCATGCCTCGTCGAGCGTTTTGAGATAATCACGCCCCTTGTCGGTCAGCGTGTAGTATTTGCGGGGCGGCCCCTGCGGGGATTCTTCCCACCGGTAGGTCAGGAGCCCCGAATTTTTCTGCCGCGTGAGGATCGGGTACAGCGTACCCTCGACCACGATCATCTCGGCCTCTTTGAGTTCGGCGATGATCTTCGGAGCATACGAATCTTCGCGGGAAAGGATGGCGAGGATGCAATACTCCAGGATTCCCTTGCGCATCTGCGCTTTTACGTTGTCTTCAGCCATAATGCTTTATTCGGTTAATCGCTTCGGAGCCTTCGGTACGATCAGCCAGAGGATGATATATACCCAGAGCGAAAGCCCGCCGAAGAGTATGAGGATTAGAGTTGCGATACGTATGAGCGACGGGTCGAGCCCGAAGAAATCAGCCAGTCCGCCGCAGACGCCTGCGATGATGCCGTCGCGTACCCGGTACAGTTTTTTTGTTTTGTCCGTTGCCATGGTTTTATCGGTTTTTACGGTTAATATTGAATTTTCGGGCGGGTTCTTCGGGGATGATGATCCAGAGGATGATGTAGGCCCAGATCGAAAGCCCGCCGAAGATTATCAGGAACAGCATGATGAGCCGCATGACCGTCGCGTCGATGTGAAAAAAGTCTGCCAGCCCTCCGCAGATACCGGCGATCGAGCGGTCGGTGCGCGAGCGGTAGAGCTTGCGGGTTTCCGGCTCGGCCTCCTCTTCCTCCTGCGGGGCGGCGTTGCCGCGGCGCTCGCCGAAGTCCGAGGGTGCCCCCATTTGGTGCATCGCCGCGCGCACCGTGTCGAGGGTGATGACGCGCATGGGAGAGGAGACGATCTCGCGGAATATCTCGGCGATGCGTACCTCGATGTCGCCCATGGTTTCGGTGTCGTATTCGGGCAGGCGGCTGTGTATGTCGTCAAGATAACTCCTGAGTACACGGTAAGCATCTTCGTCGAGGGTGAAAGCCTGCGAGCCGATATTTACGTTTACTGTCTCTTTCATAGTCGTAGAGGTATTTTAGGGTTAATATTTCCGGTTTACTACTACTTTGGTATTGCAAATATAATACGTATTTTAGTATTATGCAATACAAAGTACTAAATTTTTTCAAAAAATATGCATTTTTTTGCCATACCTATATTATAAGAACTCCGGAACGGTGCCGGAAAGGCCGCCTTTGCCGGAAAAATTACGATCATTGCCGATCCGGTGTTGCGTTTTGCCCGCCTGCTTCGTCTTACAAATACAATGAAGGAATTCGAATTCATCGGTTACGTTGTGCCGCTCCGCAACCGTATGTTCCGCTATGCACAGAGCCTGCTGCTTTGTGCCGATGAGGCGGAAGACGTGACGCACGACCTGTTGGAGCGGTTGTGGCAGGATCGCAGCCGGCTCGACGGCTGCCGCAATATCGCTTCTTTCGTGATGACGGCCGTGCGCAACCGCTGTTACGACAACCTGCGCCGGCGGCGGGCCGGTGAGCGGCGTGACGATGTGCTGGCAGGATGGGCCGAGCGCTCGTCGTCGGGCGAAGCCGAGCAGTGGGAGGCGCGCGATCTGGTGCGCAGGGCTATGGCGGAGTTGCCGCAGCGGCAGCGCGAGGTGCTTCACCTGAAAGATATCGAGGGTTACCCGACCCATGAGATTGCCGGTATGGTTGCGTGCGACGAAGCGCAGGTGCGCGTGATTCTCTCCCGCGCCCGCAGTGGATTGAGAGAGGTACTGAAAAAAATGATGGACGATGAAAGAGCGGAAAGAACGGATTGAAAAGTTGCTGGAGCGTTATTTCGACGCACGGACGACCGACGACGAAGAGGCCGAACTGCGCGCCTATTTCCAGATGGAGGATGAGGTGGATACCGGCCTGCTGTATGCCCGCACGATGTTCTGCGGGATGGATGGACTTGCTGCGGAGCGTTTGCCCGCAGCCCGCAGGCCTGCCGGTAACAAACCTGCCGCAAAGCGTATGACCCTGCGGCTGTGCGGCATGGCTGCGGCTGCGGCTGCGGCCGTGGTGTTGGGACTTTTCCTGTGCGTGGAGTATCTGCGCAGGCCCTATTGTTATATCGACGGGGTGGCGGTCTATGACAAGGAGGTCGCCATGCAGGCGACGGTTTACCTGCAGGCATTTTCGGAGTTCAGCGATCCCGGGGTGATTGTCGATGAATTGATTGAAAACGATTAAAAACGGATATTGCCATGAAAAAACAACTTGTAATCACAGGGCTGCTGCTCCTGTTTGCGCTGCTTCCCGCGGCGGCCCAGCATACCGATTCGATGCGCTACTACCGTCGTGCGGACGGCCGGCGGCTGAATGTCGAAACGGTGAGCCGCGATTCGGTGGGGATTGATACGCTGCGGCGGATCGATGCGATGGACAGCGGGTTGGTGACGCTGCGCGAAGGGGGAAACGACGGCAGCGTGGTGCTCGAGGTGGCCGGGTTCGGCCTTACGCTGGGACGTGCTCCGGAAACGGATTCGGATGCGGACTTGGTGATAAAGTACGGACGTGTCAAACTCTACTTCTTCAACAGCGGCGAATTCGGCTTTACGAAACTCGTCGGCGTCGATTACGGCGGTTATGCTCCCGAAGAGAAAGGATTTCTGGAGCAGAAACTGGGGGATTCGTTCCATTGCGCCGCCTCGGTGATGCAAGTGCAGGTCGCGCTGAACAAGAGCCGGACGCTTTACTTTGCTACCGATCTGCGGTTTGCCTTGGACAATTACCGGCTTGCGGATACGGGAATCCGTTTGGGCTATGAAAAGGGCCGTCTTCTGCCCGTAGCGCTGGACGAACCCGCCGACAAATCGAAATTCGTCACTTCGTCGCTGGGTATTCCGCTCCGGCTTATCTACAAGCCGTTCAAACATTTTCAGGCGTCGGTCATAGCCTACTCCGACTTCGGAATAGAGCTGACGTCGCTCCACAAGAAACCGCGCGTGGAGTACGAACTCTCGGGGCTGAGAACTTATCGGTTCGGTGTGGGAGGAACGGTTTCCTATTACGGCATCGGCATCTTCGCCAGCTACGGCGTAACCCCGCTGTTCAAGAAGCATGCGGGACCGGAGTGCCATACGTTCAGTTTCGGCATCTCGCTGCTCATGTAACCAAATACGAACGACCATGAAACGAGTTTTGTTGATATTGATCCTGCTTCTTCCGCAGCTGGCTGCGGCCCAGAGCAATGCCGTGAACGACTTCTTCGGGCGTTATGCGGCGGCCGGGGGCTACACGAGCGTGCAGCTCGAGCAGAAGATGATGCAGATGATGAGCCGTCAGGCCGCAGAGCGGGGGGACAAGGGACTCGCCGTGCTGTTGGAGGATATTCAGTATATCCGTATCATCGCCCTTAAGGAGGGCGACGGGGCGCAGTTCGTCCGGGATGCCGAGGCTGCCGTTGCCGCCGACCGGAAGTTCCATCCGGTGACTTCCGGCACGGAAAACGGGCAGACCACCGCATTCTATATCCGTGAACCCGCGATGTCGGTTAAGTCCGAGCTGGTGATGATCACCTACGGCGTGAAAGAAACAGTGGTGGTGAATATCTACGGGGTGTTCGACCTGCGGCAGGTGGCACGGCTTTCGTCGATCCGCCCGCAATAAGGGCTGCCGGTTCTCAGGCTCCGCTTTATTCCCCGCCCGGATCGTTCCGGTACCCTTCTTCGTCATAGATCGGTCTGTCGCCCTCTTCGGGCTCCCGGACGGCACCCGGGATCCTGTCCGCCAGCGGGATCTCGGTTTCCACGAGGTTTTCGTCGATCAGGGTTTCGTCGCGTTCGTCGCCTGCGAACCCGTTGTTTTCGGTGGAGATGACGGTGCGGTCGGTCGGAAATTCTACAATTCTTTCCATGGCATTGCGGTTTTGTTTTTCATCCGTCGCCGCAAAAATGATACCGCCTGTTTCCCCGCGCCCTGCATTGGTGCCAGACGACGGCCGGGGATGGCCGGGGCGCATATTGAGAACCGGAAGCGGAGTTTGCATAACGATACAATAAAAAAGGGGAGGGACTGCATTGTCCCTCCCCTTTGTCTGTCCGGCATCTCCGCAAAGCGGGGAAAGCCGGTTGCATATGTCCGTTTAGTCCTCGAATTTTGCCGAGAGGAATTCGCGGTTCAAACGTGCGATGTGCGCGATGGAGATCGACTTGGGGCACTCGGCCTGGCAGGCACCCGTGTTGGTGCAGTTGCCGAAGCCCAGCTCGTCCATCTTGGCAACCATCGCCTTGGCGCGGCGTGCACCCTCCACGCGGCCCTGCGGCAGCTTGGCGAGCGACGATACGCGGGCGGCGACGAAGAGCATGGCCGAACCGTTCTTGCAGGTCGCGGCGCAGGCTCCGCAGCCTACGCATGCTGCGGCGTCCATCGACTCGTCGGCGTCGGGCTTCGGAATCGGAATGGCGTTGCCGTCGGGTACCGAGTTGGTGCGTACCGAAATGAAACCTCCTGCCTGCAGGATCTGGTCGTACGACGAACGGTTCACCACGAGGTCTTTGATGACGGGGAACGCCGCCGAGCGCCACGGCTCGATGGTGATGGTCGCACCGTCTTTGAACTTGCGCATGTAGATCTGGCAGGTCGTGACCGCCTGGCTCGGGCCGTGGGCATGGCCGTCGATGTGCAGCGAGCACATGCCGCAGATCCCTTCGCGGCAGTCGTGGTCGAATGCCACGGGCTCCTTGCCCTCGTGGATCAGGTTGTTATTGAGGATGTCGAGCATCTCGAGGAACGAGGTGTCGGCCGAGATGTTTTCGACTTTGTAAGTTTCGAAACCACCCTTTGCTTTAGCGTCCTTTTGACGCCATATCTTTAATGTAAAATTCATAATTTCAATTTGTTATTAAAGTGTTACAACGTCAAACGGTTAGTCTTTGTAGTTGCGCTGTGCGGGGTGTACGAACTCGAAGTTCAGCGGTTCTTTCGTCAGCTCGGGGGCTGCGTCTTCGCCCTTGTACTCCCATACGGCTGCGTATACGAAATTTTCGTCGTCACGCTTGGCCTCGCCTTCTTCGGTCTGGTGCTCCGTGCGGAAATGACCGCCGCACGACTCCTCGCGGTTGAGCGCGTCGCGGGCCATCAGTTCGCCCAGTTCCAGGAAATCGGCCAGGCGGAGTGCCTTCTCCAACTCGACGTTGAAGTCGTTCTCCTTGCCTACGACCTTCACGTCCTTCCAGAACTCCTTGCGCAGTGCCTGGATCTCGGCGATCGCTTTTTCGAGCGACTCCTTCGTACGGGCCATGCCGACGTTCTCCCACATGATGTGGCCGAGCTTCTTGTGAATATCGTCTACCGACTGCTTGCCGCCTATCGAGAGCAGCTTGGCGATCTTCGCCTTGACTTCCTTCTCGGCCTGGTCGAAGGCCTTGGTGTCGGTCTTGACCTTCGGAGCCTGGATCTTGTGCGAGAGGTAGTCGCCGATGGTGTAGGGCAGTACGAAATAACCGTCGGCCAGACCCTGCATCAGCGCCGAGGCGCCGAGGCGGTTGGCACCGTGGTCGGAGAAGTTGGCCTCGCCGATGGCGTACAGGCCGGGGATGGTGGTCATCAGGTTGTAATCGACCCAGATGCCGCCCATGGTATAGTGCACGGCGGGGAAGATCTGCATCGGCTGCTCGTAGGGGCTCACGTCGGTGATCTCCTCGTACATATCGAACAGGTTGCCGTAGCGCTGCTTGATGATGTCCTTGCCCAGGCGCTCGATGGCGGTCTTGAAATCGAGGAATACGGCCAGGCCGGTCTCGTTCACGCCGAAGCCTGCGTCGCAGCGCTCCTTGGCGGCACGAGAGGCTACGTCACGCGGCACGAGGTTACCGAAGGCCGGGTAACGGCGCTCCAGATAGTAGTCGCGGTCTTCCTCGGCAATGTCCGAGGGTTTCTTGGCTCCCGATCGGATGGCCTTCACGTCTTCGATTTTCTTGGGAACCCAGATGCGGCCGTCGTTACGCAGCGACTCCGACATGAGCGTCAGCTTCGACTGCTGGTCGCCGTGTACGGGGATGCAGGTCGGGTGGATCTGCGTGAAGCAGGGGTTGGCGAAGCCGGCGCCCTTGCGGTAGCACTGGAATGCGGCCGAGCCGTTCGATGCCATGGCGTTGGTCGAAAGGAAGAATACGTTGCCGTATCCGCCCGTGGCGATCACCACGGCGTGTGCACCGTGGCGCTCGATCTCGCCGGTGACGAGGTTGCGGGCAATGATACCCTTTGCCTCGCCGTCCTCGATGACGATGTCGAGCATTTCGTGGCGCGGATAGCTCTTCACCGTGCCGGCTGCGATCTCCTTGTTGAGTACCGAGTAAGCGCCCAGCAGGAGCTGCTGGCCCGTCTGTCCGCGGGCATAGAATGTACGCGATACCTGTGCGCCGCCGAACGAACGGTTGGCCAGCAGGCCGCCGTACTCGCGGGCGAAAGGCACGCCCTGTGCCACGCACTGGTCGATGATCAGGTTCGCCACTTCGGCCAGGCGGTATACGTTGGCCTCGCGGGCGCGGTAGTCGCCGCCCTTGATCGTGTCGTAGAACAGGCGGTATACCGAGTCGTTGTCGTTCTGGTAGTTCTTTGCTGCGTTGATACCTCCCTGTGCGGCGATCGAGTGTGCGCGGCGGGGTGAATCCTGAATGCAGAATACCTTGACGTTATATCCGAGTTCGCCGAGCGAAGCGGCTGCGGAAGCGCCGCCCAGGCCGGTTCCGACGATGATGATGTCGAGCTTGCGTTTGTTCGCGGGGCTTACGACCTTGATAGCTGCCTTGTGGTTGCTCCACTTTTCTGCGAGAGCGCCGGCAGGAATTTTAGCATCTAATTTAAAAGCCATATCTGTTGTGTGTTTATTGTTGAATTATAATCTTCATTTTCCGCGCTGTCGAAACGGACGGGCCGTGTCGGCCTGCGCCGGTGAAAATGTCATGCGATCCGGGTTCAGCAGGCGCCTGCGCAGCAGGGGCAAATGCTCCGGATGAAGTAAACGACCACGACGGCGGCGAAACCGAGGAAGATGACGGTTGCCGCGATGTTGGCGATGCATTTCAGGCGGGGATACCACGTGTCGTTGGCCCAGCCTACGGTCTGGAACATCGACCATACGCCGTGCGTGAGGTGGAACCACAGGGCGAAGAACCATACGAGGTAGATCACCACGTAATACCACTGCGAAAAGGTGTAGGCGATCAGCGAAGCGCCGTCGGCGGGGCCGAAGCCCAGCGAGTTGACGTGTCCGCCCATGATCTCCACGAGCTGCATTTTAGCCCAGAAGTTGTAGAGGTGGAGCGCCAGGCCGCCGAGGATGATGAAGCCCAGCACGAGCATGTTCTTCGAAGCCCATTTTACGCCCGGCTCCACGACCGTTACGGCGTAGCGCTGCGAGCCGCGTGCCCTGCGGTTCTCGAGCGTGAGGATCACGGCGTAGATGAAGTGTACGATGACGCCTGCCGCCAGAACGGCGGTGCCGGCCAGCGCATACCAGTTGGCGCCCAGCAGCTCGCAGATCATGTTGTACGCCTCGGGCGAGATGATCGCCGTGATGTTCATGGACATGTGGAAGAGGATAAAGAGCACGAGGAAGCACCCCGTCACGCTCATCACCAACTTCTTGCCGAGCGAGGAATTAGATAAAAAACAGCTCATAATGATTTTAATTTGTTATATTTGTTAATGATTTGTGTTCCGGCGCTTTTATTTTACGCACGCAAAGATAGCCATTGTTTGCGGAATAACAATGCAAACGGGCGGGAATTTTATGCCGAAAAGGAGGGTTTTATGACTAAAAAAGAGCTGCGTGCAGCGATGAAAAAACAGAACCTGTCCCTCTCCCCCGAAGAACGTGCGGCGGCTTCCGGGCGGATCTTCCGCCGGGTGGCGGAATCGGGGCCTTTCGGGACGGCGCGGTGCGTGGCGTTTTTCTGCTCCCTGCCCGACGAACCCGCGACGGAGGAGGCGCTCGTCCGGTGGGCTTCGGCCAAGCGGATCGTCGTCCCCCGGGTCGGGGGCGACGCGATGCGGTTCTTCGATTACGCACCCGGGGCACTCCGTGCGGGGGCATTCGGGATCGCCGAACCGGACGTGGACGCTGAGCCGTGCGAACCGTCCGAAATAGATTTGATCGTCGTCCCGGGGACGGCCTTTACGCAAGCCGGCGCCCGCATGGGCCGCGGTCGCGGGTATTACGACAAATACCTCTCGCTGCCCGGGTTCCGGGGCGTGAAAGTCGGGGTTTGCTATGCCCACCAGCTGGTCGGGGAACTGCCCGTCGAGCCGCACGACGTATTTATGGATTATGTAATTACAGACGGATGAATGCCATGCAGACAGGAGAATTTATCGCCGCTTTCCGCGAGGCTTTCGGCCCGGTGCCGGAGCTGCCCCTGCTGTTTCGCTATACGGACGAACCGCTGCGCCCCGCCGCAAAGGCGGGCGGGTGTTTTTTCAAGGCGTTGGCCGAGGCGCGTGACGGGCGGCCCGTGGGGCTCAACGCCTCGAATATCGGTTGCGGGGGCGGCAAGTTCTATACGGGTTTCAGCCCCATGCCGGAATTCGTCCCGCAGTTCGTCTCGCTCAAGGAGCGTTATAAGCAGACGCCCGAAATGGTGCTGGACTTCATCGCTGCGCTCGACCTGCGGCCGGGGCCGAAGGCGTGGCTCGAGTTCGTGCGTGTGGATGCGGCGGGGACGTTCGACGGGGCGGAAGGCGTGCTATTCTTCGCTACGCCAGACGTCTTGGCGGGGCTCGTGACATGGGCCGGGTTCGACAACGACGCCCCGGATGCCGTTGCGGCGCCGTTCGGCTCGGGATGCAGTACCGTGGTGTCGCAGGCCGTGCGGGAAAACCGTAACGGCGGCCACAGATGTTTCCTGGGGCTGTTCCATCCTTCGGTGCGCCCGTGGGTCGGTGCGGACGAATTGTGTTTCGTTATTCCGATGTCGCGTTTTGCCGGGATGTGCGGCACGATGCGTGCAAGCTGTCTGTTCGGAACCCATGCGTGGGATAAAGTCCGGGAGCGGATAAACAAGATGAATTTATGAAAAAAAGAAGGGCTGCGCTGGTGCTTGCGGGCGGCGGCGCGCGTGGTGTTGCCCATATCGGGGCGATCGAGGAGTTGGAGAGTCAGGGATTCGAGGTGCATGCTGTGGCCGGCACTTCGATGGGGGCGTTGGTCGGGGGCATGTATGCCTCGGGGCATCTCGAACCCTTCAAGGAGTGGATGTATACGCTCGACAAGTATAAGGTTTTCGGGCTGGTCGATTTTGCGCTGAGCACCGAGGGACTCGTCAAGGGCGACCGCGTGATGCGGGCCATGAAGGAGCTGGTGCCCGACGTGAAGATCGAGAAGATGCCGCTGCCGTTCGCCGCGGTTGCCGCCGACCTGCTGACGGGGCGCGAAGTCGTGCTCGACAGGGGAGGCTTGTACGATGCCATCCGGGCGTCTATCTCCATCCCGTCGGTATTCCGTCCCGTACGCCGGGGGAACCAGGTGCTGGTCGACGGCGGTACGGTCAATCCGCTGCCGTTGAACCGGGTGCGCCGTGAACCGGGCGACGTCCTGGTCGCCGTGGATGTGAGCGCCCCGTTCTCGGAGGAGATGGCCGTCCGCAACAAGGCTTCGCTGAACTATTATAAGGTGATTACCGCCTCGTCGGAGATCATGCAGCAGCATATCGCACGCCTGATGTGCAAGCTTTACAAGCCCGACCTGCTGATAGAAATGCCTGCCGACCGTTTCGGGATTTTTGAATTCTACCGTGCCCGGGAAATTGTCGAGGCCGGGCGTTTGGCGACGCGTGCCGCACTGGAGCAAAGCCTCGTTGAAGCGGGATAGACCTTATCCGGCGAAAATCGGATGGGTTGTGGTATGGTTTTTGTCTGGTGATAAGATAAAAAGATTGCGACGGCCCGTGATTTTTGAAGAATTCAAAAGTAGTGACGCAACTTCACACAGATTTGAGGGGCCGTCGCAATATTTAAACGCAAAAACATCCGGGGCGGGAAATGATTTCGTCCCCTGTGAATGTTTTTTATTCTCTACATTGCAAAGATAAATAAAGTTTCCGATAAACCAACGCTGTTGCCCGATTATGGTATGGGTGCGCCCAAAATATAGAAAGGGCGGATGCGTTTGTAGTCGAGGGCTGTCTTTTTTGCGTACTGCAAGTGTCTTTATGCCCGGTTCGGCAGAATTTTCGGGCATCCTGACAAGAAAAACCCGGCCTGAAAAGGCCGGGTTTTTCCGTTCGTTCGTTTACCGCCGATCCTTGTCGTACACATAGGCCGCGATACGGTGGCTGCGCCTGCCGATCGGTACGCCGATGCCCAGTGTGACGTTCATGATGCTCTGCTTGATGGGGATGAACTGGGGCGTATGCTTGGCCGTGACGATGTCCGTGGCAAGGTAGAAATTGATCCAGCTGGGGTTCAGGTTCAGCGCCAGCCCCACGGCGCCGCCGCGGTTGTCGATCACCGAATAGCTGCCCGTGACGGTGAACCAGCGGATCGGGTGGAAATTGACCGACCCGGTGATGTTGTGCAGGGTCTTGTACTCCCACACGCGGGCCGTATACAACAGGCCGATGCCGATCTTATGGCGCCATACTTCGTATTCGAGGCCTGCGTTGATCGAGGCGCGCAGCATACGCGATACGCTCTTGGCCGCGCCCTTGTGGAACTCCAGTACGTCGATGTCGAAGTCGGGCGACTCGGTGCCGTCCTCGGTGACCGTCACGCCCGTGAAGGAGAGCTCCTTCGCCGAATAACCCGTTACGTTCTTGTTCTTGCTCCAGCTGATGAAGCCCAGGTCGTTCACCGCCAGCGATGCCTGCAGGTTGGGCAGGATGTCGTACGTAGCCCCGAGGTCGACCGCGAAGCCGTAACCGGCGGGCGAGGTGGGCTTGAGGTTGATGTCATCCATCTTGTAGACCTCTTCGCCGTGCTCGTTGAGTTCGGTCGTCACGTCGAGTCCTGCGGCCGTGATGTCCAGCCCGCCGGCTGCGTTGATCAGCCAGCGTTCTTCGTTGTGCGACACGTTGAATTGCGAGAAGTACATCCGTGCACGTGCCGCGCCCATCAGGAATTTTGCCCGTACACCGATGTATAATTTGTCGTCGAGCAGCGGGAAAGAGTAGTTGAACCCTGCTTCGAGATAGCTGTCGGCCGTGATGCCGATGTCGCTGATGTCACCGCTGTTGCCGCGCTTCAGGAAGTCGAAGAGCGAGTAGGGCAGGGTGGCGTCGGTCGTGACGCGGGCGTTGAGGTCGAACGACCAGAAATTTTTGTGGTTGCGGGTGAAGGCGCCGAACCCGATGAGGTTCACGCGCGTGTCGAAACCCAGGAGGTTGTCGGCTTTGAGTCCCGAAAGGGCGTCGGCCGTCGATACGGAGCTGTCGAGCAGCGTGACGAGTTTTCCGTTGCGCGGATAGAGTATTTTGTCGATCGAGAGGTTGCCGCTCACGTTGATGTCCAGTCCGCCCAGCCCGGGGATGTTGACATAGCCGCGTAAGGGGGCGAAGGCCGGGTTGAGCTGGCTGCGGAGGGGCGACCCCTCCATGAAATATGCCGTCGGGTTCTGTGCCGCGGCGCCGGATGCCAGCAGCAGCGTGAATAGGAATGCGTATATTTTTTTCATGTTCTGTGCCGGATTAGAGGTTGAGCTTCAGGCCGCCGCGCTTGATCAGGCGCAGGGTGATGACGATTTGCTGGCCGGACGAGAAATCATAGCCCGGATAGTATTTCTCCAGCGAGACGGGGAGGATGATCTCGGCACCCTCGATGATCTGCCGCAGGTCGCTTTCGAAAAGTTGCGTCTCCCTGATCTCGTTCGTCCTGCCGGGTTCGACCGTTACGTCGAACCGGACGTTCGTAGGCGAGAAATAGGGCACTATCCGCAAGCTCACGGGCAGGGCGCTCGTGATGCTGCCGTAGAGGTGCAGCGTGTTCCTGGGGTTGGGGGTGCCTTCGCTGTCGAGGTTCTCGCAAAGCATGTCCACCACGTCGCTGCCGATGTCGATCTTACCGATGTCGTAGGTTACATCCTGGACTTTGAGGTCTGTCAGGTAGTTGCCGGCCAGGGATTTGATTTCGTTCGAAAGCCGGTCGTGCAGCATCGGCATATTGCGGAACGCCTCGATGAAGACCGGTTTGAAATTTGCCGGATCCGTGTCCGGGGGGAGCAGGGGCAGGAAGGTCGAGAGGTATTTTTCCGCCAGCAGGTCGGCGACGGCGGCGATCTTGGCATCGTCGTCCATCATCTGGTCGATCAGTGCTTGGAGCAGCGGTGTGATTGTCTCCGGGGTGTTCTGGAGTTCCCGGAGGTCGACGTATGCGGCGTTTCCGGGCAGGGGCGAGGGAAGCCAGATGTCCGCTTCGTCGAAGAGCGTTTTGATGTCCGCGCCTCCTTCCTTCAGTTCACTCATGCTTACGTATACCGTGGCCAGCGGCAACCGGTATTCCGAGTCCTCGTCGCCGATGGTGACATCGTCCGTGTTCACGTTCGACAGGTCGTAAGCGTTGTCGATACAGGACGATGCGAGTGCTGCGGCGAAGAGAAAAGGTAAAAATTTTCTCATAGGGTTTGGGTTTGTTTTCAATGCGTCGCAAATATATGCCGTTCCGACGAATAAAACAAAAAATCGGACGTTTTAGTTTATGCGTATGTCAAATGCGGCCATCCCTGCGTGCGCCGGAGGCATGCCGCAGGGGATGGCGCGTTTTGTGAAATAATTGCTACATTTGCATTGCGATTAACGCTATGGCGGGAACCGAAAAAAACAACCTCAGGGAGCAGGTGGCGATGCTGCCGCTGTCACCGGGCGTCTACCAGTTCGTAGACCGCTCGGGGACGATCATCTACGTAGGTAAGGCCAAGAGCCTGCGCAAGCGGGTTTCGTCCTATTTCGTGCAGAGCAAGGAGCACAGCCCCAAGGTGCGCGTGCTGGTGAAGCAGATCGCCGAGATCCGCCATATCGTCGTGGACAGCGAAACCGACGCCCTGTTGCTGGAAAACTCGCTCATCAAGACCCTCCAGCCGCGGTACAATATCCTGCTCAAAGACGATAAGACCTATCCGTGGATCGTGGTGCGCCGCGAGCATTTTCCGCGCGTGCAGTCGACGCGGCAACTGAACCGCGACGGGTCGCAGTACTTCGGCCCCTACGGATCGGTGATGATGCAGCACAGCGTGCTGGATTTCATCCGCGAGGTGGTTCCCTTGCGTACCTGCAAACTCAATCTCGCTCCCGAGCAGATCGCCAAGGGAAAATATACGGTCTGCCTGCAATACCACCTGGGCAACTGCAAAGGCCCCTGCATCGGGGCACAGGGCGAAGAGGAATACGGCCGGCTCGTCGACATGGTCGTCGCGGTGCTCAAGGGCGACCTGCGCCCCGTGCGTAACTACCTCGAACAGGAGATGCAACGTGCTGCCGGGGGATTGAAATTCGAATTGGCGCAACGCTACAAGCAGCGCCTCGATGCGCTGGACAACTATGCGGGCAAGTCGGTGATCGTCAGTGCGAAGATTGTCGATGTGGATGTTTTTTCGCTGCTTCCGGACGACGATGTGGCCTATTGCAATTTCGTGCGTATCCGCCACGGGTCGGTCGTGGGTGTTTATACCGTGAAGCTCAAGACGGGTGTCGGGGGCGACGAACGCGACATGCTGACGCTGGCTATCCAGCATGTCGTCGAGCATATTGCCGGGACGCTGGCCCGGGAGGTCGTCGTGCCGTTCCTGCCCTCGACGACGCTGCTGTTCGACGGTGTGACCTTCACGGTGCCCAAGCGCGGCGAAAAACTCGAACTGCTCGAATTCTCACAGAAGAGCGCCCGTATCTACCGCGCCGAGCAGCTCAAGAACCTCGAAATCAAGAATCCCGAACGATATACCGAGCGGTTGATGAATGCCCTGCAGAAGGAACTGCGCCTCGACCGCCAGCCGCGGCACATCGAATGCTTCGACAACTCCAATCTGCAGGGGGCCCATCCGGTAGCCTCGTGCGTGGTGTTCCGCGACGGAAAACCCGCACGCAAGGAGTATCGTCATTTCAACATCAAGACCGTGGAGGGCCCCGACGATTACGCTTCGATGCGCGAGGTCGTCTTCCGGCGTTACAGCCGCCTGCAGGAGGAGGGGGCCGAGCTGCCCGATCTCATCATTGCCGACGGCGGGAAGGGGCAGATGGGCGTCATTCACGAGGTGCTGGAGTATCTCGGGCTGGACATACCTGTCGCCGGGCTGGCCAAGAACGACCGCCATCGCACCTCCGAGTTGCTCTGCGGATTCCCGCCTGTCCTGGTCGGCATCCGTCCCACTTCGCCCCTTTTCCACTTTCTGGCGCACATCCAGGAAGAGGTGCACCGTTTCGCCGTCTCATTCCACCGCCAGAAACGCAGCAAGGCCTTTATCCATAGCGAACTGGAACGGATCGAAGGCGTCGGGGACAAGACCGTCCGTACGCTGCTGCAACATTTCCGCACCGTGGCCAAGGTTAAGGCGGCACCGTTCGAGGAATTGACGGCGCTGGTCGGCCCCGCCAAGGCGAAAAAAATCAAGGCTTTCTTTGAAAAATAACCGGATTTTTTGAAAATTGCGAAGAATCGACTATCTTTGCCCTCCCGATTCTACGGAAGAGGCTTGCCCGGATGGCGGAATCGGTAGACGCGTTGGTCTCAAACACCAATGACAGCAATGTCGTGCCGGTTCGACCCCGGCTCCGGGTACGGAAAACGCCTATTAATCGATTGATTAATAGGCGTTTTGCTTTTATTGGGGTGTAAATAAGGTGTAAAAAATAGTGAGGTGATTTTTTTATTCTTTGATGTACTTTATTGTTAGCTGCCTGTGATCCTAAAATCGTTTATAGAAAATGATTCTTTAATTTTAACCTGTTTTCCAAGTGTTTTGTAGCTGCCTGCTATTTTTATAGGAGTATCTCCTAACTCGTTAAGATAATTATAAATGATTTCTCTATTATTTGATTGATCTTTTTCAGATAATCGCATGGTAACAGTTGCTCCTTCTATTTTGAAGGATTTACATTCATGTGGTTTGATGGTGAATTTTCCATTTTCGATTAGGCCTATTAGGATAGATGAATATCCACTGGCAATGCGGTGCAACTCATCGCCAAATTTCAAAGTTAAATTTATTGCAACACTCTCTCCTACGTTCGTAATATCTAAATAAAAATCATACTGATCTATTTTTATTTCAAATACTAATATAGCTTTTTTGAAATCTCGGTTTTGCCTTATAATCCAATAAGTCAACCCAGCCATTATGGCTGAAACAATGGTGCTAATTGCAGACCAATTTATTGCGTGTATGTCTAAAAGCATAACAATATGATTATATTAGGTTTCCTTTAACATCTCTCATTTCGAAATTTCTATATGTGTCGAGAATAAATTCGCCATTGGTTTTATCCAACCATAGATTTATGATTTCGATAAACTTTGTTATAACATTGGTAACAACAAGTAAATGCCTATCGTCTGCAAAATGATAGAATTTTAAAGCATTATTTAGTTTTTCTTTTTCAGTAATATCCCCAAAATCTATTACTCTGTATTTTTCATCGCAAAGATGTTCGCATAATAGGAATCTATTTCCCTTTTCTGGAGGTATAATGGTTAGGTCCTTATAAAGTTGCTCCGTAGATTGATTAAACATATTGGGATAGGTTCGGGATCGGGTAACAGTGTTGTACCACGAAATCCAATCAAGAATTTTATTAATGATTAATGATACCTCACGCTTGTAGTATGTTGATGATATTGTATTTTCGTATATTGCTTTTAGTGAACTATAATTTGTTTCAAAAGACTTAAAAATCTGGAATCCTAAAATTGGTCTGGATTTCAATCTTTGTTCTATTTCGGCTTTTGTTAGGTTTAGAAGATCGTTCGCATCTTCTATGATGTTTGGTTTATCTTTATAACCGTATATTATTTTGTGCAAATGATTAATAATTGAGAGAATTTCTGTGTCAACATTTTTTTTAAGTAAATCCTCTACTTCATCGAAAATAAGCCTCTTTTCAAATAGGGACACAACGTTATTAACAATCAAGTTCACTATTTGTGTGCGCACCTCGGCCTTGTTTTTATTCTTCAAATTATAAGCGATGGGGCGTCTAAATTTCAGATCAAATGGCAGGTCTTCATATATTCCATAATCTAAATTGTATAGGCATATGATCTTTTCCCATCCGAGGCTTTTAGCGGCATAGCCCAATTCAAATATTACATTGGGATTTGGGACTTTCCTTTGTGTGCTGTCGCTATTGATGATAGAAATATCGGCGATAAAAATCTTACAATTATCTATTTTTGATATAATAGTATTAGCAATTTCTGGATTTCCGGGTTCTCCCGATGTGTCTTTGTCAAGTGTAAAATCAATATCTAATCTGTTTTTTATTTTTTTAATAGCTTTCTTAATACATTCCTCAATAAAACCTCGATTAGTGGAGTTTGGTAGGTCAGATTGCCAAGAGTAAAATATAGTTCTTTTCATCGGATTTTTTTGTAAAAATATCATTTTTTTTTGACACAAAATCCCGCATTCTATAAAAAGTTACTAACTTTGCCCCTGCGAACGATATACCAACATATTCTATTGTAGTTCCTGATTGTGAAGTAATGCCACAATTTTAACAACGGGTAACGCAGAGCCATTGGGGAGCAATCCCGCGAGTGGCACTTTACAATCTTTAGCAATAGAGGGTGTATCGTTCGCAGCTGCGTTACCCTTTTTGTGTTTATATGCGAACGATACACCACGTCCGTACTCCGGTACCTGTCTCTTATACACATCTCCGAGCCCACGAGACAGGCAGAA
>ENA-UAOK01000313-UAOK01000313.1-human-gut-metagenome-genome-assembly--contig:-NODE-313-length-28894-cov-7.048753_pt1 | contig 28894 bp, 26 predicted proteins | sample MGYA00243467_ERZ654553 | MGnify/ENA primary metagenome ERZ654553 (study PRJEB26926, sample SAMN06164886) | human gut metagenome | biome: ENVO:00009003; feature: ENVO:2100002; material: ENVO:00002003...
GCCCCCGGGCCGGCAGCATCGGGGCAACCCCGGCCTTCCATGGCCAACGGGGCTTGGGGGGGGGAACCTGTCGCAAACCGCTATCGACCGAAAACCATTGCAAACCGACAAACTGACAGGCCGGGCATTCGACGACGAGGTATATGCCGTCGTGGCGCAAATCCCCGCCGGGAAGATCGTTTCCTACAAGCAGATCGCCCGGCTGATCGGCATGCCCGACCACGCCCGCCGCGTAGGCCGCGCCATGGCCTCCGCCCCGGCAGGGCTCCCCTGCCACCGCGTGGTCAACAGCGCCGGGCGCACCGCCCCCGGCTGGCCCCGGCAGCGGGAGCTGCTCGAAAAGGAAGGTGTCCGCTTCAAGGCCAACGGCTGCGCCGACATCGCCCGCTTCATGTGGGAGGAAATTCTGTAAACCGCACGGCACCCATATCCGGCACAGCCGGGGAGAGCACCGGGAACCCCGCCGGGAAGGGCATTCGCCCCACCCCGCCGGACACGATCGCCCGGCAGGCCGCGGCAACATATCGCCGGAAAAAATTTGGCATTCCGCACCAAAACCGTTATCTTCGCATCATCCCGCATACGCTCCGGACATACTGCGGCGGGCAATATTCCCCGCCGGGGATGCGTTTATCGGGAAAAAGCACCGCATGAAAAGATACATCCTGATCCTATGCGCCCTCTTCGCCGCGACACTCTCCGCCGTGGCGCAGCGTCCCTTGTATATCGTCAACGGCGTCGAAACCGAAGAGATCGAATCGATCCCGCCCGACGACATCGAAAATATCGAATCCCTGCCGGCCGACGAGGAAACCATCGCCCGCTACGGGGAAAAAGCCGCCAACGGGGTAATACTCATCTCGCTCCGCTACGACAAACCCGCTATCTTCGAGGCCGGCACGACCTTCGACGAGTACATCGCCGGGCAGGTCAAATGGGACGACGACGAACCGGCAGCCCGCATCATACTGCGCTACACCGTAACTCCCGAAGGCAAGGCCGTCCTGGCGCAGGAGCTCGAATCGACGGACAACCGCCTCAAGCGGCGCGTGCTGAAGGCACTCTCCGAAGCCCCGCACTGGCACCCGGCGCAGAAAAACGGCGTCGCCGTCGCAAGCGAAGGGGTGCTGCACATCCAGCTCCCCAAGGGCAAGCGGATGCCCCGTCCCGTAGAACTGGTTTGGCGCTGACCCATGCTGCCGCACGCCCATATCACCCTGTCGGAATTACAACGGCTCGTGAAGGAGACCCTCCACGAGCGTTTTGCCTTGCCCGTCTGGGTGAGCGCCGAGATCTCCGAGGTCAAAGTCAACTATTCGGGGCACTGCTACCTGGAACTCGTCGAGAAAGGGGGCGATAACGGCGTGCCGCTGGCACAGTCGCGCGCCGTGATCTGGCGCACGGCCTATTCCCGCATTGCGGGTTATTTCGAAGCAGAAACCGGGCAGCGGCTCGCCGCAGGGATCAAGATCCTGGCCAAAGCGACGGTGAACTACCACGAACTCTACGGCTTCTCGCTGCAACTGCTCGACGTCGATCCGGCCTACACGCTGGGCGACATGGAGCGGCAGCGGCAGCAGACCATCGACTGCCTGCGCAAGGAGGGCGTGTGGGACATGAACCGCGAGGTCGGGATGCCCGCCGTCGTACAGCGCATAGCCATCGTTTCGAGCGCCAATGCCGCCGGCTACCAGGATTTCTGCAAGGAGATCGGCAAAAGCCCCTACCGGTTCCGCCTCACGCTCTTCGATGCGTTCATGCAGGGTGCGGCGGCCGAGGAGTCGATCGTCGCGGCGCTGTGCGCCGTGGCCGACCGCATGGAGGAGTTCGACGCCGTGGTCATCATCCGCGGCGGCGGTTCGGCCAGCGACCTCAACTGCTTCAATGCCTACCGGCTCTGCACCCACGTGGCGCAGTTCCCGCTGCCGGTGCTGACGGGTATCGGCCATGACAAGGATACGAGCGTGGCGGACATGGTGGCGCATACGGCGCTCAAAACCCCGACGGCGGTGGCCGGGTGGCTGGTGGAGCGGATGGACACGATCGACGTATGGCTCGACAACGCCGCCCTGCAACTGCGCGACAACGTACTGGTCACCTCGCGGGCACAGGAACTGCGGCTTCAGGAGCTGTCCAGCCACCTGCTCTTCCATGCCAAGGGGCTGCTCAGACAACGGGGGATGGCCCTGGAGCAGATGCGCGAAACCCTCGCGGCCAGTGCCGGGAATTTCCTCGCACGCCAGGCGTCCCGGCTCGGCAATGCGGCCGAACTGGTCGCCGGACGCTCCCCGGAGCGTATCCTGCGGCTGGGCTTCGCCATCGTCCGCACGGGCGGCAAAGCCGTTTTCTCCGCCGCACAAGTCGGAAAAGGCGACACGCTCGACATCGAGGTCGCCGACGGCCGCATCGAGGGCACCGTTCAATACACCGAAACGAAATGACCCCGCCATGAAAGAGGACACCCCTTTCCGGATCGCGTTCTGCGTGCTGTGCCACAAGTACACGCCCGTGCTGGCGGAACTCGTGCACCAGCTCGATGCACCCGGCAACGGGCTGTTCATCCATGTGGACGGCAAGGCGGACATCAGGGCCTTCGCCGCACTCGGCAAGACCGGGCGCGTTTGTTTCGTCGAACCGCGTACGAAAGTCTACTGGGGCGGATTCGGCATGGTAGAAAGTACGCTCCGGCTTTTCTCGGCGACACGCGACGGGGGTTTCCGTTACGTCGTCCTGATTTCGGGCGACACCCTGCCGTTATACCCTGCCGAAACGATACGTACGGTACTCCGGGAAGCCTATGACCGGGGCCGGCAGTTCATTTCGGCCAATCCGTCCATCACCCCCGAAGAGGCCGACCGGATACGCCGGAGGAGGTTCTGCCCCGACAAAGCGACCTTCGCCCGCCGCTTGCTGCGGATCGCCATGAAATGCACTATGCGTGCGGACAACCCTTTTTTCGACCGGCTCCCGCCGCTGGAGAAAGGCAGCCAGTGGATTGCAATTACGGATCGTATGCGCGATTTCATCTTCGATTACCTCGCTGCGCACCCCGATTTCATCCCTGCATTTCGGTACAGCCATGCAGCCGATGAACTATTTTTCCATACGCTGCTCGGCGACTCCCCGTTTGCCGGGTACAACGCGAATTATTCGCTTGTCCATGCCGACTGGTCGCACCCCGGGGCACACCCGAAAACATTGTCCACAAGCGACTTGTCTCAACTGTCCGTGCTCAAGTCGAGGGGGGGGGAAATTCCCCGCTTTTCGCCCGCAAGTTCGACGACGGGCTGGACATCGCCCGCTACCGCGAAATCCTGTTCGGGCAGGGAACTAAGGCTGCACGGTAAGGGCACGATGAGAAACAGTTGTTAAACCACGAGAGATATGGCAAAGAAAAAAGAACCGGCCTACGCCGAGGCGATCGCCGAGATCGAGAAAATCCTCGCCCGCTTCCGCAGCGAAGAAATGGATGTGGACAGCCTCGCCGCCGAGGTGAAACGCGCCACGGAGCTGATCGCAAGCTGCAAGGCGCGCCTGCACAAGGCCGAAGAGGAGGTATCGAAGATTCTGGAATGACGATGAAAAAACTGATCAAATGGACGCTTAACCACGTGCCGCGGCCGCTCCTGCAACGCATCGCGGGCTGGGCCGTGCCGATGGCGGGCCTGTTTTACAGGGGACGCGGCGCCGAGTGCCCCGTATGCGGAGCCAAATACCGGAAATTCCTGCCCTACGGCTACGTGCATGCACGCGCCAATGCGCTCTGTCCCAAATGCCTGTCACTGGAACGCCACCGGCTGCTGTGGCTCTATCTCACGCGCGAGACCGACCTGCTCAAATGCTATCCCCGCACGCTCCACATCGCGCCCGAGGTCTGCATCATGCGCCACCTGAAACCCCATTTTGCGGGACATCCGGGGCAATATGTCACGGCCGACCTCGAAAGCCCGCTGGCCGACCTGCATTTCGACGTACAACAAATCCCGCTGGCCGATGATTCGGTCGACGTCATCCTCTGCAACCACCTGCTCGAACACGTCGCCAACGACCGCAAGGCGCTGTGCGAACTCTACCGCATCCTCAAACCCGGCGGCTGGGGCATCCTGCTCTCGCCCGTGGAGGCGGATTACGAACAGACCTTCGAGGATGACACGATCACCGACCCCGACGAGCGCACGCGCATCTTCGGGCAATACGACCACCGCCGCATCTACGGCGCGGACTACACAGACCGGCTGCGCGCCGCGGGCTTCGAAGCCGCAGATATCGACTACGCCGCGAGTTTCACCGACGCAGAGCGGAAACTGTACGCCCTGCCCGCGGATCACATCTACGCCGTCTATAAGCACTGACCCGGCAACCGGACACGGTGCCCGCAGCCTCGCCCGGCAGCCTGGGACGCCCGGGGTGTCTGAAGTGTCCGAGCTGTACGAGGTGTCCGGAATATTTTCCGGGGTTCCCTGCTTAGGCCGAAACGCACGGCAACGCGGGCCCCGTCAGTAGAGGAAAAACACGATCCCGATGAAATGCGCCACGACCGCAAGGTTGATCAGCAGGTGCCATACCATGTGGTGGTAGCGAAACCCCTGCCGGGCATAGAACCAGGCGCCGAGCGTGTAGAGCACACCGCCCCCTGCGATCAGCACCAGCAGCGCCGTCGAGGCCTGCCGCACGAAAAGCGGCAGGAAGAAGACGATCGTCCACCCCATCACCAGATAAATCGTCAGGCTGATGGCCGGGATCGAGTTGCGCGACAGCGACTTGTAAAAGATGCCGAACAGCACCATCGCCCACTGCAGGATGGTGATGAATATCCCCTGCCAGCCGCCGATGACCGACAAGGCGATCGGAGTGTAACTGCCGGCGATCGCCACATAGATGAAGATATGGTCGAGGATATGAAAGACGGCCTTGTGCTTCGACGCCGGGTTCATCGAATGGTAGAGCGTCGAGGCAAGGAACATCAGGAAGATCGAGATCACGAAAATGCTCACCGAAACCGATGCCGTAACCGGGTTGGGATCATGCACGTAGGCCCACACGGCGGCAAACGGGAGCGCCACGAGGGCCACGAGCGACATCACCCCGTGCGTAACCGTGTTGGCGATCTCCTCGCCCACGGTCGGAATATAAACATCCTTTTTATTTGCCATAACGCTGTGTATTGGTCTGACGTGCCAAATTTATGAAATTTTTTCATATCTTTGCCAGCAAGGTTAAGCGGTTAGGCAAAAATGGACTTTTCACGGTATGAAAATCTCCGCACGCTCGTGCGCGCGAACTTCTCGGAGCAGACCCGGGCCCTCGTCGACGAGGCGCTCGTCTACGCCGACGGGAAGCTCACGGGCCTGTGCCGCTATGACGGCACGCCGCTGCTCGACCATGCCGTAGCCGTGGCTATGGTCGTAATCTCGGAAGTGGGCCTCGGCCGCAACTCCACGGTCTCGGCCATCCTGCACGACGTGGTGCGCCTGGCCCACAAGCAGCTCCCCGCCGAAGAGTTCCTCGCCCTGACCGCCGACATCCGCGACCGCTTCGGCGAACAGGTCGTCGGCCTCACAATGGGCCTTGCGAACATCTCCGAACTGAAACTGAAGGTCGCCAAGGAACAGGCCGACAATTTCCGCGACCTGCTGGTTTCCTATTCGGAAGACCCGCGCGTGATCCTCATCAAGCTGGCCGACCGGCTCGAAGTGATGCGCTCGCTCGAAATGTTCCCGCGTGAAAAATGGCGCAAGAAGAGCTGGGAGTCGATGAACCTCTACGCCCAGATCGCCCATAAACTGGGTCTTTACAGCCTCAAGAGCGAGCTGGAGGACATCGCGCTGAAATACCTCGAACCCAAGGACTACGAACATATCGTCACCAAGCTCGAAGAGAGCGCCGAGGAGCGCAGGGCCTTCATCGCGCGGTTCCTGGTGCCCATCGAGGAGAGGCTCGGCAAGCTGGGCATCAAATACCACATCAAGAGCCGCACCAAGTCGATTTTCTCGATCTGGACGAAGATGCACAAGCAGAACGTCCCGTTCGAAGGGGTCTACGACATCTTCGCCATCCGCATCATCATCGACTGCGACAAGGAGCAGGAGAAACAGCAGTGCTGGACGGCCTATTCCATCGTCACGGATTTCTACACGCCCAACCCCAACCGCATGCGCGACTGGATCTCGATCCCGAAATCCAACGGGTACGAATCGCTGCACACCACCGTGTCGGCCGGCGGCCGGTGGGTCGAGGTGCAGATCCGCACCGAACGCATGGACGCCGTGGCCGAACGCGGCATCGCGGCGCACTGGCGCTACAAGGGGGTCAACCAGGGAGCCCAGACCAGCGAAATGTGGCTGGGACGCCTGCGCGAACTGCTCGAGGACACCACGCATTCGCTGGCGCAGCGCTTCGACGCCAAGCCGGCCTCGGGCGAGATCTTCGTCTTCACGCCCAACGGCGACCTGCGGAAATTGCCCGAGGGGGCTTCGCTCCTGGACTTCGCGTTCGACATCCACACCTCGCTGGGTTCCACGTGCGTGGGGGGCAAGGTCAACAACCGGGCGGTCTCGATCCGCGAACAGCTCCACAACGGCGACATCGTCGAAATCCTGACCCAGAAGAACCAGACGCCCAAGTCCGACTGGCTCAACTTCGTAGTCACGTCGAAGGCCCGCAACAAGATCAAGTCCTACCTGCGCGAAGAGCAGGCCAAACATACGCGCATGGGACGCGAAGAGCTCGAACGCAAGCTCAAGAACTGGAAATTCACGATCACGATCGATGAGGCGGTGGCCTACCTGGTCAAATACTTCAAGGTTCGCACCGGCACGGAGGTTTACGCACTGATCGCCACGCAGAAAGTCGACCTGGGCACGATCAAGGAGATCCTCGCCCGCCATATTTCGGGCGAGGCCGACGAACAGCGCCGTGCCGCCGCGGCCGAAGCCGAGCGCAACAAGGTGCACAACGTCAAGGAGAGCACCGCGCCGCAGGACGCGCTGGTGATCGACGACGACATCTCGAAGATCCAGTACAAGCTGGCCAAATGCTGCAACCCGATCAAGGGCGACGACGTTTTCGGGTTCGTGACGATCAACTCGGGCATCACGATCCACCGCAACGACTGCCCCAATGCCAAGCGCATGCGCGAGAACTACCCCTACCGGGTTATCGAAGCGCGCTGGCGTTCGACAGCCGAGGGTGCCTTCCGCGTCTCGATCCGCATCGTGGCGGCCGACACGACGGGCATGGCCAACCACATCACCGAGGTCATCAGCCGCGACCTGAAACTCAACATCCGCTCGATCAACTTCTCATCGCTCGCCAACGGGTGCATCGGGGGCACGGTGAGCGTCGAGGTGCCCGGCGCGGGCGTCGTGGACACGCTCATCCACTCCATCATGCGGATCAAGGGCGTGCAGCGCGCCTTCCGTATCAACAACTGATTCATACCACAATTTTACCCACATAAAAGTAAATGAATAACAACTCTATCAGCGTCGTATTTGCCGACTCGTCACACGCGCACTACGCCCAGCGTATCTGCGATCTGATCTACGAGTCGGCATTGCAGCGTGGCACGGGCATCGCCAAGCGTTCGCCCGAATACATCGCCGCAAAAATGACCGGTGGCAAGGCCGTCGTGGCGCTGGACGGTGAGAAACTTATCGGTTTCAGCTACATCGAGTGTTGGGGACACGGCGATTTCGTCGCGACCTCGGGACTTATCGTCGACCCGGAGTACCGCCATATGGGACTCGCGGAGCAGATCAAGCGACGAACATTCGAGCTGGCCCGACGACGATTCCCGTACGCCAAGTTATTCAGTATTACGACGTCGCTGCCCGTGATGAAACTCAATTCGCGCATGGGCTACACTCCGGTGACCTTTTCCGAGCTCACCGAGGACGAGGAGTTCTGGCGGGGTTGCCAGGGGTGTTGCAACTACGACATCCTGCAACGCAACAACCGGCGCATGTGCCTCTGCACGGGTATGCTCTACGACCCTGCCAAGGAACCCCCGCAGGTACAGTCGCGCATGGCGCCCTACGTCATGTTCTTCAAAAACAAGTTCAAAAAATTATTCCACCTGAAATAAACAAAACGATATAAGAAAATGGGAAAGCAAAAAGTAGTTCTGGCATTCAGCGGAGGTCTCGACACCTCGTTCTGCGTGAAATACCTCTCCGAGGATAAAGGGTACGATGTCTATACGGCCATCGCCAACACGGGCGGCTTCTCGAGGGAGGAGCTTGCGAACATCGAAAAACGCGCCCTGGCGCTGGGCGCCGTGAAGCACGCCACGCTCGACATCGAGCAGGAATACTACGAAAAGAGCATCAAATACATGATCTACGGCGACATCCTGCGCAACGGCACCTACCCCATTTCGGTCAGCTCGGAGCGTATTTTCCAGGCCATCGCCATCATCGAATACGCCAAGTCGATCGGCGCCGACTGCGTGGCCCACGGCTCGACGGGCGCCGGCAACGACCAGGTGCGCTTCGACCTGACGTTCCAGGTGCTCGCTCCCGAAATCGAGATCATCACCCCGACGCGCGACATGACCCTGACGCGCGAATACGAGATCAACTACCTCCGCGAGCACGGCTTCGAGGCCGACTTCAAGAAGATGGAATACTCGATCAACAAGGGGCTCTGGGGCACGTCGATCGGCGGCAAGGAGACGCTCCGCTCGGAGCAGACGCTGCCCGAGCAGGCCTACCCGAGCCAGGTTACGGCCCACGCCGAGGAGCGCCTGAAGATCACCTTCCACGAGGGTGAGATCGCCGCCGTGAACGGCAAGCCCTACGCCGACAAGGTCGAGGCCATCCGCGCCGTCGAGGCCATCGGTTCGAAATTCGGCATCGGCCGCGACATGCACATCGGTGACACGATCATCGGCATCAAGGGCCGCGTAGGCTTCGAGGCCGCCGCCCCGATGCTCATCATCGCCGCACACAGGATGCTTGAGAAACACACCCAGACCAAATGGCAGATCTACTGGAAAGAGCAGGTCGCCAACTGGTACGGCATGTTCCTGCACGAGGCGCAATACCTCGAACCGGTGATGCGCGACATCGAAGCGATGCTCGCCTCCTCGCAGCGCAACGTCACGGGTACGGTCGAGCTGATCCTGCGTCCGTACAGCTACACGCTCGTGGGCGTCGATTCGACCTTCGACCTGATGAAGACCGACTTCGGCGAATACGGCGAGGTCAACAAGGCCTGGACGGCCGACGACGTGAAGGGCTTCACGAAGATCCTCGGCAACCAGATCAAGATTTACCACAACGTCCAGAAACGCAACAAGAAATGATCCGGATCGGCATCATCGGAGGCGCCGGGTATACCGCCGGCGAACTGATCCGCCTGCTGCTCGCCCACCCGCAGGCCCGGATCGCCTTCGTCCACAGCACGAGCAACGCGGGCAACCGCCTGGCCGACGTACACGGGGGACTGGAGGGCGACACCGAAATGCGTCTGAGCGACGCATACGACCTCCAGGCCATCGACGTGCTGTTCCTCTGTTCGGCACACGGCGAGAGCCGCAAATGGATGGAGGCGAACACGGTGCCCGCAGGGGTGAAGGTCATCGACCTCGCGCAGGATTTCCGCGACGAGAGCGACGGGTTCGTCTACGGGCTCCCCGAGCTGAACCGCGACCGTATCCGCACGGCACAGCGCGTCGCCAACCCGGGCTGCTTCGCCACGGCTATCCAACTGGCATTGCTGCCCCTCGCGGCGGCAGGACTATTGACGGACGAGGTGCATGTGACGGCCGTGACCGGCTCGACGGGCGCGGGGGTGAAGCCCTCGGCCACGACCCATTTCAGCTGGCGTTCGGACAACATCTCGGTCTACAAGGCCTTCACGCACCAGCACCTCCTGGAGATCGGGCGCAACCTGCGGCGGCTGGAGCCCTCATTCGACAAGGCGGTGAACTTCGTGCCGATGCGCGGCGATTTCACGCGGGGCATCCTGGCAAGCGTCTACACCGCCTGTCCGCTCGATGAAGAGGCTGCGCGCAAACTCTACGCCGACTATTACGCCGCAGCAGCCTTCACGCACGCCACGACGCGCAGCATTGACCTCAAACAGGTCGTCAACACCAACAAGGCGCTCGTGGGCGTGTCGAAATACGGCGACAAGCTGCACATCGTCTCGGTGATCGACAACCTGCTCAAAGGCGCTTCGGGACAGGCCGTGCAGAACATGAACCTGATGTTCGGGCTCGACGAAACCGCAGGGTTGCGACTGAAGGCAAGCGCCTTTTAAAAAGCGCCTTGCACCCAAAGCCGCTTTTTTGCGGCAAAAAACGACAGGCAATTCCGCGTTGCCGTTCGAGGAGGGAACCCGGCGGGATAAAGGCCGAGCGTCAAAAAAAGCGGGGGGGGGAAGCGGTTTGCCCGCAAGCCCGCGAAGGCACCCGTTTTAGCGCAGCCTTCCTGCCGCCCCGCAGAGAACGACATGCGGATAAAAACTTTACACAATGACACTATTCAACGTATATTCCTTATATCCCGTAGAGCCCGTCCGGGGCAAAGGCTGCCTGGTCTACGACGCGGCAGGCACCGAATACCTCGACCTCTACGGCGGACATGCCGTCATCTCGATCGGCCATGCCCAGCCCGACTACGTACGGGCAATCTCCGAGCAGGCCGCACGGCTGGGGTTCTATTCCAACTCGGTCGAAAACTCGCTCCAGACCACGCTGGCCGAAAAGCTGGGCCGCGCATCGGGCTATGACGATTACAGCCTCTTCCTCTGCAACTCGGGAGCGGAGGCGAACGAGAACGCCCTGAAACTGGCCTCGTTCCACACCGGCCGCACGAAGGTGCTGGCCTTTTCCAAGGCATTCCACGGCCGTACCGCAGGCGCCGTCGCCGCAACGGACAACCCCGCGATCTGCGCCCCCTTCAACCGCACGGCCAACGTGGAATTCGTACCGCTGAACGACCTCGCTGCCGCGCGCGCGAAACTCGCCACAGGCGAGTTCGCAGCCGTCATCATCGAAGGCATCCAGGGCGTGGCCGGCATCCACTGTCCCACGAACGATTTCCTGCGCGGACTGCGCAAGGCGGCGACCGAAACCGGCACGCAGCTTATCCTCGACGAGATACAGTCGGGCTACGGACGCACGGGACACTTCTTCGCCCACCAGGCAGCCGGCATCCGCCCCGATCTGATCACCATGGCCAAAGGCATGGGCAACGGCTTCCCGATCGGCGGCGTGCTGATCGCGCCCCATTTCGAGGCGCGCCCCGGGCTGCTGGGCACAACCTTCGGCGGCAACCACCTCGCCTGCGCGGCGGCCGTCGCCGTACTCGACGTGATGGAGCGCGACGGGCTCGTCGAGAACGCCGCCACGGTCGGCGAATACCTGCTCGGGGAACTGCATAAGATTGGCGGGCTGAAAGAAGTCCGCGGTCGCGGACTGATGATCGGCATCGAAATCGACGGTTCCGGCGCGGAGTTCCGCAAGCGGCTGCTTTTCGGGAAACATGTCTTCACGGGCGGGGCAGGCGCCTCGACCGTGCGGCTGCTGCCGGCACTGTGCCTCACGCGCGAACATGCAGACCGGTTCCTCGACGCATTCGATGCGACGCTCCGCGGGAAATGAGTAATCCCGCTCCCCATCGCGGCAAGACCCCTTAGCGGAGGGGATTCAGCGGAGGGCAGACTCGTACACGCGGTGTTCCGCCGCGGACGAAAGCCCTCGCAAGCAACACGACGGATAAAACAAACTAAAGCCAAAACAAAAACGACATGCATAAATTTACCTGCGTAGCAGACATCGGCGACCTGCCGACAGCCGTCGCCGAAGCCATGGAGATCAAACGCGACCGGTTCCAATTCACGGGGCTCGGCCGCAACAAAACCCTGCTGATGCTGTTCTTCAATTCGAGCCTCCGCACGCGGCTCTCGACGCAGAAGGCAGCGATGAACCTCGGCATGAACGTCATGGTATTGGACGTCAACCAAGGCGCCTGGAGGCTCGAGACCGAGCGCGGCGTGGTGATGGACGGCGACAAGGCCGAACACCTGCTCGAAGCCATCCCCGTCATGGGATCGTACTGCGACGTGATCGGCGTACGGTCGTTCGCCCGCTTCCACGACAAGGCCGAAGACTACGAGGAACGCGTACTGGAACAGTTCATCCGCTACTCGGGGCGCCCCGTATTCTCGATGGAGGCCGCCACGCGGCATCCGCTGCAAAGCTTCGCCGACCTGATTACCATCGAGGAGTACAAGACCACGGAGCGCCCGAAGGTCGTGATGACCTGGGCACCGCACCCCAACGCCCTGCCGCAGGCCGTGCCCAACTCATTCGCCGAGTGGATGAACGCCGCCGGCTACGACTTCGTCATCACCCATCCCGAAGGCTACGAGCTCGCCCCGCAGTTCGTCGGCAACGCCCGCGTCGAATACGACCAGCGCAAAGCGCTCGAAGGGGCGGATTTCGTCTATGCCAAGAACTGGGCGGCCTATGCCGACCCCGATTACGGGAAGGTGCTCAGCCACGACCGGAACTGGACGGTGGACGCCGAAAAGATGGCGCTCACCCACGACGCCTATTTCATGCACTGCCTGCCCGTGCGGCGCAACATGATCGTCACGGACGAAGTGATCGAATCGCCGCGCTCGCTGGTGATCCCCGAGGCCGCCAACCGCGAGATCTCGGCACAGGTAGTACTCAAAAGGTTGCTGGAGGGGTTGAAGTGATGGAAAAAATCACGGTAGTAAAGATCGGGGGCAACGTCATCGACGACCCCGCGGCCCTGCGAGGCTTCCTCGCGGACTTCGCCTCGCTGCCCGGGGCGAAGATCCTCGTCCACGGAGGCGGCAAGCTCGCCACGCGCCTCGCCCAGAAACTCGAACTGCAGGTGCAGATGGTCGACGGGCGCCGCATCACCGACAAGGGCACGCTCGACATCGTGACGATGGTCTACGCCGGGCTGGTCAACAAACAGCTCGTCGCCGGGCTCCAGGCGGCCGGATGCAATGCACTCGGGCTGTCGGGCGCCGACGGCAACGCCGTCATGGCGCGCCGCCGCGCACCCGAACCGATCGACTACGGCTTCGTGGGCGACATCGAAAGTGTCAACCACACGCTGCTCGGGGAACTTCTCGGGGCAGGCATCACGCCCGTATTCTGCGCCATCATGCACGACGGGCAGGGCACGCTGCTCAACTGCAACGCCGACAGCGTGGCTTCGTCCGTGGCACTCGGCGCCGCCCGGATCGCCCCCACGGAGCTGGTCTTCTGCTTCGAAAAAAACGGCGTGCTGCACGACCCGGACGACGAGACGACGCTCATCCGCGAAATCACGGCCGAGTCGTACGCCGCGCTCAAAGCCGGCGGCATCGTCAGCAAAGGGATGATCCCCAAGGTCGAGAACGCACTGAAAGCCGTTGCCAACGGCGTGCGGAGCGTCACGATCAAACACTCGGAGAACCTGCTGAACGACACCGGAACGGTAATCAGGTAATACGTCCGTTCCCCTGTGGCCGCACGGCCACAGGGGAACGGACAGCCAGCTCACAAACGACATGGATGCAAAAACCAAGGAAGCCATCGACCTGCTCAGGACGCTGATCGCAACGCCCTCCCCGTCGCGCGACGAAAGCCGCACGGCCGACCTCATCTTCGCCTACCTGGCGGAACACGGCGCGGTACCCGAAAGACTGCACAACAACGTCTTCGCCCGCTCCGCAGGCTTCGACCCGGCGCGCCCGACGCTGCTCCTGAACTCCCACCACGACACGGTACGCCCCGCAGCCAGCTACACCCGCGACCCGTATGCCCCGACCGTCGAAGGCGACCGCCTCTACGGCCTGGGGAGCAACGACGCCGGGGCTTCGGCGGTGAGCCTCACGCAGACTTTCCTGACGCTGCGCGCACACCCCCTGCCGTTCAACCTCCTGCTGGCGCTTTCGGCCGAAGAGGAGTGCATGGGAGAACACGGTATGCGCGCCCTGCTGCCGCAGCTGGGACGGATCGACATGGCAATCGTGGGAGAGCCCACGGGGATGCAGGCCGCCGTCGGCGAACGGGGGCTGGTCGTCCTCGACTGCGAAGCCCGCGGCAAAAGCGGCCATGCGGCCCGCAACGAGGGCGTCAACGCGCTCTATATCGCACTCGACGACATCGCCCGCCTGCGTACTTTCCGCTTCGACCGCCGCTCCGACCTGCTGGGCCCCATCGGCATCGCCGTGACGCAGATCGCGGCCGGCACGCAGCATAACGTCGTTCCCGACACCTGCCGTTTCGTGGCCGACGTCCGCACCACGGACGCCTACACCAACGAGGAAACAGTCGAAATCCTGCGTCGGGCACTGCGCAGCGAGGTGACGCCCCGCTCGACACGCATCCGTGCCTCGGCGCTCGACGCCGCCCATCCGCTCGCACGGGCGGCCGCCGCCACGGGACGCGAAAGCTATGTATCGCCCACCACGTCGGACATGGCGCTGATGCCCTTCCCGTCGCTCAAGATGGGGCCGGGACAATCCTCGCGCTCGCACACGGCCGACGAATTCGTATTGCTGTCGGAAATCGAAGAGGGCATCGGAATTTACGAAAAATTCATAAAACAACTGGCTGAAACCCTCTGATGCCCGCGGCAGGAGGCTGCAACCCCGCTGCGAAAGAGCCCCCTCCGAGGCAGATGGCAGCCCGGCAAACGCGGCGCACCGCCGCAAGCCGACGGCCGACGGCAATAGGGAGCCGGAACAAAGAGAGAAACGAATATACACAATATGGCAACGAAACTTTGGGACAAGGGCTTCGAGCCCGACAAGATGATCGAGGAGTATACCGTCGGCAACGACCGCGAACTGGACATGCGGCTGGCGCGCTACGACGTCCAGGGCTCGCTGGCGCATATCGCCATGCTCGAAACGATCGGGCTGCTGACGGCCGGCGAACTGGAAAAGCTGACGGCGGGACTGAAAGAGATCGCCGCCGAGATTGAGGCCGGGCGCTTCGAAATCGAACCCGGCACCGAGGATGTCCACTCGCAGGTGGAGCTGATGCTCACCCGCCGCCTGGGCGACGCCGGCAAAAAAATCCACTCGGGCCGCTCGCGCAACGACCAGGTGCTGGTCGACCTCAAACTGTTCCTGCGCGACGAACTGCGCCAGACCGCCGAAGCCGTAAAAACGGTCTTCGACCGCCTGCAAACGCTCAGCGAACAGTACAAGGAGATACTGATGCCGGGATACACCCACCTTCAGATCGCCATGCCTTCGTCGTTCGGCCTGTGGTTCGGCGCCTATGCCGAAACGCTGGTGGACGACATGCGGCTCATCGCCGCGGCATGGCACATCGCCAACCAGAACCCCCTCGGCTCGGCCGCCGGGTACGGCTCGTCGTTCCCGCTCGACCGTGAGATGACCACGCGCCTGCTGGGTTTCGAAGCGCTACACTACAACGTCGTGGCGGCACAGATGAGCCGCGGCAAAAGCGAACGCGCCGCCGCCAACGCCATCGCAGCCGTCGCTGCGACCATCGGCCGCATGGCGATGGACGTCTGCCTGTTCATGAGCCAGAACTTCGGCTTCGTATCGCTGCCCGACAACCTCACCACGGGGTCGAGCATCATGCCCCACAAGAAGAACCCCGACGTCTTCGAGATCATGCGCGGACGCTGCAACCGCCTGCAATCCGTACCGAACGAGATCGCCCTGCTCACGGCGAACCTTCCCGTCGGCTACCACCGCGACATGCAGTTGCTCAAGGACATCCTGTTCCCGGCGACGACCGAAATCAAACGCACCCTCTCGATGTGCGACTTCATGCTCGCGCACCTGAAGGTCAACACCGACATCCTCGACGAGCGGAAATACGACTACCTCTTCACGGTCGAGGACGTCAACCGCCTCGTACTCGCAGGCGTCCCGTTCCGCGAAGCCTACAAGCAGGTGGGCATGGCCGTACAACACGGCCGGTACCGTCCGACGCGCGAGGTGCACCACACCCACGAAGGCAGCATCGGCAACCTCTGCACCGCCCAAATCCGCCGGAAGATGGAGCGCGTGATGTCCGAATTCGAATAACGGGCTCGCCATACGATCCGCCCCCCGGACAAAGGGACTGTATAACAAGTCTGATTTCAACGATTTCACCCCTGCCAGAGTTTATTCTGACAGGGGTGATTTTCGATTTTCGGGACTTGTTAGACAGCCCCTGCCGGAACACTGCCGGCTTACTTGATGCGCTCGTAATACTCGCGGGTGCGGGTGTCGACGCGGATCTTGTCGCCCGTGTTGATGAACAGAGGCACGCGAACCGTCGCACCGGTGTTGACCGTAGCGGGTTTGAGCGAGTTGGTCGAAGCGGTGTCCCCCTTGATGCCCGGCTCGGTATAGGTCACCTCCATGTCCACGATCGGGGGAAGCTCGGCCGAAAGCACGGTCTCCTTCTCGGTGTGGAACATCACCTCCACGATCTGGCCGTCGGCCATCAGGTCGTAGTTGGTGATCAGGTTCTTGTCGATGTTGATCTCCTCGAAAGTCTCGGTGTGCATGAAATGCGCCCCCAGGTCATCCTCGTAGGTGAACTGGTAGGGACGGCGTTCCACGCGTACGGGTTCGATCTTCGCCCCTGCCGAGAACGTATTGTCCAGCACGCGGCCCGATTCGAGGTTCTTGAGTTTGGTTCGTACGAAAGCGGGGCCTTTGCCCGGCTTCACATGCTGGAAATCCACGATTTGAAAGGTCTTGCCATCCATTTCGATGCACATACCGATCTTGATGTCAGCTGTAGTTGCCATAAGGTATTGTTTTGAATTGATTTTTTCGTGGGCGCAAAGTTATGAAAAAAATCCGGAATATCCTATTTCCCCCATTCATAGCGCGGTATATCGACCCCGAGCAATGCTGCGGCGCGGTCAGCGACCGTACCGCACAGCTCCTCGATGCCCTGCGGCGCGGCATAGAACGACGGCGATGCGGGCAGGATCACCGCCCCGGCCTCGGTCAGCGCCGCCATGTTGCGCAGATGTATGAGCGACAGAGGCGTTTCGCGTACGACGAACACCAGCCGACGCCGCTCCTTGAGCATCACGTCGGCGGCCCGCTCGATCAGGCTCTGCGCCGTACCGGCGGCCACACGCCCCACGGTACCTACCGTCGACGGCACGACCGCCATGCCGTCGTAACGCGCCGAGCCGCTCGCCGGAGGGGCGAACATGTCGTCGTTCGCATATTCGCGGATGCGCGCGTCCACGGGCAGCGACACTCCCTCGTGCGCCATCACCTCGCGGGCGTGGCGGCTGCACACGAGCGCGATCTCCGACACGCACGGCGAGGCGAGCAGCCGTTCTATCGTCAAGCGGGCATAGATGGCGCCGCTGGCGGCGGTTATGGCGACTACGAACCTCATGTCAGAATTCGATGGCTTTGCATTTGAGCCCCATCTGCCGGATCTTCTCCAGCGTGCGGGGCAGGGCGTAACGCATGTTGCGGAACGCCTTTTCGCTGTCGTGGAACACCACGATGGCCCCCGGGGCAAGGTATTTGGTCACGTTCCGCAGGCAGGTGCGGGGCGAGAGCTTGCGGTTGTAGTCGCGCGAGATGATGTCCCACATCACCAGCTTGTAGCGCTGCCCCAGGAAACGCGCCTGCGCCGGGGTGATCCGTGCATACGGAGGCCGGAACAGTTCGCTGTGAACCAGATCGTTGGCAAAATCCACATCCTCCGTGTAGCGTTCGAGGCTCATCCCCCATCCCTTCTGGTGCGAGTAGGTGTGGTTGCCGACCCTGTGCCCGGCATCGAGGATGCGCTGGTAAAGGTCGGGGTACATTTCGACATTCTTGCCCAGCACGAAGAACGTGGCTTTGGCATCGTACTTGTCCAGCGTGGAAAGTATCCACTCCGTGACGCCGGGCGTGGGGCCGTCGTCGAAGGTGAGGAACACGCCGTCCTGGTCGTCGATCTCCCAGATCAGATCCGGCATCAGGCGCCGGATTATTTTCGGTGGTTTTAAACGCATGGCTGCTTATTCTAGGCAAAAATAGTGAAATTCCGCGCTTTTCCGAAAAATATAACTATATTTGTAGTAGATTCAATTCCAGACCGGCTATGAAAACTATCTTCCGTATCGCGCTGGCCGCGGCCGTCGTCGCAACGATGGCAGGTTGCAAAGCATTCAGGACACTGACCGATTCGCGGCTCAAAACCGCACAAGGCGCTCCCTACGAGCTGATCGTCGTCTGCCCGCAGCAGGAGTGGACGGGCGAGGTGGGCGATACGCTGCGCGCGATATTCACGGCACCGATCCCCTACCTCAACCAAACCGAGCCGTTGTTCGACGTGCTGCGCGTCACCGAACGCGGGTTCACGGGCATGGTCGCCGACCACCGCAACATCCTCAAGGTACTCAAAGACCCCACGCTCACCGAGTCCAGCGTCGCCGTCCAGTACGACGTGACGTCCGAGCCCCAGATCGTGATGACGCTCATGGGGCCCAGCGACAAGTCGATCACGGCGTTCCTCTCGGCCAACCGCGGGAATATCGTCCTCGCCCTCGAAAACGCCGAACGCGACCGCGCCATCAAATACGCGGAGAAATTCAACGAAAAGGGCATACACGACGCCATTCTGAAAAACTTCGGGGTCGAGATGAACGTGCCGAAAGGCTATGCGCTTGCCGCGAACGAACCCGATTTCCTGTGGGCGCGCTACGAATACCCCACGGCCAGCCAGGGCTTCTTCATCTACTCTTACCCCTACGAGGGCAAGGAGTCGCTTTCGCCCGGGGCGCTGCTCGCCGCCCGCAACAAGTTCGCCGCCCGCATTCCCGGCCCGTCGGACGGTTCATACATGACCACCTCCGACGCCTTCGCGCCCGATTTCCGCATGTTCCGCATGGAGGGGCGCCTCTGGTGCGAGATGCGCGGCTTCTGGGACGTGCACGGCGATTTCATGGGCGGCCCGTTCGTAAGCTACACGACCGTCGACACGGCGACCAACCGCGTCTTCACGCTCGACTGCTACATCTACTCGCCCAAAAACCCCAAACGCAACTACATGCGCGGCGTGGAGCACCTGCTCTACCTGGTAAAATTCCCCGCCGCGGAAGCCCCGCAGGAAGAGCAGCGGCAATAGAGCCCGCCCGGCAGCGGCACGCACCGAAGAAGAAACCCGCATGCAACAAATACTGACATACTTCTTCCTGGTCGTATACTCGGTCACGATCCTCGGCATCATTCTGGTCATCATCACCGAAAACCGGAATCCGCTGAAGACCCTGCCGTGGATCGTCGTGCTGGTACTGGCCCCCGTGGTCGGGCTGGTCTTCTATTTCTTCTTCGGGCAGAACCTCTCCAAGCAGCGCATCATTTCGCGCCGCACGCGCAAGCGCATCACCATGCAGCTCGAAGAGCCCGAACACCCCGAAGGCCCCGGCATCCCGCCCCGCTACCGGCCGCTCGCCTCACTGCTGCTCAATACGCTGCACTCCGTACCGCTCTACGGCAGCCGCATCGCCGTCTATACCGACGGACGGTCGAAGATGGAAGCGCTGATGGAGGAGATCGCCCGCGCACGGCACCACATCCATATCCAGTATTACATCCTCAACGACGACCAGACGGGTTGCCGCCTGCGGGATGCCCTGGTCGCAAAGGCGCGCGAGGGCGTCCGGGTACGCATCCTCTACGACGACGTGGGCAGCAGCGGTGCAAAAAAAACCTTCTTCAGAGGGATGCGCGACGCGGGGATCGAAGTATACGCCTTCCTGCACGTCAAATTCCCGCTCTTCACCAGCAAGGTCAATTACCGCAACCACCGCAAGATCGTCGTGATAGACGGCCGCGTCGGATTCATCGGCGGCATGAACATCGCCGACCGCTATGTCCGCGGCACGCAGTGGGGCACGTGGCGCGACACCCATTTCCGCATCGAAGGCAGCGGCGCCGCCGGCCTCCAGGCCTCGTTCCTGAGCGACTGGTCGGCGACTACGAAAACACATATCTCGGGGCCGGACTACTACCCGCCCACCGAACACTTCACCGACAACATCCTGCAAATCGCCCCCAGCGGCCCGTTCGGCAAGTGGCGTGCCCTGTTGCAGGCCGACAGCTACGCCATCGCCCGCGCCCGACAGCGGATCTGGATACAGACCCCCTACTACCTGCCTTCGGACGTCCTCAACATGGCATTGCACGAGGCGGCGCTTGCTGGCATCGACGTGCACCTGATGCTCCCGGCACGTTCCGACTCGAAGGTCGTCGACCTGGCAACCCACTCCTACCTGGACGACATGATGAAGGCGGGGGTAAAAATCTCGTTCTACGAACCGGGGTTCCTGCACTCCAAACTGCTCATTATCGACGATATGCTCTCGGTCATCGGCTCCGCAAACATGGATTTCCGCAGCTTCGAGCACAATTTCGAGATCAACGCCTTCGTCTACGACCACGAATTTACCGCGCGCATGGCCGCCATATTCCAAGACGACCTGGCGCACTGCCATACCGTCACCCCGGGCGAATGGTTCACACGCCCCCGCGGCCGCCGCGTCGCGGAATCGCTCATGCGCGTATTCTCGCCGCTGCTGTAAATACCGGCACATATCAAGCAACCGCCCCTAAGCAAAACGCCCTGCCACACTATATGCGACAGGGTGCATCCTACTATGGCAGGGTTGCGGAGAACCTCCCCTTCGGGAAAGAATATCTTATCGGGAGGGTGCTATTTTTCGGCCACCACAAACATTTCGCAATTCGCCGTAAAGTCGTTTCCGCCGACTATATTTTTGTAAACGGACACCTTGTGAAACCCGGCATCCTTTATAAGGGCAGTAATTTCCGCTTCGGAAAAATAGCGTTCCCATATTATAAAGTGCTTATTCCCGGCCTGCGTTATCAGGCTGTACTGGCTGGCGAATACGCTGTTTTCCGGATAATGGAACGTCTGGCTCAGCAAAAGGTATTCGTCCCCGCTCCAAAAACCTCCCGAAGGGGCATAATCCCATGTTTTCGACTCCTTCCTGTCCAGGGCCAGCTCAGGGGTAAACACATCGAAAATAAACTTTCCGCCTTCATTCAGCGAATTGAAAATACTGCGCAGCAGGCGGCTGCGGTCATCGTCGGAATGGGTGCCCAAGTCGCAATAGATCATAACGGCCGTATCGAAATTCCCCTCGGGATAATCCGTGACGTAATCCGCCAGTATATACTTTATATCGGGCCGCTCCCGGACTGCATAATCGACGGAAGCCTTATTAAAATCGACACCCGTAACCGCGAACCCCTTATCCTTGAAAAGGGACGTATACAGGCCGGGACCGCAGCCCAGATCGAGCAGTGCAGCCACAGGACGGGCATGCGCCGATATAAAAGCAGCAATTTTCCGGATGGCACCGGGCTTTCTGCTGGCGCCGTCCGAAGAAAAATCCAGATGCTCTTTCAGCAACTGCCCCTGTACATACGGGTCAGTCCATATATTACAGCGGGAGCGCTGGTATAAAGCAGGCCTCCGATCGTTTATTTTCAAAACCATATGGTTTTCCGCAAAACAGCGCGCCCTCTAACCGGAGCATTCCCGTCCCGGAAAGGACTGGCCGGTACTCCTCCGGCCGGATTAGTTGCCGGAGCCATATCCTTCCCCGTCCAGTTCTTTCTCTATATCGGCCATTATCTCCTGCCCCAGCGCGGCACCGGCGGACATTCCCTCCTGCATGATCGCAGGGGTCGCTTCGACCGCTTTCCGCATGACCGGCGTGGCGTAAAGGGCATTCAGTTCGCGCAGGTCGCCGAGCGTCAGGTATTTGGAATAGACCGGCACGTAAATATCGACCATCCGGTCACGTATCTTCTCATTGAATTTCGCGATTATCTTCTCCCAGACAGCTTCCGAAACCGACGGGGCGGAGCTCTTCATATATCCGACCATCTGGGTCATGACCACATCGGCATTCCGGAGCGCCCCGGTCAGCTCCATCATCTCGGCAACTGCATCGCGGTATTCGTCCGACTGCGCACGGGCAGGCAGCGCCGCAGCAAACACGGCACACACGACAAGACAAAGGATTTTTTTCATCGGTATAGGGTTTAGGTCAGGTTCATATCTCCACAATCCCCTTGCGGATGGCATAAACCACCAGGCTGGCGGTATTTTTACAGCCGGTCTTTTCGAGGATATTGGCGCGGTGCTTGTCGACCGTGCGCTTCGAGATGAAAAGTTCGTCGGCGATCTCCTGGTTCGACAGGCCGCGGCATACGGCCACCAGGATTTCGCGCTCGCGGGCCGAGAGCTCCTCATCCGGAGCATCCTCGCGCGTACGCATGCGCCCTGCAAGCGACGAAAGGAGCTGCGGGCTGAAATAACTGCCCCCCGCCATCACCGTGTCGATGGCCTCTACCACGTCGCCGATGTCCGAGTCCTTGAGCAGGAAACCCCGCGCCCCGGCCTGCACCATGCGCGTGTAGTAACTCTCCTCACCGAACATCGAGAGCGTGATGATCCTCAGGTCGGGACGCCGTGCCAGCGCCCGTTCGGTGGTCTGCGCACCGTCGATCCCGGGCATGGCGAAATCCATGAAAACGACGTCTGCCCCTATCTCCGGCAGCATGGCGAGGAACTCTTCGCCGCTGGCCGCCTCGCCCACGACGCGGCACCCGGCGCAATGTTCCAGCAGCCCCCTGAGCCCGTTGCGGAAAAGCGAATGGTCGTCTACAAGTACTATCGTGCGTTCCATATCATTTACGTTTGCGGCGGCGGAGCTTCCGCGATGCCGGTTCCTCCTGCGTATTCACGCGGATCGCAGCACGCATTCCCTTGCCTTTGGCGCTGGCGATGTCGAACACCCCGCCCAGCGAATTGATGCGCGACGAGATGTTCGAAAGCCCCATGCCGCAGTCCATCATGGCCTGCGGATTGAACCCGCGCCCATCGTCCGTATAGTCCAACGCCAACTCCGTCCCGTTCTGCGAGAGCGAAAGGTTGATCGACGAACAGGCAGCGTGCTTGAGCGAGTTGTTGATCAGCTCGCAGATCACCCGGTAGAGAATCACTTCGACGTCCGTGTCGAACCGTTCCGAGCGGAGGTTGGTCGTGAAGCGGATCTTCGCATCGTGCATCGCGGCGCTCTTGTCGATGAAATTCTGCACACCCCGCGCCAGCCCGAAATCGTTGAGCACGTGGGGCGAGAGGTTGTTCGAAATCTCACGCAGCGAGCGGATCGCCTCATCGATCACATAGGTCGTATTGTCGATGATCTCCTTCTGCTCGGGACTGCGTTCGTCGCGCGCGAGGGCCGAAAGCGACATCCTCGCCGACGAGAGCAGCGGCCCCAGCCCGTCGTGCAACTCCTTCGAGAAGCGTGAGCGCGCCTTCTCCTCGGTGCGGAGCACGGCCGTGAGGATGCGTTTGTTGAGCAACTGCCGCTGGCGGTTGAGCCGGTCGATGTATTTGAAGAGTTTATGGGCGTACATCACGCCGATCGACAGGCATATCGAGATCACGATCCCCAGATAGGCGAACCACCATCGCGGGACATACTGCCCGCTGGCCATCAGCAGTTGCACGAATCGCTCGACCGAGAGCAGCGAGAACCCTACGATGAAGAGTATCCACACCGAATTGTACTTGGTAGCCCGCACCAGTTTGAGGGCATACGCCGTCGCGACCGTCTGGATGACGATAGCGAGGACAAGCAGGATCTTAATCAACATAGGCGTCCCGATTTTTTACAAATATAGTATTATTCCAGCACATTGGCAAGGGCTGCCATCTGGCGGTAATCCGTCAGGTCGACCTGTACCGGCACCACCGAGACATAGCCGTGCGCGAGCGCCCACTCGTCGGTATCCTCCGCCCCGGGTTCGCCGTTGACGAAATCGCCCGTGAGCCAGAAATAGGCACGCCCCCGGGGGTCTTCGTGACGGTAAAACTCCTCGCGCCAGAACCCGCGGTTCTGGCGGCAGAGGCGGATGCCGTGCAGCTCGCCGGGTTTGCCCACGGGTACGTTCACATTGAGGCACAGCGGCAGTTCGACCGTCTTTTCGAGGATGCTGCGCACGATCCGCTTTCCGTAGGCCACAGCCGCCTCAAAATCGGCATCCTCGCTGTGGTCGTCGAGCGACAGCCCGACCGACGGGCAATCGTAGAAACTACCTTCGATAGCCGCCCCCATCGTCCCTGAGTAAAGCACGTTCACAGCCGAGTTAGAGCCGTGGTTGATACCCGAGACCACCAAGTCGACGCGCTCGTCGCGCAGCAGGTAGTCGAAGGCCATCTTCACGCAGTCGACCGGTGTTCCCGAAAAAGCGTAAATCTCCAGTCCCTCCTGCTTGCTTACGCAACGCAGGTAGAGGGGATTATACATGGTGATGGCCTGGCTCATGCCGCTCTGCGTCGTCTCGGGCGCTACGACCACCACACGGCCGAAGTCCCGGGCGACCTCGACGGCCGCCGCCAACCCCTTCGAATCGTAACCGTCGTCATTGGTTACGAGTATCAGTTTTTCTTCTTTCATAGTCGGTATTTTACCTGCAAAGATAACAATAAATCACGCTCCGAAAAGATATTTTTATGCCGCACTTGCACCGAATGAAAAAAACTTCGTATATTTGCAGTCCCTTACGGGGCGTATATCAACCTCTTTCATTGGGCGCTACGCAGTTGCGGCGTACAGGACGGCACAGCCCGTCCGGCACACCCCAAACGCGGGATTACGGATCAGGGTATCCGTATGGTAAACGGGCGCAGCGGGAATGTTGGGTGCGAAACTCATAAAATTTGTTGCAACAATGAACAAAGACGCAATCATCAAGCTCGTCAACGAGCAGATGTGGGCAAAGACGGATGCCGATGTACCGTCGTTCAAGGCCGGTGACACGATCACCGTATCCTACAAAATCATCGAGGGTAACAAGGAGCGCGTACAGAGCTTCCGCGGTGTAGTTATCCAGATCAAGGGTTCGGGCAAGACCAAGATGTTCACGATCCGCAAGGTTTCGAACGGCGTGGGTGTCGAGCGTATCTTCCCCCTCTATTCACCCCACATCGACAAGATCGAGGTCAACAAGATCGGTGTCGTACGTCGTGCACGCATCTACTACCTGCGCGACCTGACCGGTAAGAAGGCCCGCATCAAGGAAAAGCGTATGACCAGCGCGGACAAGAAATAGTCCGGGCAGTCAGCAAGAAAAAACAGGAAGGTTCCGGCCTTCCTGTTTTTTTGTGCCCACTCCCGGAGGAACATCGGCCTCCCGGAGGAGATAACGGCATAAGTCTCCGCCGCGAATTTTCGGGGCTGCCGTTGTTGTCCGCACCCGGCCACTATTGTCAGCCCCTGTTATCCGAACCCTGCGGCTATTGTCCGCACCATGGAGCTGTTGCCCGCACCCGGCGGCCGCGTTTACAAACCCACCACCGCAGACCTCTACACTCGTCTCCGCGGAATCCCGCACTCGCCTCCCCGGCCCCTTCCCGGCCCCTTCCCGGAGAGGATTTCAGCCGCACGATCCGACAATCCCGACAAAGGCGCCTGGTAAAATCCTGAACTATCTTACCGCGGCATAAACGCCGCCGCCAACGGCCCGTCCGACTGGCGCTACCCGCAACAGCGCCACCCCGGTCACGTCCCCTTCCGCCGGCAAGGCACAGAAAACCCGGCGTTCTCGGAACGCCGGGTTTTCTGTAACTCGTAACCGGTTCTGCGGATTACTCCTCGACCGGAATATCCTTGTTGACGTTCTTCGAACCGACCAGCGCGTAGAAGAGCATGTAGGCCAGACCTGCGACAACGACCCAGTAGCTGGAGAGGTAGCCTGCGAAGTCGGCTACGCCGCCCTGGATCAGCGGAAGGATACCGCCGCCGCAGACCATCACCATGAAGATACCCGAACCCATCGAAGTATACTTGCCGAGGCCTTCGACCGCCAGGTTGAAGATCGTACCCCACATCACCGAGGTGCAGAGGCCACAAAGGGTAAAGAAAATCACGCCGACAGGCACTTCAACCATGCCGAACCCGGTTCCGGTGAACACGGGCATCGCGCCCATCACGTCCGTCGGGGCGAAGATACCCACGAGTACGAAAATCAGCGCCAGCGAGGCTACGAACGAAAGCTGCACCTTGCTCGAAATCTTACCGCCCAGCAGTCCGCCCAGCAGACGGCCGCACATCATCAGGAACCAGTAGGTACCCACCAGCGAACCGGCTGCGGCAGCTGCCATGCCCATACCGCTCGTCGCGGCATCGGGGGCCGACGTCAGGAACAGGTTCATAAAGTTAGGAATACCGACCTCGACACCTACATAGATGAAGATGGCGATCGTACCCAGCAGGAAGTGGCGGAACGAAAGGGCGCTGTGCTTCTCCTTCTTCTCGGCCTTAGCCTCCTTGATAGTAAAAGGCTCGGGAATGTTGACCATGTAGAGCACGACGAATACCACGGCGAAGATGCCCATTGCGATCCACAGTGCGGGGGCCGCGTCGCTGATCGTGGCGTTTGCCGCGTTACCCATCAGGTAACCGACGAGCACCGGCACGATCGTCGCCGAAATCGAGTTGAGCGAACCGCCGAACTGGATCAGCTGGTTACCCTTCTTGCCACCGCCGCCGAGGGTGTTCAGCATGGGGTTGACCACCGTGTTGAGCATACACATCGAGAACCCCGAAACGAATGCGCCGATCAGGTAGACCGGGAAGCTGCCCGCCTCACCCGAGAGGTACTGGATACCCACGCCGACGAACCCGACTGCTACGGCCGCAAGCGCCGTCTTTTTGTAGCCGATGCGCTTGAGCATCATACCGGCTGGAATGCCCATCACCGCATAGGCGATGAAATTGGCGAAATTGCCCAGCTGCGACATCCAGTTCGCCACGGCGAACTGGTTCTTGACGATTACGCCCAGCGGATTCGAAAGTCCCGTCACGAATGAGATCATTGCAAAGAGCAAGAACATCATGATGATGGGCAGCGTGTAATTTTTTTTCTGTTCCATACGATTTTATCTGAATTTAGGTTAATGAGTTTCCCGGTTATCTGTCCCTCTCGGCAATATAGGCGCAGAGGTTGGCAAGCGCCGTGCGGTACTCCGAGGGTTCGTATTCGGAGAGCATCTCGACCGCCCGCGCGACGTAGCTGCGCATCACCTCGGCGGCAAAAGCCAGCCCCCCTTCGTTCTCGACCGTATGCTGCAGGTACTCCACCGACTCTTCGTCGTCATGGCAGCCGGCCAGCCGCCCGAGCAGTTCGGTGCGGCGTTCGGGCGTCGCCTTATCCAGCACCGCGAGCAGCGGCAGGGTGATCTTCCCCTCGCGCAGGTCGTTGTTCGCGGGCTTGCCCGTATGCGCCGTACGCATGTAGTCGAGGATGTCGTCCTGTATCTGGAACGCCATGCCGACCGCCTCGCCGAAACGGCGCATCAGCGCCACTTTCTCGCGCGGGGCACCCACGGCCATCGCCCCGGCCGATGCGCTGACCCCGATCAGGCATGCGGTCTTCTTATAAATAATGTCGAGGTACGCCTGGCGCGTCATGGTGTGCTTCTCGGCACACTCGCTCTGCAACACCTCGCCCTCGCACAACGCCGCCATCGAGCCGCATACATGCGTCACCAGGTCGAACTGGCCGCTCGAAAGGCCGATATTCATGTTCCTCGCAAGGATGAAATCGCCCAGTATCACCGCCTTGTGCGACTGCCAGCGGGCATTGGCCGACGGGCGGCCCCGCCGCGTATCCGACTCGTCGATCACGTCGTCGTGGATCAGCGACGCCACGTGGATCATCTCCACGAGCATCGCGGCCAGATGCACCCTCCGCCCTTTGGCCGCGCCCTCCACCGGGGAGTTCATCGCCGCCGACAGCATCACCAACAGCGGGCGTATGCCTTTTCCGCGCGAGGAAAGCGCATAACGCAACATGTCGGCAAGCAATTCCCCTTCGGCCGTAAACTGACGGTCGACGAACTCGTCGAACGCCTCCAGTTCCGCAGTCACAGGTTTGCGGATCGTATCGAGTGTAATCATAAAAACAAACTTAACCCAGCGGCAACGGACGCAACATCGCCCGGGACGGGCCCGGATAATCCGGACATCCCGCACACCGGGTCGCCGCATATCTTTGGCAAAGATAGTGATTTTTCGCAATCACGACTCGTCAAGTAAATGTTTTTTCGTACCTTTGCGAAACTTGGATATTTCGCTCGGATAGGCTCGGCCCGGGAATACACGGAACAAGTTTGGTACTCCTTTCGCCCTGCACTATCTTTACCGCAAAAGAAACTTCGGTTTGGATAGGCTGCGGCCCGGGAATGCGCGGAACAGGTTCAACATTCCTCCCGCCCTGCACTATCCTTGGCAACGGTTAACGACAGGGAAAATGGATTTTTCGAAAACGATCATACGCCGGCTGGCGCCGGCTGCGGCGGCGCTCGTCGTCTTCTTCGTAGTGAGCGCGGCCTATTTCGCCCCGCAATTCCGCGGCGAAGTACTGCCCCAGCACGACGTGGTGCAGTACGAAGGCATGGCCAAGGACATCAGCGACATGCGCGCGGCCACGGGCGAAGACCCCCAGTGGACGGGCGGCATGTTCGGCGGCATGCCCGCCTTCCTGATCAACGTGGCCTACCCCGCGCAGATCGTCAAACGCACCGTGGGGCAGGTCGTGAAACTCATCGACACGCCCGCGGCGTTCCTCTTCTTCGCCATGACGGCCATGTGGCTGATGCTGCTCGTCTTCGGCGTCGACCCCTGGGTCGGCATCGTCCCGGCGCTGGCCTACGGGCTCTCGACCTATTTCCTGCTGATCATAGGCGCCGGGCACATCACCAAGATGTGGGCGCTGGTCTATGCCCCGCTGATGATGGGCGGTGCGTGGATGACCCTGCGGGGAAACATGTGGGCGGGCGCTGTCTCTTATACACATCTGACGCTGCCGACGACGG
>ENA-UAOK01000334-UAOK01000334.1-human-gut-metagenome-genome-assembly--contig:-NODE-334-length-27869-cov-10.637844_pt1 | contig 27869 bp, 21 predicted proteins | sample MGYA00243467_ERZ654553 | MGnify/ENA primary metagenome ERZ654553 (study PRJEB26926, sample SAMN06164886) | human gut metagenome | biome: ENVO:00009003; feature: ENVO:2100002; material: ENVO:00002003...
ATCAAGGAGGAAACTGTATGACCCCTTTGAAACAGCTCTTTCGACAACCGGTTCGTTTGTTTGCAATCTTCCTGCTGGTGGGAATGGCCTCCGCTTTTATCTGCCTGAGCGCAGGCGTATTTGCATCCGCTAAAGCAACGCTCGCGCAAATTGAAGAACGCTATGTGACCATTGGTGTCCCAACAACGGAGACAGCAGACGTGGCAACAGAGTACAACGGGCTAACGCTCCACCATGAAGAAAGTGTAATAAGTCAAGATATGTGGGCGTATATGGATCAGCTTGCTGCGGATGGAACAGTCATAAAAGGTGCGTACCAACAAAAATATATCAGTGCTTATTGCCCCTCCATTCAGAGTGTTACCAGCGGCAAGGAAGACGGCACATATGCGCCAAGCCTTGATTCTCCGTATAACAGGGCAATTATGATCGTTCGGGTTACATCGGTAGATAAAACGAATCTGCCGGAGTCTACTGAACTTGCTTCAGTATCTGTTACTGCTTCGATTGAAAACGTTGTTAAAATGCATCCGGACTATGCTGTTCGCAGCACACTGCGCCTCATCATAGGGTGCAACTCTCAGGAAGAGTTAGATGCTCTTGATATCCGTCCCGGAGGGCGGTATTTGGTCTTTGGATCAGATTACATTGACCGCGATTTGGAACTGCGTACAACGTTGGCAGGAACGCACCGATGCTCTGTGGAAGATATTGATTTGTCTAGAATATCCTATGATTTGACAAAGGACGAAAAGAAAACAGCTTCGCCAGATTTTCTGCCGATAGCAAAATATTCCTCTGGTGAAAAAACGACCATTCTAGGGCAAGACATGGTTGATGCAATAGATTCCTGCACAATGACCGTTACACATTGGCATGGCTTGTATTCTGAAACACAACTGGACTATGCAATTGACGGCTCTGAAACAGGTGTGTTGCTAAACGACCAATACCTTGATGCATACATGACCCAGTTGGAAACGGATCTGGATGTTTTTCTAAGCTCGAATGCAGGAGTGGAATGGCGAAGCGCAGTTCAAGAATTGGATACGCAATATCATACTGTCAGTGTAATTGGTACAGATCTTCTGGAAAGCATGTATTGTTTCCATCAAAAGGACTCTTTCGTAACAGAAGGACGGAGTTTTGGGGCGGACGATTATAAAAAAGGCTCTAATGTCTGCCTGATTTCTGAAACAACTGCCATCGCAAGCGGACTCGGTATAGGGGACAGCATTGATTTGTCGTTCTATTGGGGTCCAAACCCTCTTGCTGATTTAACAGCTCCGGAATGGAAGGTACAGCCACAGCGTTTTTCCCAAAAGATTGGGGTTTTGGGTGATGCGAAAACGTATCAGATTATAGGGATTTACCGACAGTCAGACTTGTGGGATACCGCAGACTATCGCTTCCTTCCGAATACCGTCTTTGTCCCTAACACTTCTCTGCCAGAAAACTGCTATAGTAGTCGAAATGGCGTTTTCTTTACATACGTTTTGCAGAACGGAAAGGTATCTGCGCTCCAAGATGCACTGGAATCGCATGGATACCCGGCAAACATTCTGTTTTGCTTTGATAACGGATACACTGAAATCGCTGAAACTTTGCATGGATTTTACAGCAGTGCGCAGCAGCTTCTTTTCGCTGCCTGCATAACAGCAGGTGCGGCCCTGTTCGTATTTCTTGCTCTGTTTGTAAACCGTCAACGGCGGACGCTTGGCCTGATGCTTTCGCTTGGTTCCGGTAAAAGGACCGCTGTGATGTTTAGCTGGAAGATAGCTGCAATACCTATCATCCTTGCGACAATAACTGGGATCATTGTTGGAATCCTTACAATGAATGCTACGACACTAAATCTGTTTTCCTCCGTTTCAGAAGTGCTTAATACAAGTTTGAGCGGTGCAGCCACGATTGGATATAACGATATGATAACGGAAGTCGTATCAATGCCAATTGCGGTTATTGTGGCAGGTGTCCTGCAACTGATTGTTTATATTGTGGCGACTTACCTGCATTTGCAGCGGTTGGCGCAACGATCCCCGCTTGAGTTAGTGCGGAAAGGCTAAGTTTCAGTATTGACAAGAAAAAGTAAACTTGATTGGTTATCAATTCCAATACTTCATTTAGAGAGCGCCCTGTCATGATTTTGTGCAGGGCGCTCTCTTATGAAGAAAATACCCTTGACAAATCTCTTCTCAAAAAAGCATCCTGCAAAGGTTCGCGGAAGATCATCATTTTCCAAATCCGTGCTTCTATGTGGACGACGGTTTTTCAGGCGGTAACTTCCAAAGGCCTGCATTTCAGCAGATGATCGCAGACATGGAAAACGGGGAGATTGGGATCATCGTGACCAAGGATCTCAGCCGCCTTGGCAGAAACCAACTTCACACCGGTCTCTATATTGAGGAACGCTTTCCGATGTTCGGCGTCCGGTACATTGCGATCAACGACAATGTGGACACGGAAAATGCAGAGAGCAACGATCTCATGCCGTTCAAAAATTTGTTCAACGAGTGGTTTATTCGGGACACCAGCCGAAAGATCCGTGCGGTTCAAAAGGCCAAAGCGGAGCGCGGCGAGCGGCTTGGGACGCGCGCTCCCTATGGATATGTCAAAGACCTGGAGACCAAGAAGCTGGTCATAGACGAGGAAGCCGCTTCCATTGTCAAACGGATATTTGCCCTGTGTGCCGCGGGCAATGGCCCCAGCCGGATTGCGACGATCCTGACCAAAGAAAAGGTGCTTTGTCCCAGCTATTACACCTACCAGAAATACGGCCTGACGCATTCCGCCTTGGACATCACGAAGCCGTACCACTGGTCGGACAGCGCAGTCGCGAACCTGTTAGAAAATGAGATCTATCTCGGCAACACTGTGAACTACCGCTTTAGCACCAAATCCTATAAGGACAAGCGCAAAATTGAACACCCAAGGGAAGAATGCCTCGTGTTTGAAAATACGCATCCTGCCATCATTCCCAAAGAGATTTGGGATATCGTGCAGCGGGTAAGAAAGAACAAACGCCGACCTACAAAGATGGATGAGCAGAACAAGTATTCCGGGCTTGTTGTTTGTGCCGACTGCGGCAAGACGATGGCCCTCCACCGGGCACATACGATGTCCGCAGATTACAATCACTTCACCTGCCGTACTTACAAAAAGGATGGCGAAGCCTGCACCGCCCACTACATCCGAGAGTGCATTCTCGATGAGATCGTGCTGGAGGATCTGCGCCGGGTGACGGCGGAAGCCAGGGAGCATCCACAGGAATTTGCTGAGTACCTGAACAGCAAACAGTCCGCGGAATTCCAAAAAGAGATCCACAGACTGGAAAAGGAGAAAGCCGCCATGCAGAAACGCAAAGCCGAGCTGGATGCGATTTTCAAGAAGCTCTATGAAGACAGTGTGCTGGGACGCATCACGGCGGAGCAGTTCCAGATGCTCTCTGCCAGTTACACGGAGGAGCAGGCAAAGCTGACAGAAGCCCTTCCGCAGCGAGAATCGGAAATCCAGAGGCTGAAAGAGACGGTAAGCAATACGGCAGCCTTCCTCGATAAAGCGAAGCGGTACACGGACATTCAAGCGCTGACACCGGAGCTGCTGCGGCTCTTCATTCAGAAAATTGTGGTGCATGAAAAGGAAGTGAAGTGGTCCAAGCACGCACCACAGACTGTGGAAATTCACTACGCCGACATTGGCTGCATGGAGAACAGACAAACAGCAAAACCGGAACAGCACAACGAGATCCCGAAAGTGTCCTGAACTATTCCCAGCTATACGCCAATGGAAAACCCGGCTGGTGCCTGAAACACCAGCCGGGTAATCCCCGCCGCCGTTGTTACCCCTGTCAGGGGGCAGCAAATTGCGCAGGGGATTTTATATCTGAATATTGCATCCAGACCCTACACGGAACAAATTTAGGGCAGGGCATTTTTGCGTTTTACTTGCTCAGAGCTCAAACCAGCGGATCTCGTTTGCCGCAAGGGACAGCGGGAGATGTCTGCCGTCTGTGGTATGCACCTCCGTCGTCTGCGGCTCGTAGGTGTTGTTCACCACGCAGTATTTTCCGTTCTGCGGATAGGCGTGCACCTCGACACAGTAATTTTCCGAGAACCACGTATGCAGCATCGACTCGGCATGGCTGCTCCACAAAATTGCGCGGTGCAGGAGTCTTGCGTTTTCAAAGCTGTACGGCAGGCCGGACAGGTAGACTGCGCGCCCCTTGCCGTATTCGTGTACGGCCATCTGCACCTCTTTTTCACGCTGCACGAGAATTTCCGTGCCGTCCAGCGCATAGATGTTCTTTTTGCCCTCGCCGAAGTTCACCTCGCCTGCGCAGTCGGCCAGAATGAAATGGTTCGGATGTTCGTCCCAGTTATACTTGTCATAGCCGAGCGTGAAGCCCGTCTCCTTCTCCACGCCGAGCACCGAAGCCAGCTGGAGATAGTGTCCCTGATACTGGTGGCCGGACGGCTCGCCGATACCGATCAGGCCGCCGCCCTCGGCGACGAAGCGGCGGATGGCCGCAGAAACGTCCGCGTCCTCCCATGCTGTGCCGCCGGTGTGCGCCGTGTCGCCGTCGCCGATGTTGAGCAGCACGTCCACACCGTGCAGTGCGTCGGGGTTCTCCTTCAAATCGTCGAAGCTGAGGAACCGCACGTCGAACGCCGCGCCGGAAAGCGCCTCAATGACACCCGCATAGGAATAGTTCTGTTTCTGATAAAGCGCGTGGTGTACCATATGGCAGCCCCATGCGCGCATCTTTCCCCAACAGTTCAGAACGGCCGCGGTCTTGAAGCAGTACGGCGTCGTGCCCTTTACGTTCTTATACAGCTCTCGGAACTCATGACAGACGCTTTCGACGTAGTCGATGAAGTCCGGGAACTGGCACGCCAGCTTCAGATAGCCGCCGTAGCCGATGCGGTCGATGGGCTTTCGGAGGATGGCGCGCCGCGCCGTGACCCAGTTTTCCTTCGCCTCGCGCACAGGGTCGCCGCCCGGATGGAACGTATCCGGGAAGAAATACGGTAGAAAGCGGCCCTCGGTATAGCGCACGCCGGGAATGTCGGCGATCAGGCGGAGCGTCGAGCCATTGCCGACGGAGCCGACCACGCTGTCAAGGCCGATGCTCGCGAACTCCGGCATGAACGGCTCCGTGCCGATCCAGTGATCGCCGAGGAACATCATGGCCTCCTTGCCCAGCTCGTGCGTGATGTCCACCATCTCCTTGGCAAGCTTTGCGACCTCGCGGCGCTGGAACGCCTGAAAATCCTTGTATTCTTTGCTTGACACGCGGTACTGGTTGTTGTAATAGCCCTGATCGATGATATACTCGGGCCGGAATCTGTATCCGACCTCTTTTTCAAACTGCCCGAGAATATACGGCGAGACGGACGCGGAATAGCCGTACCAGTCGACGTATTTTTCCCGGCAGAGCTCGTCAAAGACGAGCGTAAACTGGTGGAAGAACGTTGTGAAGCGCAGAACATCCACATAGTCGTGCTCCCGGATGAAGCGCCGCAGGCGCTCCATGGTAAAGGCGTGCGTTTTCGGCTGGCGCACGTCGAAGGTGATCTGGTGCTCAAAGTCCTTCCAGCCGTTCGTCACGGCGTTGTACATATGCACCGGATCCCAGATGAGGTACGCGAGGAAGCTCACCGTGTATTCGTGATACGCCTCCGGCGCGTCAAGGATGACACAGCCGCTTTCCGCGTCATAGCGCCATGCCTCCGGCGGAATCGGCTTTCCCGTGCTGCGGTCGACGACCTCCCACCAGCGGCGGATATCGTCGCGCGTGTTGACCTGCATCAGCTCCGGGCTGATGCCCTTCATGAGCGGAACGGCCAGAGGGCCCTCCTGTGCGGTGCAAAAGCCCGTCATGATGTAGCACTGCTGCACCTCCTCGGGGTGCGCCCTGGCCCAGTCGTTATCCTTGCGGGTCGTGTAATAGGTGGCGTAGACCTTTGCGCCCGTATCGCGCAGCTGCTGCGGAAAATCCGTGCCGTCGCAGTCGCGGATGGCATCCGCGCCCCAGCGCTTCATGATCTCCAACGTCTGCGGCACCACGTCCATATCCGTCGGGATCGTCACGCGGCCGGTCAGGGGTCTTGTATGTCGGGTTTGATCGTCCATCGGCAGATCCTCCTTTCTCCTTTTTCAAGGCGAAGCGTTTGATTTGTATTTTTCAGATACCAGCTTCCGGCTCGTTTGGCGTGCAGTCGGAGCGTGACACAGCCTGTGGCTGTCAGCTCTGCGGATACGATCAGGCCGTTTTCCACGCGCAGACCGCGAAAGGCACACGTGCGCCAGTCCGCAGGAATCACCGGGAAGATATCGATCTCTCCGTTTTGACTGTACAGCAGCATTTCGTTGACTGCCTGTACGGAGAGACAGTTTGCTTCCAGCGTAAACGGCCGGTACTGAAACTCGCTCAGGCCGGTTTTCCGGAAATCGCCGTTCAGATGAAATCCGTTCGGGCTGAGAAACGCATGATAAAATTGCCGCAGCGCTTGGACAGCTCCCTCCGCATCTCGCTGCACGATCTTCAGCAGCGCGAACCACACGAACGAAAAGCCGACCCAGCGGCTCGTTCCGAGCGATTCCAGCTGCGCGATGGTGCGGTCTATGCACGCCTTTTCCTGCGGCGTTTTCCCGCTGATCTGCCGGAGCGGATAGATCGCCAGCGCATGCGAAAAATGGCGGTGGCTTTCACGGACAAATGCGTCCTTCGCGTACATGAGCGCGCCGTTTTCGTCTGCAGGCAGCTGCGGGAGCCTGTTCAACTGGCTGCGCCAGACGGTCTGCGGCTCGCCGAGCAGTGCGGACAGCTCGATCAGCCGTTCATACAGATCCCGTAGCAGCGCCAGATCATAGCTGCTGTTTGGTGTCAGCCATGCACGCGGCGAATCGTCATAGATCTCCGGCGAGGATGACAGCGGCAGCGCCAGCGTTCCATCCGCCGTCTCACAGAGCAAGCCGCGGATGCAGCGCTCACATTCCAGATACAGCGGCCACACGCGCTCACGCAGAAATTCCGGATCTCCGGTGATCCGATAATGCTCGTAGAAAAGCCGGCACAGCCAGATGGAATTGGTCGGGGACAGCGAATACATCGGCCAGCCGCCAAGCGGGCTTCCGTCCAGCGCCATGACGCCCGGATAGCACATGCCGTCCGTCTGATAGAATTCTGCGGCGAAGCGCTTCGCCGCCGGAAGCAGCGTCCACAAATGATCCAGAAACGCCTCGCCCTGCGGCAGATGGTTGGAGGTCAGGTAAGCAGCATAGGTAAACTGTGTGTTCAGATCGTTGTGATAATCGCCCTTCCATGGCGGCAGAGCGCTTTGATCCGCAGTCCAGACGCCCTGAAGCGGCATCGGCGCATGCCCTGGGCGCGAACCCGCGCCCAAAAAATACGTGCCGCGGTACCAGAGCTGCTCCAGCGCGTCGTCCGGAAGCATGATAGCGCTCTGCGCCCAGAATGCGCACCACCACGCCAGATGCGCGCGGCGCAGCCGTGCAAGCGAGGCATCAGACTGCGTCAGAAGCGCTTCGCAGGCCGTGCGTGCGCCCTGCGCGGAGGAAGCCGTCTGTACCGTGATAAGCAGGCGCTTTCGTCCGTTCCGGACTGTGCTGCGGCTGAGCAGCGCGTAATATCTCCCGCCGGATATTTTTTGCGTAAAGCCCTGCACCCCATCTTGGTCGATCCGCTCCGGCGGCGGATAGCCAAGCGCGGAAAGCGGACGGCACAGCGGGTCGGCAGGGCCTTCCGTTGCACCGGCATACGGCGGCGGCTTCGGCACGAAGCGTACCGGCAGCGTCGTTTCCAGCTCCACGACCAGCAGCGGCGTGGTCGCAGCAAGCCAGACGCGCAGCCGGTGCGCGCCGCTTTGCAGCTCCGCTGACGCGTCCTGCAGGGAAAGCCGCGCGGAATATGCCTGCTCCGGCAGCCCAGCCAGCTCAAACGCCCCGACGGGCAGCTTTGTCGGCGCTGCGCAGGCATATGGCGCGTCAAACAGCGCCTGAAGCTCCGCCCAGCTCTGCTGCCGCACCAACCGGCACATCGTCTGATACGTGAAATCAGGCCGCTTTGTCTGCAGCGCAGGCGTCAGATCCCACAGTCCCGCCAGGTCCATGGAAAACCGCAGCGCGTGCAGCGGCCCCCAGATCAGGCAGCCCATGCCGCCGTTTCCGAGTGGAAGCCCCTCGTCCCACGAGGGAATCGGCCCGTTCAGACAGATATCATGCTTCATATGCGGTCAATAATAGGCCGAAAGGCCAAGCGAAGCGCGGTCAAAGGTCTTTTTACCTTCATTGATGTGATAGGGGAACGAATTGTGATAATAGTTCTCCGGTGGGAATTCCCTGCGGAAGATCAGATAGCGCGTATCCGGAGCAGTCTCAAACGAGAGGATCTTCCCATCCAGTGTAAATGCAGCCTCCGTATGTTCCGTCCGGATGCAGACCGACGCAGTCCACGGCAGGCACACGCGGCACAGCCCGCCGCGCGTGCTCTCCACAGCGATGTAGCGGATATCGCCGTTTGCGCACTCGCTGGTCACGCGGAAGCCATCCTCCGCACAGAGCGTAAACATGGCGGTGCGCGCTTCCGCAAGCGCGGGGAACACATAGATCACGCCGCCGCGGGACTGCAGCAGCAGCTCCAGCGTTCCCGCGAACAGATTCGCTGCCGCTTCAAAATAGCAGTGCAGGAACCACTCCGAGGGGATCTGTGTCCGGTTTCCGAAGGCTTTTTCGTGCATCTGCTCCCACTGGGTCGCGGTGATCTCCCGCGGTAGAATCTGCGGGCGGTCGACGGCCGACCACTGCTGCGCCTGCGTGATATCGGCAAAGTGCATCAGACTGTTTGGGAACAGCTGATAGGACGAAATGAAGTGGTGCAAAATCCGCTCTGCGTCCTCACGCATACCGAGGCGCGCCGCCGTCTCCGGCGAAGGCGTGTGCCCGCAGCAGCCGAGCTTCCCGATCTGATAGATATCACGGTCAAATACGACGCGCGCCGTATTTCGCATGATCGCAAACAGGCGGCTGCCTGCGTCGTCCAGACCGATCCAGCCGGACGGCCAGACGGGAGCAAGCAGCGCGGCGGGAAACGGCGAGAGCGGATACTCGCCCTGCGCATACTGTACGGGCGCGTGGCTCCACGTCTGTCCGACGCAGAAAATTTCAAGCGCCTCACCATTATGCAGCACAGTCTCCGTTTGCAGCGGCGGCAGGCGATCCAGTACAGCCTGATAGCCCGCCGCGTCCAGATCAAGCGCATATGCGTCGTTGAGCGTCAGCAGCGCATGGAATAGCGCGCGCAGCAGCACCTGATCGACAAGATTCTGTTCGAGATTCCAATAGCTTTCAAAGGCAGTCGAGCCGCCGCGAAGCTGCAAAACACCGCCGCGAAGCTCCAGTAGATTCTGATAAAATTCCGCGCACGCCGTCATGACGGGCAGCGCACGTTCACGCAGGAAGACCTCGTCCGGCTGATAGCGGACGCGGCGATAGAAATCCAGCGCGATCTGCGCGCCGACGCTGAGGTTGCGGACAGTATCCGGTTCGATCGCCTGAAAGCCGTTCAGGTTGGAAATGTCGGAGTAAAACGCACCCTCCACGCCAAAAAGCCGCTTCGCGTCGGCAATCGCGTGCGGGAGCATGCGGAACCGGTAATCCAGATAGTTTTCACACAGCTCGCCGTGTCCGACGGCGTACAGGCCCCAGTAATTCTGCTGGTGGTTCCAATGGTAGAAATGGCCCCAGTTCCGCACGTCGCGGAACCAGCCCCAGAGCCCGGCAAACGTCAGAGGATTTTTTCCGCGGTTTCCGCAGCCCATCTGGTACAGGTGCAGATAGCAGAGGTTTTCCAAATAGTCGTTCTCCTGCAGATGGAGAAAGCTGCGGCTCCAGAAATCCTGCCAATACCGGCAATGCGTCTGCCATAAAGACGGCGCGTCCTTTGCCGCTGTCAGCGCGGCCAGCGTGTTTTCCCGCACAGATGCCTCCGCGCTCGCCCGTGCCGCCAGATATAAGGTCAGGCGGTGACGCTTCTGCTTTGGAAAGCGGCAGCATACCGCGTGACTGTTCAGCTGCTCCGGCTTCCCGCCGCAGGATACGGCCAGCGCCGTGCGGCAGCGGCGAAGTGCCTGCGTGACGAGCAGCGCGTCCCGATTGGCCTCCGCACGGACGCAGTACAGGTTTTTATCGTGGATATCCAGAATCTGCTCATAGTGGTGGAAGAAGCTTGGACTGGGCCATTTATCGATCTGAATTTCCAGTGCAGCCTCCTCGGTCTGCTCAATCTCCAGCTCCAGAACCAGAACATCCGGCTCACGCGGCGCATACAGCTTCCAGCTTGCTTCGGCAAACGGCGTTTTCGCGCGGCCCTCGATGGAGGCGGTCGACAGGATCAGCCGCTGCTCAAACGCTTCGAGATAGACCCAGTCGAAAATTGGAAGCGTAGAGCGGATGCTCAGGTGTCCGCAGGAGACCGGCGCGGTCTGGCGCTCCTCCGCCTCCCATGCCCATGCCTGCATGGCCCCGTCCGGCGCGTAATCCAGTGCGTCGGCGTGGTTGACCGTCAACTCCAAACCGTAGGCGGTCTGGTACAGAAGCCCGCCCGCGTCGCCGGTTCCGACCGGCACGCCGTCATAGGGCCGAAGCGCTGGGCGGCGATAGACCAGATCGTGTCGCCGCAGATAGCGGCACGGATCGGTCATCGGGCCGTGGTCGTCATAGTGAATGGCCTGATACATATGGATCCTCCCTGCGTCTCAGCCCTTGATGCCGCCGATGTTCGTCCCGCGGAGCAGCTGCTTCTGCCCGATGAGAAACAGCAGAATCGTCGGGATCAGCGCCAGGATCAGCGCCGCGAACAGCGCGCCCCAGTCGGTCGCGTAGCGCTGCTGCTCATAGAGCGTTGCGAGGCCGATAGGCATGGTCTTCTTCGTCTCATCCGTCAGCATGATGAGCGCAACGGGGAATTCGTTCCACGCGCTCATTGCCGTGATCATGCAGACCGTCACAATGCCGGGCTTTGCCATCGGAACGATCACATTGCGCAGAACGCCGAAATTCCCGCAGCCGTCGATCATGGCGGCCTCCTCATAATCCTTTGGAATGGAGCTCATAAAGCCGGAAAGGAGAAAAATTGCAAACGGGAACTGCATCGTCGCGTACAAAACGCCAAGAGCCAGCCGATTGTTAAGCAGATGCAGATCCTTCATCTGCAGAAACAGCGGGATCATGATATAGGTCGCCTGAATGAAAATCGCCGCCATATACATCCCGAGGATCTGCTTGGAGCCGAAAAAGCGGTACCGTGCCAAACAGTAGGAGCACGGGATCACGCACAGCACGAGCACAACCACGCTGACGCCGACGACAAACAGCGAGTTCCAGATATTGTCCAGCAGATGCGATTTTTCAAATGCGCGCACATAATTATCCCATTCCAGATGGGAGGGCAGCGTAAACGCGTCCGCGAGGAATTCCGTATTGGTTTTGAAGGAGGAATAGAGGTTCCAGAGCAGTGGAAAGAGCATCGTAACGGAGATCGCGATCAGAAGAAGCCGCGTGATCCATTTCCATGCCGCCGTTTTTAAAAGGCCCTGTTCGTTGCTTGTCATACATTTACCTCCTCGGAGCCGGAAAGTCTGCGGGAGATCAGGGAAAGCACAATGGAGATCGCAAGGGAGAACACGGAGATCGCCATTGCGTAGCCGAAGTTGCCGTTTACAAAGCCCTGCTCATACATATATTTCAGTAGAACCGTCGACGCGCCGTTCGGTCCGCCGCCGGTCATGACCTGCGAGAGCACAAAGCTCAGCACGAGCGTGCCGGACATGGCCAGAACGAACGTGATGCCGATGATGTTTTTCATCAGGGGAATGGTGATGCTGATGAATTTCCGGGTGCTGGACGCGCCGTCCAGTGTGGCGGCCTCGTAGATCTCCGGCGAAATGCCGTCCATGGCCGCGATGTGCATGATCATATAATAGCCCGTGGCCTGCCATACGAGCGCGACGGCAATGCACCAGAGCGCCGTTCTGGAATCGCCTGCCCACGGCAGAACAAATTGTCCGAGACCGATCTTCTTCATCAGCGAGGTCAGCAGGCCCATCGTCGGGTGGAAGACGAACGACCAGATAATTCCCACGACCGTCATGGAAACCAGATTGGGAAAGTAGAGCACCGTCCGGTAAAGGCCGCGCTCAGGCAGCTTGGACTGGTGGATGACAAATGCCAGAATCAGCGCAAGCGCGATCGTCACGACCGGCACAACGGCCAGCAGCTTGAACGTATTTCCGAGCGCCTGCAGAAACGACTTGTCGTGGAACATATACGTATAGTTTTCCAGTGCACAGAATTTGGGGTTCAGGCTGAGCGCGGTGGCGTTCGTAAACGACAGCAGGCAGGCGCGGATCGTCGGGAGGATCGTAAAAAACAGCGTCAGGATCAGCGCCGGAAGTACGCAGACGCAGATAAAGCCGGCCGGATTCCGCCGCCTGCGCGCGGCCTTCCGCATTTTTTTCGGCATATAATACACCTCTTTCTGAAAAGGGCCCCGCTGAGGCTGAACCCAGACTCAGCGGGGCCGGTGATAACGGAGGATCTTCTTTTATCTGGCTGCGTTGACCTCGGCGATGGCTTCTTCCACACCGGCGGCCCACTGCTCAGGCGTCATGGTGCCGTTCATCACATCGGACAGCGGATTGAAGACCATGTCGCTGACGGAAACCTTCGTGCCCTCGGGCAGCGCGGCAAAGCCGAACACCATGCTCTTGCCATGCTCATAGACCGCGTTCATGTTGTAAACTCCGGAGGTGAGGTACTCCTTGGCCCATTCGGTCGCGGCCTTCAGCGCGTAGATGCCGCCGGACTTTTCCGCAAACAGCTTGACGGAATCCTCTGTGTAGAGGAAGCGGAGGAATTCCTTCGCCAGCTCGGGGTTCTTCGCTGCGGCGGGGATCGAGAACTGCTCCACGCTGGTCATGACGTAGGGCTGGTCGCCCTTGTTCAGAACCGGTGCGTGCCACAGGCCGAACTCAAAGCCGTCGGCGCGGGGCGCGTCCTTCATTTCGTTTTCCATCCAGTTGCCGTTCGGGATAAACAGCGCCTTGTTCATCATCATGTCCGTCTGCGACTGCGTGTGGTTCAGCGCGACGGTGCCTTCCATCAGATAGCCGTCCGTGGAGATCTTCTGGATGTTCTTGAGAACCTCCAGCACCTCGGGCTTGGAGAAGGAGCCTTCCACATAGTTCTGGATATCCTTGAGCGTATCCAGACCGGCGGCGGAGCCGATTGCCGGCCAGAGGACGGATTCAATGTAGCCGGGGTAAATGCCCTGATAGGTGAACAGCGCGATGCCTTCCGCCTTGGCCAGATCGCCCAGCGCGAAGAAGTCGTCCCAGGTTTCCGGCAGCTCCCAGCCCTTTTCGGCAAAGAGCGTCTTGTTGTAGACAAGGCCCATCGGAGAGGAGTTGAACGGGGCGAGATAAATTTTGCCGTCTCCATAGGGCGAGCACTTGGAGGTCTCCAGAATGCCGTCCTGCACAAGCTCCTTCAGCGGCGTGCCGCCGTCCAGACCCGGCTCATCGAAGAAGTCGGTCAGCTCGAGCAGTGCGTTTTCCTTGATGAGCGAAAGCAGAACGCCGGTCTGGTCGTTGTCGTTCATGGAGATAAAGTCGGGATACTCGCCGGAGACGATCTGCGGACGGATGATATCGCCGATGGTCGGGCTGATCTGCATGTTGACCTTTACGCCGGGGTAGGCCGCTTCGAAGCGCGCGACCATCTCGTTCCAGTAATCAGGGCCGTAGCCGCCCTCGAAAATGGCGATGTTCAGTTCCTTATTTTCAAATCTGTCGGCGGGACTTGCCTCTGCCGGGGTTTCCTCGACGGGCGCCTCGTCCGTCTTGGCTTCGGGGGTCGTTTCAGCGGGGGTGGACTGTTCCGGCTGAACCGGAGTCTTGGCCTCCTGCTTTGCGCATCCGGCAAATACGCCGATGAGCAGCAGAGCAGCCAGCAAAATCGCAAGAATCTTTTTCATTGTTACCTCCTGATCTGTTTTCAGGTTCTTGGAACCCCTTGATGGTTTTATTATATCGGCCGAGCTGCGAACCGAACATACAGAAAATTTACAAAAGCCTGAAGGATATTGACTTTTTGCCGAAGATGTGCTTTTTTAGAAGTAGATTGGATGGAGGGGACTGCCATGAAAAAATCCGCGGCCCGACGCTTTTCTGTTGTGCGCACACTGCGTCATGTGCGCATCCGATACCGCCTGCTTGCCTCGTTCCTGCTGCTGTCGCTGGTGCCGGCGCTCTGCGTCGGGCTTTACGCCTCCGGCGTCTACGCGCGGGCCATGTCCGGCAAGCTCCGGCAGTCCGCGGAGCAGTCCGCGTATCTGCTGAATGAGAATTTCATCACGGAGCTGAACAAATTCCGCGGCTATCTGAACACCATTTCCGTCACGGACGCAGTGCAGAACGCGCTGTCCGCGCAGCAGGAGTCGGCGTTCACGCTCGACGCCGAAAGCGTGAACGAGATCGCGGACGCGCTGCGGATGATCCCGTTCCAGTCCACCTATCTCAAAAATATCCGCGTGGTCGACCGCGATCACAACATTCTGTATGATCTCGGCTACGACGATATTTCGCGTGAGCGCTTCGCCGAGGTGCTGCGCGTGATCGACGAAACCGTCGGATATGATTCTCTGCAATATATCCGGACCTACCGCAACTATGACAAGATCGTGCTGGGCAGAAAAATATACAAATTCGGAAGCGTCGAGCGGCCCATCGGCTACATTCTGGCCTACATCGACGAGAGCTTTGTCAGCGACGCGCTGCTTGCCAACGTTTCGTTCGGCGCAGGCTCCAACGTTATGCTTCTGAATGAAGCCGGCCAGGTCATCTCCTCGCAGGATAAAACACTGCTTGGCTCCGGCTATCTGGACAGCGGCACGTTTGCTGAGCTCCGCGCCTCCGCACAGGCCGCTGCCGGTCAGACCGTCTCCGCGCCGATCCTCGCGGGCGGCGTACAGGCGCTTTCGATCTCCGTTTATGACCGTGAGCTGAACAGCTATCTCGTCATTACCATTCCGCAAAGCTATTTTACGGAGGAAACACGGCAGATCAACCGCTCCCTGATTCTGGTCTGCGTCCTGCTGATCGTGCTGAGCCTGCTCTGCACGACGGTCGTATATTCCAGCATCATGCAGCCGATCAACCATATGGTTGCCATGTGCAACATCACGTCGGACGCCGATCTGGATAAATCGATCGACGACCAGAGCAAGGACGAGCTGGGCTTTCTGGCCCGCACCATCGACAATATGATCGCGGAGATGAAGCAGCTGGGCATCCAATACGCCGCGGATCAGCGGCAGAAGCGGAAGCTGGAGCTGGAAATGCTGCAATATCAGATCAATCCGCATTTCCTGTTCAATACGCTGGGCAGCTTGCGGTTCGTCGCGCAGCTCAACGACGTGCCGGTGCTGGAGGAGGGGATCTCCTCGCTGTCCTCGCTCCTGCGCCATTCGCTGGTCAAAAAGCAGGAGCTGATCCCAATCTCGGCGGAGATCGAAAACCTGAGGAACTATTTCACGCTGCAAAAAATCCGCTATGCCGGAATGTTTGAGGTAGAATACCGGCTTGAGCCGCAGACGCTCGGCTGCGAGATCCCGCGCTTCACGCTCCAGCCGCTGGCGGAGAACGCCATCATACACGGAACGGCGGACGGCCGGAGCATTACCATCACCGTTGAGAGCCGGTTCAAGGGCGCGGATATTGAGCTGCTCCTGCGCGACAACGGCTGTGGCTTTGACATGGGCGGCTCTGCTGAAAAGGCGGCGGAGCGGTTTTCCGGGATCGGCCTTTCCAACGTGGATCAGCGGCTGCATCTGCATTATGGAAAGGGCTACGGCCTGCAGGTCACAAGCAGCCCGAATACGGGAACCTGCTGCCGGATCCTGCTCCCGCAGCGCATCTGGAAGGAGGAATCGAACGATGTATCAGGTTCTGCTGGTTGACGACGAGCCCATTCTCCAGCTTGGTATCCGGAGAATGCTGGAGGGTGCGGCAGACTATCAGATCTGCGCCTCAGCCCGCAACGGCGAGGAGGCACTGCAGTATTTGCAGGCGCATCCCGTGGATATCGTCATGACTGACCTGAAAATGCCGGTCATGGACGGCATCACGCTCATCAAGGAGCTCAAGCGCCGCCAGCTGCCGGCACCGGTCATCGTCCTGAGCAATTACTCAGATTTTGAGCTTGTGCGCGAGGCGCTGACGGAGGGAGCGTCCGATTACGTTCTGAAGCTGGATCTGACGGCGCAGACGCTTCTGAAACATCTGGACAAGCTCGCGGCAAGCCTGAACGCGGTTCGCCGGACACGGGGGGAGCAGCTTCCGCCGCAGGAGCAGGGCGAGTTGCTGCAATCCCGCCTGCGCACATTTTTTCTGGAATTGCAGACCGCGGACGACCATATCCCCGATCTTCCGCCCGGGCTCCGGCCCCCGTTTCTGGTATTCACCGTGTATTTTCAGGATGACGCGATCAAGCCCGGCCGCCTGCGGCGCGTGCTGCCGCACATGGAATCCGTGCTTCGCGCGTCTCTGAGCGATATGCACATCCAGCCTGTGATCCTGCATCACAATGTGCTTTTGTGTCTGGCCTCCACAGCCTGCGGCGCGGAGGGCCTGCAAAATCAGCTCCGCCTGCTTCAGCGGCAGCTTGCCACGTTCTTTTCCGCCGCGCCAGTCATCTGCTTCTGCGCAAACGTCGGCGATCTGCCCTGCGCAAAGGAGGCGTCTTCGCGCTGCGCCGCTGCGCTTGCGCTACGCTTTCACGGAAACGACGCGGCTGTGATCCATGCGGACGCAGTCAGCCCTGCGCATTCACTCCAACAGGCCGAAATTGCGGCGCTTCTGAACCGGATTCTCGACGCACTGCACGCGGGAAAAACAGAGGACGCGCTGACAGCTGCGCATACGGAATTTCTGCGGTGGCAGCAGCTGCTTCTGGAGCCCGCCTGTGCGAAACGAACCTGTCTGCGGATTCTGGATTCCATCCGATACTCTGTCTCTTCTGCGGAGGTGCCGGAGCAGTTCCTGAAGGAGCAGCAGGCAGTAGAAGCGGCGGCAGGCATATGGGAGCTGGAGCAGCATTTTTCGGACGCGCTGACCCTGCTCGCCCAATGCAAGGGGCGGCCGTTTGAGGCGCACAAACGGGAGGTGCAGGAGGCGCTGCGCTATCTGCACACGAACTATACAGAGAAAATGACGCTGGACTCGCTGGCCGACGCGACGTGTCTGAACCGCAGCTATCTGTGCCGCGTGTTCAAAAAGGACATGGGCGTCAGCATTTTCAGCTATCTGAACGAGCTGCGGATGAAGCGCGCCGCCGAGCTTTTGCTCCAGCGCAGCGACCGGTATATCAAGGAGATCGCAGCAGAGGTCGGCATCGACGACCCATTTTACTTTACACGCCGCTTCAAGGAATATTACGGCGTGTCACCAAAGGAATATATCGAGCAAAATAATCAATAAGCAGCAAAAGCAGCAGAGAGGCCAATCGCTTCTCTGCTGCTTTTATAAAGTCAAAATTGTTCAGCGTTTTGAAAAAATGTTCTATGGAATCTATTTGTTTTTCAAGATAAAATGAGAATGAACAGGCGATTATGATACGTAGAGAATGGAGGTTTTTATGGCAAGAGCACACAAACAAAGAATCCTGATCGCAGTCATTGCTTTATGTTTGGCCGCAATCGTTATTTATGCTATTTTCTCCGGAAGCAATCAGTTTTCTTTAACAGTCGGTGGAAGGAAAATAACAAAAGACGAACTATCATTTTTCTTTGACCAGGAAAAAAACGCAACATATACATATTATTCATCAACATACGGCGTCACAAACTTTGATGGTCCATTCTGGAAAACAGAATTTGATGGAAAAACACCGCTTAAATATGCGCAGGAGCGGGCACTCACAAAATGCTATGAACAGAATTTACAGATGCTGCTTGCCGAAAAGATGCTTTCCCAAGAGAGTTCATTCCAAGCAATTCAGAATGCGTATACAGAATATATTTCCAGCAGAAATTCCGCAAAAGATACGACTGCAATTTACTATGGTCCCTCAGAATTGGAGTTCCGTGATTTTTACAACTATTTTCTCAGCAATCAAAAAAATGCGGTTCTGGCTGCCATGCGAGCAAATGGAACGGTTACGGAAAACGAAGTCTCTTTGTATTACACAAAAATGAGGGGCTTGCTTTACTCGATAGATCCGGCATATGAGTTTATGGTCATATCGTTTGACGAAATCGCAGAAAAAAGCGACCAATCTTCTGAGATAGAAGCGGTTAGGACCGAAGTTCTTAACGGAACCAAAGTCGAAGACTTGGACATCAAGCATGAGGGCATCCGTATTGAAGAATATACCCTGAACGGACACTCTGGTATGGGTATTCAAGCTACCGCCGCCCCATACATTTCATCGATTGAAAAGCTGCATGACGGTGAAATATCGGATGTTCTTTTTAACAGCAGGAACGGTTTTTATCTCATTTATATGAACGCGCGAAAGGAGGGACGCATACTGGAATATGACGAGGTTCACAATCGCATTGAGGCATCACTTTTGGAACATGCATACGAAACAGAACTCGCGAATATTCGTGAGGAAACGCCCATGATTGTCAGCTGACTACATTTGCGAAAATCTTTTTCAGATGGAAATCGAACAAAAAGGGAGGTCATTATGAAACGTACTATCTCGTTTTTTCTATTGGTTTCGCTTATCATATCAACCTTAAGCGGCACTGTAATTGTGTACGCTTCTGGCAGTCAAAATGAACCTGCTGAAAATACGATTGGAACGAACTATTACATTGATGCCGTAACCGGTAGCGATGATAACGCCGGAACTTCGCCAGACGCTGCGTGGAAAACGCTTACAAAAGCAACAAACACTACATTTCAGCCAGGTGACCAGATTCTGTTGAAGTCTGGATGTGTCTGGAACGGACAGCAGTTTTGGCCAAAGGGCTCTGGGACAGCTGAAGCTGTAATTAAAATTGACAAGTATGGCGGCGATGAAAAGCCTATCATTAATGGCATGGGTATAGATTGGGGATATACATATTGCGGAGCATTGCACCTACGAAATCAAGAGTATTGGGAAATACGAAATCTAGAAATAACAAATGATGATGATTTTGACGTTGACATTGACCTGTCACGTGCGCAGGGGGATAATAGCTGGCGCGACCGTGAAAAAACAAGAAACGGCATACTTTTGATCGTTGACGGAGACCAGCTTGCTCCTGACGCCGATGGTATTATGGACCATATCTATATTGAGCACTGCTATATACACGATGTTGACGGGCCAAACGATTGGAATGATGAGTTTACCGGCGGTATAATTTTTAATGTTGTTGGTTCGGCAATCCGCCCATCTACCTCCTTCCGCGACTTGCGTATTGCTTATAACACAATAAAAAAGGTGGATTTACTCGCTATTACAGGATTTGTGACAACAACCAGTACTGCATATCAAACCGAGATTGATGAAAATGACCTCTGGATGCGTGATATTTATATTGGGCATAACTATATGGAGGATATCGGGCAGGGCGCAATCGATCTCTGCGATGCAAAAAATGCACTTGTTGAATACAACGTTGTCGACGGTTTTCTGCGGAGATATCCATCTTTCAGACCGACAGTTGCGCTGTACCCCTGGAAATGTGAAAATGCAATATTCCAATACAATGAGGTCTTTAACGGCCCGTCTACAAATGCCGATGGAAGCCCCTATGATATGGACTCTGGTTTAGTGAACGTTGTATATCAATTCAACTATTCACATAATAACCCATGTGGCTGGATGCTCTACATGGGCAAAAATGACAATGATATTATTCGCTATAATATCAGTGATGATGGCGGAGATTTTATCATTAAGTATTTCCTTACTGCATGTACGTCCCCTACTTATTTTTTAAATAACGTTATAATTTATGACGGGGCCAGAACGAAGTTCATGCACCGGGATCCATTCAAGTCGCAGACATACTTTTACAACAACGTTTTTTACAACAAAAGCACAACGACAACAACAACGTGGCATGATACCGCAAGGTATCAAAGCAACTTGGGTGAGGTAACCTTCAGCAACAACTGTTTCTATGAAGCGAGTGGAATACACTCGCAATACGAGCCAGCCGATCCAAATAAAATTACAAGCAATCCAATGCTGCTTTCTCCCGGTCAGCCTCCGGTCAGAAATGAAGCTGGACTCCTCTCCGGAGCATCCATCTGGGAAGGCTATAAGCTAGCAGAAGCTTCGCCGTTGATCGACGCGGGGATTTATGTGCCTGAGATGGGAACGCAGGATTTCTTCGGCAACAGTCTTTACTATGGTAATGCTCCGGATATTGGTGTCCACGAAAAACAGAGAGGCACATTCGTTGCTGTTCCCACAAATTTGGCTCTTGGGCAAACAATCACCGCGAGCAGTGCGCATCCGAGTTTACCAGCAACGAACGCAATTGACGGCATTAACAACGAAAAATCTCGCTGGGCAGCCGCGAATGATACGTTGCCGATCTGGCTCGAGCTTGATTTCGGAGATCCTGTCACTTTCAATAAAATTACGCTTACAGAAAATATTGTATCTCGATGGGCGTCCGCACGTATTGCAAAATTTGAACTACAGATTCCAACCGAGTCCGGTTATACACAGATTTATGAGTATGCAGGAACGATCGGCGATAACTTCGCCTGTTCATTTGTTGAAACAACTGCATCGAATCTTCGCCTTGTGATTACCGAACTGCGGGCGGACACAACACTGCATGGCGGCAGAGCAAAAGAACCCAGCATCCGGGAATGGGGTGTATACCTTGATCCTTTTGTGAATTATGATCTTAATCTGGCATTGGGCTGCCCTGCTACATCTGATAACAGTCATAGTGCATGTCCGGCAAGCGCCATCAATGATGGGAGTAAAGATCAGATTTCTCGCTGGGCCGCAGCAAATTCTACGCTGCCCATATGGGTCGACATTGATTTGGGAACTGTGAAAACCTTTGATACGTTAATTCTAACGGAGAATATTGTCCCCCAATGGGCTTCTGCGCGTATTGCATCATTTGACCTGCAGATATGGGACGGGAATGATTATAGAACCGTATTTACATATGACGGTATTGTTGGAGAAAACCATACATTCTCTTTTGAAGCGATATCTGCACAAAACGTTCGATTGCTTATTACGGGGCTTCGCGCGGACACTACAAAAAACGGAAACCAGGCCACTGATCCGAGCATTCGCGAACTGGAGCTATATTACAGGAATGTTTCCAAACCAATCAATATCGCGTTGTCAAAGCCCGCTACTGCAAGCAACAGTCATCCGGCGTGTCCTGTAAGCGATATTAACGATGGTAATCCCAGTGAATCTTCGCGCTGGGCGGCCTCCGATTCAACTTTACCTGCATGGGTAGAAATTGACTTAGGTACACCGACCCGTGTTAACACGCTTGTTCTTTCGGAGAATATTGTACCAGAATGGGCGACTGCCAGAATATCTGAATTTGCACTGCAAAAATGGAACGGCTCTGCTTTTGAAACAGTATTCACATTTCAGGGAACGATCAGCGACGAACATATTTTTAAATTTGATACCATCGAATCCGAAAAGGTCAGAATTCTCATATCAGCCTTACGCCCAGATACTTCTATAAACAGCGCTGGTCAAACTGATCCGAGTCTAACAGAAATCGAACTCTACTGCTATTGATAAGTGTTTTTTACACCAGAATTTCTTTTTCTTATGCCTTCCTGCACTCCCTCTTAAGGGCTAACTGCTAACATAATTCAGTTTCAATCAGCAAAAACGGAACGTAACTCAAATTCATGAGTTACGTTCCGTTTTCCCGTACCGACTGTACCCCCATGACACATTGTGTACCTATGGGGTGAAACAGTTGAAACTTCTGGGCTTTTCGCAGCGGCATCTTTTTGGGTGCAGCTTGATGGTGGAGACTGCTGGACTCGAACCAGTGACCTCCTGCGTGTGAAGATACGTAAGGGCTTGAATCCCATGCTATGCAGTGCGTTCAGAGACGTTTGCATCCGATTTTTTCGAGAAAGAGGAGGTTTGCAAGCCCATTGTGTCCAGTGTGTCCATTCGCTGATTTGCTGATATTGGTCAGGGTATTGGTCAATGCGCCGTGTTCATAAAATCAGGCGGGCGGTGTCCTTCCTCTGGACTGAGGTGTTTCCGAGATGGTAGCTTGGATAGACGAAATTGTCAAGTCATACCTATGCGTTGAAACATGCACAAACATTACGATGAAGTCTGTTTTGTAGGTTTAATTATTGAACAGAATACAAAAGCCGCAGATGTCAAGTCTGAATTGCACCAAATTTTCATCGTATATTTCGTCACTTCGCGCATAGTCAGCCACAGCATCTTGTGGTATCATACTCCCGTTTGTTTGACGCCAACATCCAAAGGAGGAGTATCATGCAATACACCGATAACGAAACCGCTTTGATCGGCGGCCTGATTTCCAACTACTTTCTTCGTCCGGCAGTTTCCGCCGCACTGAAGGATTCCTATATTCATGTGCTGGAGCATCTGCGCACAGGCCGGGTGTCTGCCGCCGATCTCAAGCAGATTCAGAAAGCGCTGGCATTTTTGACGCCGACCTGTCAGATGTCCAGAGAGGCCCAGCGCGACCTGATGGGCGCCAGCCTGAAGACGACGGCGCTGCTAAGTTCCTGCCGCTGATTGCAAAAACCACAAATCGTCAGAAATGCTGCCGGCTTACGTTCCGGCAGCATTTTTTCTATACAGAAAAGAGCGCCCCGAAGGGCGCTCCTCGCAGATGAAACAGGTCACATACGGAATTTACGGATGCAAAGGAAAAGCTGGATGCAAAGTTCTTGATACAGATCTTCATCCCATACACCGTCAACAACGGATTCCTTGGTCAGTAATGGTTGGTACATTGCCAGAATTTTCTCGTTCGCGAGGTCATCTCCGCTTTTGGCAAGAATCAGAAGCTCGTAGAAATTCATGTTTCCTCCTCCAGTTTCTCCCGGATGCGGCTCAGTGCGCGGTAATAGATCGCGGCCGCACCTTTATATCCAATCTGTAATTCCTGTGCGAGCTCGGTAAACGAGCGCTCCTCCAGAATTCTCGCCAGCAGAATATATCGTTCACGCTTTTGAAGCTAGTCAAGTGCTTCGAGGACTGCTCTGTACTCCATCAGCAGCTCCATTCTTCGGAAGTATTCATCTTCCCATGCTTCTGCCGAGATGGGCTGCCGGTCAGGTTCCATCGGTCGTTCATGCTGTTGCTGTCTGTGACGCGGGGAAAGGTAGGCATTCTTTCTTCGCTTCAGCGCGACTTGAAGATAGACAGTAAATTGGTTCTGAACCTGATATTCTTCACGGCTTCCGTCATTTCTATATTGCATGATTCACCCTCCGTATCCGTCTGTTTTCTGGCGAACTGGACGGTATACGGGGGATTTCTGCACCGATTAGGCCGAAAAAAGCGTAAAAAGTCACAGCCGGTTTCAAGTTTGCACAAGAAACCGGCTGCAAATGAAAATGATAACTCAGAGACGCTTTGCGTTATGGATAAAACGAGAAAACTCTCCAATGCCCAGCAGGGGTGTTTTCTCTCCTTCACTGGGGTAATCTGTGGGCGTTGCGCCCCAAAAAAGAAATCCGGCAGAAACCTGTCCTGCGGACATGGAAATTCTACCGGAAATCGTAAAAGCCTGACAATGCGTGTGCAAGTCGGAATACTCCGAACGCTGCGGCTGTCGTGCCACAAGCGGCATGCACAAATCTCAATTACAAGCCAACTTTACCACAAGATATTGTGGTTGTCAAGGAAAGGGCAGCTTACGGCCACTCGGATGTCAGTTCTTCCCGGAGATATTCATACTCCGGAAGCTGCTCAAAATACGGCTGCCAGCGGCGCAGGATCTCGGCACGCTCCAACGGGTCTGCTGTTTCTATGGAATGTTCGTTTTCTGTCAGCAGGAGCACATCCAGCGCAACATCCTCCAGCATGAGTCTGCACAGTTTCGCTGCCGTATCGATGCGCCGTGCGGTATCCACATAGTTATAGTCCGGCGAAATATCCAGCAGGACGTATCCTACCTTGTCCGACCAGACAAGGTCAAAGGCGTCGCTTTCCTTCAGCCGCTCCGCAAAAACGGCGTTCACCCGTTCCAGCTTCTGTTTTTCCTGTTTTGTGTAGGTCATAATAAGTTCCTCCTATATGTGTTTGATCCATCACAAATCATAGCATATAAAATATTTTTTCTCAGTTGTGCAGAAAAAGTCGAAGCGGCTCCTATTTTTTAAGTGTAAAGACTCTCATGCATTGCACCTTGACAACTGAACACCCATCTGGCAGGGAGATACAGCAACCGCGGACAGTATGCGATGATATGAGCGTACCCACGGCCCAACGCTGCACAGCGGCAACTGCAATACGCGCTTTTGACCGGAGCGCAGGAACGGACTGCCAGATGGCTTATAAAACAAAAACAGCCTTCTCATTATTTCGAGAAAGGCTACATCAAATAAAATCGAGGTATTTATGAACGAAGAAGAATTAAAAAAAGATCAGCTTCCTCAGATTCTACATATAAAAGACCTGTAGGTATTGCTCTCCATCAGCCATATCACGGCCTATGAACTAGTGCGTTCAGGGAAAATCAGAAGCATCCGAATTGGACGCACATATAAAATTCCTTTAGATGCTTTCAACGAGTATCTGCACAACGGCTGAAGCATATCATCTTGTGATTTGGGTTCATTCGTGGTATGATTGATTCGTACCTGCTATGCGGCATCGAAAGGAGCGTATTTATGTCGCAAAGCAAAGCATCTGGAAGAAAGTCTGTAGCCGGAATGGGCTCCATCCGAAAAAAAGAGAAAGTTATAAACGGAAAAGCCTATACCTACTACGAAGCACGTTACACCGTTGGGATCGATCCCGGCACAGGCAAGCAGATTCAAAAAAGTATCAGCGGGAAAACACAGCGCGAGGTTGCTAGGAGATTAAAAGAGATCACAACGTCGATTGATACCGGCACCTACCTACCTTCCTGCAAACTAACAGTTGGTGAGTGGCTGAATACGTGGATCTCAGAGTATACTGCAGACTGGAAGCCGCTCACAGTCTGCAACTACTCAAAGCAAATCAAGAAGCACCTGATTCCACGCCTCGGCGCTGCGAAACTGGAAGATCTGGACACACATACAATTCAACTGTTCTATAACTCCCTTACAAAATCAGGACTGGCACCGAAAACAGTAAAGAACATACATGGTGTCCTCCATGCCGCATTAGAGCAGGCAATTTCAAATGGTTATATTCACAAGAACCCAACTGTCGGCTGCAAACTTCCCAAAGTCGTTCGGCCAGAAATCAAGCCCTTGGAGCCAGAGGAAATCGCCCGAATGCTGAAGGAAGCGAAGAAGGATGCATACGATAACCTGTTTATCGTTGCGATGTTCACAGGTATGCGTCAAGGTGAGTTGTTAGGTCTATCCTGGGACAACGTTAATTTCAAGACCGGCCAGATCACCATCAAGCAGCAGCTTCAATGCAAAGACGGCGCTTACTTTCTGGAAACGCCCAAGAGCGGAAAGTGTCGAGTGCTATCCCCGGCCCCAGTTGTAATGGAAGCACTAAAAGATGAGCAGCAACAGCAAAATGCAAACAAGCAAATTTTCGGAGCAGCCTGGGAAAACAAATGGAATCTTGCGTTCACGGATGCACTTGGTAAAAAACTTGTTCGCCGAACGGTTGTAAAACACTTTAAAGCAGTGATTGAAAGGGCAAACATTCCACCAGATGTTCGCTTTCATGATCTGCGTCACAGCTTCGCAGTAACCTCATTGTACTCTGGCGACGACGTTAAAACAGTGCAGGCTAGGCGTGGTTGATTTTCTGCTCATTCAAATCGTAGCATGACAGGTACGCTTGATAATCACCCTCCACGGGATTGCAGCGCAGACAGTATTCGTAATGCTCCGTTTCTACAACGTAGCCATAATTCTGCGACCAGCCACACGGTATTTTTCCGCCGTTTTCATAGCGAAAGCGACGCATGGAGGAAAAGTCTTTCAGGACCGTTTCCCGCAGCTTGTCCACGATCTGTTGGAGTTCTGCTTTGAACTCCGGTGTGTTCAGTTCTTCACTTCCGCGCGGATGCCAGGTGTGCCAGAACTCCGTGCCGCGTTTTCCGAAATCCATACGGACGTAACCGATCGCACCCATCTGCGCATCCTGCTCTAGTGTCTGGGCAAAGAAAGCGCCCGCTTCCTCCGGCTGCGCTGGCCGGACACGGAATGCGGGCGGATCAGTAGATGTCTTCGTCATCGTCATCCTCCGGCACATACAGCGCCAGCCGCGCGGCATCCGCCAGATGTGCGCAGATAGCAAGAACACCGGTCACGCCAATGATCACGCCAAGTGTAATTACGATTGCTTTTTTCATAATAAAACCTCCATTCTATAATGTCATTTCATGTGTCTGCTTCAGCATATGCAGATCATCCAGAACTGCCTGCGGCAAGTGCTCGTTTCGCACAACATATCCGCGGCTGCACGCTGCGCCGCTGTGCGCATCCAGAAACAGTTGACCGACCGTTTCATAGTCAACTGCATTACATAGCTGTTTTAACGTCGGCGCAACACCGCAATCCATCAGATACTTTCCGATGGACTGCGCACTGCTGCATCCGGGCAGAATGACGTAATCGTCCAGCTGCTCCGTCAGCTGCAAAATGTCCTTTGTGCCGTAAATTTTGTTTGCGTCCAGCATTCCCGCGAATTTGTCACAGTCGACCTCTGACATATGCTCCAGCCGCTCGGCAAGCTGGTTGATGCGTTCCAGCTCACCCTCCGCGGCAAGGTCTATGCCGCGCAGATGTTGACCTAAATTCATGACCTCGCTTGCCGCACCCTGAATCGTGACTGTTTTGGACATCGACTTCAAAGTTTCCAGCGTTCTGTCAACATCCTCTTTTTCTGCGGGAGTTGTCGTAGGAAATGAGAGAAGCACCTGCTTCCCATTTTCGCCCTGCCTTAAAAACAGCGTCACCATGCCATGCCCTCCATGTTTGCCTCCTGCTCCTGATGATACCGCTCTGCCGGATCATCCCGCATCAGTTCCTCCAGCGGCAATGTTCCGTGGTAGGAAACATAGCCGCGATCTACAAATACGCCGTCCTCCTGAAGCATCCGTTTTACGCCGTAATCACCATAGTTATAGAAAGCTTCAAGATTCTCGTCATATTCGTAATGACCGGACTGTTGTATCATGTATTTTCCAAGTTCCTCCGGCGTGTGGACACCCGGCGCAAAATCAAACTGATCCAGATTTTCAGCCAGCTGACGAATATTTGCTGCGCACGCCGGCTTCGCCATCTGGCAGACCGCGCCGAGCTTCACGAAATCCTGTTCCTTGAAATTTGAACACGCATGGCATAGCCGGTTCAGTTCAAAGAGCGATTCGTGTTCAAAGTCCAAAGCGCAATCGACCTCGTCCGGAAAGCGACTGCCTGAAAACAGGATCTGCATTTCGCCGCAAGAGGCGATCCCGGCACGAAGCATCGCGCGTTCCAGCTTGATCCGGCTTGCCGGAAGCTGCACCCACTCCTGTTTCTTTGGAGCATCTTCACCTGTAGCTCGGATTTTCAGCTCCAGGATGCAGCTTTCTGGCATCCAGATCGGAGGCAGATGCTTGCGGTCATATGCCTGCTCCAGCTTGATGCCGTTGTCATACACAACACCGTATCTCGTTACATAGC